>Ga0209755_10005936_pt1 | contig 13691 bp, 9 predicted proteins | sample TergutCo191P1_FD_187301 | JGI IMG/M metagenome (GOLD analysis project Ga0209755, IMG submission 187301) | Cornitermes sp. P1 segment gut microbial communities from Petit-Saut dam, French Guiana - Co191P1 (SPAdes) (version 2) | ecosystem: Host-associated > Arthropoda: Insects > Digestive system >... | reverse complement strand
CTTCCTCGGCGGCAGAAGAACGCGACGGGAGGCAATCTTCAAGTTCAGACAATAGCAAGCTTATGCCGTCAAAGCGCTTTTTTGCCCTATTTGCCCTATAACGGCTGATTGAAGAATTTCTCACAATCCGGCCGAAAAATGCGGAGAGGGAGGAGGGCTTTTGTGGCGGAATGTTTTCCCATGCACGGCGCCATGTGTCATTGACGCATTCCTCCGTGTCCTCTGCATTTGATAAAATATTCATAGAAATCCGGCGGCAATACGCGCCGTAATGTATGTCACTTTCAGCAATGGCGCGCTCGTCCCTGTTCCAGTACAGCTCAATGATTTCAAAGTCGTGCATAGCCTCACCCCCTGACGTTCGCCACCTACATATATAGATGCAATAAATTTGAAAATGTGGACTAAAATGGAACCTGAACGACTTCGCCGGAACGCATGACAAACCGCACGCTGCTTACCCCTGTGCGGATTGTGGTGCGCACTCCGCTTATTGTCAGCTCAAGCGGTGGGTTTACATTGCCTGCCCGAAGGTAACAGCCCGTATTGGGCGGGCGTCTGCGCTCTATCTCAGCTAATCGGTTACTCACATCCTGTAGACTGCTTTTAAGCGACCGGATGGAGTTTTTAAGTTCATTAGACTTTGTGCGGTCACTAGAATTTAAAACAGGGCGCTGCCCTAGGTATTTCAGGTTCTTTTCTTTTTCGGTCAGTTCCCTGCCAAGCTCGATGCTTTTATCGGTTAGCTCCTGCCTTTCGTTTACGCTTTCAAGTGTGTCTCCGAGAATGACTGAGGTAAGCGTATTTCCATAATTTCCGACGGTCTGTGCCTGAATCCGGTTTCGTGCGGCAACCCGTCCGCCCACTATGGTACCGCGGCCGGTTGATACCTCAACGGAGTTTCCGGCGCTGACATTGGAGTTAACAATGGTGTCGCTCACTATGCTGTTTCCGGCATAAACTGTGCTGTGCTCAATATAGCGGCAGGCTATATCGCCTTGTGCGCGGAGCGTCCCTGTATCGCCGCCGTTCATTCCATTACCAATCTGTATACTGCCGCCTGCTTCAACATATGCATTTTCCACCCTGCCTTGCACCGTGATATTTCCGGTTGCCTTTATAGTGTATCCTCCCCGTACATCGCCGTTAATAATCGCACTGCCTATTAGATTCAGGTTGCCCACCCCGGTATCAACGTCGCTGTCTATGACGAGAAGCGGCTCAACGTGGAAGCATTCATCTCTGAAAATTACAACGCCGTCAATTGATGCTAGCATTTTGTCGCCCTTATCGTTCATGACTACGCTTTCACCAACTGGTGGCACAGCTTCCTTGCCAGAATTGCCCGAAACAGGCTTTCCCAAGACATTTGTGCCATCTTTAGCTGGTATGGGTGGAATAATATCGCAGATAACATCACCGGCACCTGCTGTCTGAAGCCACCCTAGGTCCCGGTAGTCCACAGTGCCGTCATCTCTTTCCTTCAATCGTATTTCAATTTTGCGGTGAAAATGATCTTGCACCTTGCCATCTTCACCATCTGTTGGCGCTAAGCCTTCGGCAATCTTGATGATTTGGAGGTATTTTTGCAGGCGCACTATGTCTTCTAAACAATCGTCAATAATACCAAACGACAATTCCGCAGCGTTAAGCGCATGTGTAACATCATCTCTTGTAAAATCGTTCCCTCCATCTTGCGGAGGCAGGACAAATAGATATGCGCCTAAAGCATTTCCGGTTATTAACACATGGCAGGTAGCATCGGTAACTGCGGAATCGGGGCTGTCCCGCTCCGGCTCCATGCTGCCCGATGCCTGCTTATATGTATAGTAAAGATGGCGGTCAAGTTCTTTAAGAAGTTCCCGCTCTTCGTCTGTTGGCAAGTCGTTGTTACCGGTGAATACAGCAAGGCTGTATGCTCCTTCATCATCAGTTACGGGGGATAGCCCGTGGTAAGCTTGGTATATTTTGTACAGACAACTGCCTGTTGCCCTCACCATGCTGTCTTTCTCACGCTGCACCAGCTCTTGCGCTACGCGTTCGCGCTCGGCCTCAATCGCCGCAAGCTCTTCCTCACTAAGTTCAGGGCCAGATTCCTCAAGCGGCGGCTCAGGCTCACACTTTTCATTACTGGGTTCTTTTCTTCCAAATAATTTTCCAAGCAGTGATTTCCGTTCCTTCGCACGCTCTGTACTTCCCATCCGCTACCCTCCTTCAATAAGTGATTTAAATACATTATACTATATTTTGTTTCTATTTCAAGTGTACTAAAAGTGCGGTTTACTCCGAGCGCTGAGCGAGGTTAAAGGTCACAGGCAATGTCATTAAGTTAACGAAAAGGCGAAAAGGTTTGTCATTCTGAGGGAGCGCAGCGGCCGAAGAATCTTATGCTGAGCAACCGGAAGAGAAGATCCTTCGCTACGCTCAGGATGACAGCGTGGGCTTATCTTAATGGCATTTGGCCACTGGGGCGCTGAGTTGGGTAACTTGTGACAGCGTGGGCTGCAAGTCAGAGAGATGCTATCATAATTTAGGATATAATTCAAACCAAATTTCAACAACATAGGCGCTTGTGTTTTTCAGGTCTTTTTGATAGAATACCGAAGAACTATATAATTTAGTTACTTTTAAGGAAGCGAATATGGAGGGAATTATGAAACACACAAAAAGTCTTGCGCTAGCTGCAATGTTTATTGCAATAGGTCTGGTTTTACCTTTTCTCACCGGGCAGATTCCGGAGATAGGCAGAATGCTTTTGCCGATGCATATTCCTGTATTATTATGCGGACTTATCTGTGGCCGCAAATATGGGCTGGTTGTCGGGTTTATACTGCCTATTATGCGCGGAATCATTTTTGGTATTCCCGTTTTGTTCCCAATGGGCGCATCAATGGCATTCGAACTTGCTACATATGGCTTTGTAATCGGATTTATTTACCACACCTCACGCTGGCAATGCATGCTTTCGCTATTTCGTGCCCTGATTATTGCAATGCTTGCAGGCAGGGTTGCGTGGGGAATTGCGATGATGGTTATTATAGGCGTTGGCGGTACCGGGACTTTCACATGGCAGCTGTTTATTGCCGGCGCGTTTATAAATGCTATTCCGGGAATTTTGCTGCAACTAGTTCTGATTCCAACAATAATGATTGCGCTAAACAAAACAGGGCTTGTGCCGTTTCGTTCAAAGCACCCCAAAAAGGCATCGCATGAATAATGAAATTGCGCTGGCCGTCTTGAGGGAAATTGAAGCGCTTGTGTGTGAAAAAGGCTCTGCACTGATTGCCATTGACGGCAGATGCGGTTCCGGCAAGACGACTCTCGCAAAGGAGATTCAATCATTGCGCAAATGCGAAATAATCCACATGGATCATTTTTATCCAAGGCTGGCTCAAAGAACCGCTGAGCGGCTCTCTGAGCCAGGCGGAAATGTTGACCGCGAAAGATTTTTGGAAGAGGTTATGTTGCCGCTGGTGCGCCGCGAGGCTTTTTCGTACCGCCCTTATAATCCCGTGATTCATGGTTTTTCGGATGCTATAAAAATTGAGCCTAGTGAGCTGACTATCATCGAGGGTTCTTATAGCTGTCATCCCACATTTTTTGACAGCTATGATCTGCGCATCTTTCTGACGGTTGACATGCCTGAGAGGCTGCGCCGCATCAAAGAGAGAAATGGCGAGGATGGCCTAATCCAGTTCCAAGAGAGGTGGATACCGATGGAAGAGCGTTACTTTTCAGCTTTTGGCATACAAGAGCGCTGCAATCTTCGCTTTAGCACTGGATAGAGGGCAGATAATGGCTCTTTAACAGAGATGCGGCCTAGAAGCTATCCCTATTGTATAAGAAAAAATTAAAATAAGGCGGAATGTTTGGTCATTGTGACCAAACTGTGACATGCTTTGTGTATAATACAATGCGAAAAAATGTAAAAATTCATAAAAATGCTCGTTTTGAGATTGAGATATGGTAGCTTATATACCGTGGACTGGTAGTGCAGCAAAGCAGGAGGGCGATTTATATGTACACAGCAGCTGTTATCACTGTGAGCGACAAAGGCGCGGCAGGTAAGCGCGAAGACCTCGGAGGGCCTGCCGTCCGGGAGATGCTTGAGGGCGCGGGATATGATGTTGTACATACAGTAATAATCCCTGATGAACAAGAAATAATTGAGCAAGAGCTTATTGAATGTGCCGACGGATTGGACATCGCACTTGCCGTAACTACCGGAGGAACGGGATTTTCTCCACGCGATGTGACACCGGAGGCAACTATAGCAGTGTGCGAGCGCATGGCTCCGGGCATACCGGAAGCGATGCGTGCCGATAGCCTTAAGATAACAAACCGCGCCATTTTAGCCCGCCAGCAAGCGGGGATCCGCGGCGAGACGCTCATACTAAACCTGCCTGGAAGCCCGAAGGCTGCAAAAGAGAATTTGGCGGCGGTTTTGCCGGCTTTAGACCACGGATTAGAGATGCTGCGTGGCGCAAAGAAGGATTGCGCGGTAGCGGAATAGGCCATTACAGTTGGAGTTATATAAAGGGGGTATGTCTCACCGGTTTCACGGGCGAGACAATTTGGCTTTATACGGCGGACATTGGAGGAGGTTTGGTATGCACTATAAATCAAGCAGGAAATTTTCGCACAAGCACAAGCTGGTGCTTAGCATAGCCTTGCTTTCAATTGCCGGGCTTATAATTGTTTACATTATTGTCAATACAACGTTGCGTACTATCATTTACGACAACGTTATTGGCGTCACTCACAGCAACGTCAGTCTCATTGCCCATGATATAAATAGCTGGTTTGAGGTTAGTAATACTATAGTTAAAAATCTATCGGGAATCTGGGTTGACTTGGGGGTTGACTATATTGAGCCTATTGCAAGCATTCTATTAGATGAACACCATTTTCTCTCGGAAATATTAGTGGGGTTTTCTGACGGAAGCCTTGTCGGCAGAAACTATTGGGTTCCTGACGATGATTGGACCGCAACGGCCCGGCCGTGGTATATTGCGGCAAAAAGCGCCGGTGGTGAAATCATCATAACAACGCCATATCTTTCGTCAATAGAGAACCAAGGTATTGTAACAACGGTGGCAAAATGGGTTCCCGACATGGGCGGCATGGAGGCTGTTGTCGGGTTGGTCATAAGCCTTGATTCAATTATAGACATGGTAAATGAACACAGCCCTATTGACGACGGGTATCTAATTTTGATAGGCCCCTGCGGCACTATTGTCTCGCACCCACAAATAGAATATCTCATTGGCGTGGATAGTAGCGTTTATTTAGATAGCATACCTAACGGGATGTTCATGATGGAAAATATCCGCGCCGGCAATGGCATTTCTGAGTTTGACGATCAAATTTTGGGTCAGTCTTATTTCATGGCCTTTCATCTTGATGCAACAGATTGGAATCTTTTGGCGGTTGTTTCGACAGATGTAGTGTTGGAGCCTGTTTCCCACTATCTTATGATCATAATGCTTGCATTAGGGGCAGTTGTCGTTGCATTGCTGCTTTTATCCATGTTCTCAGTTATAGTTCTGACCAGAAATATGGAAGAGGGCAGGAGGATTGAAGAGCGGTTGCGCATAATTATTGACAACATGCCCTTGGTTACAAATTTCCGTGACAGGAACTTTAATATTTTGGAATGCAACGATTTGGCGTGGAAGCTATTTGACTTGAGTAGCAAGGAGGAATATAATCAGCGTTTTTTCGAGCTTTCACCCGAATTTCAGCCTGATGGCAGGCTGTCTGATGAAAAATCGAAGGAGCTTATAAGCAAGGCCTTTGAGGTTGGCACCATTAGCTTCGAATGGCTGCATCAGAAGCTTAGCGGCGAACCGATTCCAACCGAAGTAACTCTCTCAAGGGTTGAGTGGCATAACGGCGAGCATCTTATGGCCTATGTCCGCGACCTCCGGGAGTTTTATAAATACAAGGAAACGGAGAGAATAGCCCGGCAAAGGCTTCAAACGATGCTTGACTCCTCGCCTTTGCTAGTTACTATTTTCAGTGAGGAGTGCCGGGTTTTGGAGACAAACCAAGTGGCCGAGCGTCTTTTTGAGATACCCGATAAGCAGCAATATATAGATGATTATTTTGCTTTTTCGCCTAAGTTTCAACCAAGCGGAATAACCTCACGGAAGGCAGCGCTAGATATGCTCAATGCGGCAATTGAGCATGGCAGCAGCAAATATGAGTGGACTTATAAAACATCAAGCGGCGAGCTGATTCCTTGCGAAGAGACAACCATGTGCATAAAGCTTGAAGGCGAGAACATGCTGATTGCCTATACGCGCGACTTGAGGGAATTTTATAAATACAAAGAGACGGAGAGAATTGCAACTCAAAGGCTTCACGCTATGCTCAACTCTTCTCCGCTGGCTTGTTCAATTATTGATGAACATTTAAATGTTCTTGAAGCTAACGATGCTAGCGCCCGGCTCTTCTGTCTTGCTGATGCAAATGAATACATCGAAAAATTCTTTGAGCTTTCACCGGAAAACCAGCCAGATGGCAGGCTATCGCGTGAAAAAATGTTTGAAAAGCTCCATATTTGCCTGAATCTAAATAGCACTAATTTCGAATGGATGCATCAAACGTTGGACGGAAAGGCGCAAATACCCTGCGAAATCACGCTCGAACGGGTAATAATCGATAGTAAGGTCTTGGTAATTGCTTATATTAACGACCTGCGTGAAATAAACAAGGCGGCTGCAATGGTTGCACAGCTTGAAAAGGCGGCATTTACCGACGCTTTGACCGGGGTAAAAAACAGACGTTACTTTATGGACGAGGCCGAAAAGGCGCTTAAAAATAGCATTAAAAATAAACAAGAAGCTTCTTTGATTATGATTGATGTTGACAATTTCAAGACCATAAATGATACTTATGGGCATCCGGCAGGTGATGAGGTTTTGAAAATTCTGGTGGCGAGAATAGCCCACTCTCTAAAGAAGGAAACGCTGGTTGCAAGGTATGGCGGCGAGGAATTTATAATACTGCTTCCCGGCTCAGATGCCGATAGCGCCCTTGGAGCGGCAGAGAGAATCAGACGGAATGTTGAAGCGTCAAATATTGTAACCGGAGAAAATGAGCTTGCCGTAACGATTTCACTTGGTATCGCGTCTACGCTAGGGCAGGGGATTTCACTGGATAAGTTAATTAGCAACGCCGACAAAGCCCTGTATCACGCGAAGCAATCCGGGCGGAACAAGGTTGTGGCATTTTAATGGCTTTTTAATGGCTAGTTATTTCGTATGCGCTACACCAGTGCTCTGCTTGATTAAGAATTCGGAATCTCAATCTTATCTGACGCTGAATAATAAATCTCCATAGGTTGGAAATGGCCAATGCTTGCGTGCGACCAAAAGCTCAAGCTCGTCAGAAAGCTCACGCAGTTCAGCCATTTTTACAAGAACAGAATCTTTGAAGAAACGGGCTCTCTCAAGCAAATCCTGTGTATCCTCGGCAACTCCCAGCGCGCTAAACAGCTCGGAAACCTTTTGGTGCAGCCCGGCGGATATTTCCGACAAGCGCCTCACGGTGTCGCGTTCGTAAGAACAATCGGCATCAGGCAAGAATGCCGTTTTGCGAAGTGCCGCTTCACTCAATTCCCCGGCACATTCCGAAGTGACATACAGGATGTTCTTTTTCACCAGCTTATACATTGTAACCGCCTCGATATTGCAAAGCTTGCAGTAGTTTTCAAGAGCTGTTTCGTATCGGGATTGTAGCTCGGTTTTTGAAAATACTTTATGCTGCTCGAAAAGGGCTATATTTTTTTCATGAAGCATGTATGGCATGGCATCCGGTGTTGCCGCGAGATTGAGAAGACCGCGCTCCTCGGCTTTCGCAACCCAACCGCCGTCATAACCGTTACCATTGAAGATAATCCGCTTATGGTTCCTAATGGTTTTTCGGATTAGCGGCTGCAGCGCGGCATTGAAGTCGTGCGCACCTTCAAGCTCATCCGCAAATTGACGCAGCGACTCGGCGACCGCAGTGTTGATGACAATATTTGCCTTGGCAATAGACATGTTTGAGCCGACCATCCGAAATTCGAATTTATTGCCTGTAAATGCAAAGGGCGAAGTCCTGTTTCTGTCATTTGTATCCTTGGGGATGCTTGGCAGGACTGTTGCGCCTATTTTCAACATGCTCTCCCTCTCGCCGGCATCGTACTCCGCTTTGCTTTCAATTGCTTCTAAAATTGTCAGCAGCTCATCGCCGATGAATACGGACATAATAGCCGGGGGTGCCTCATGACCGCCCAGACGGCAGTCGTTTCCGGCGCTTGCCGAAGAAATTCTCAGCAAATCCTGATAATCGTCAACAGCTTTTATAACTGCGGTAAAAAACAAAAGAAATTGTGCGTTTTCATGCGGAGTTGCGCCGGGGTCGAGCAGGTTAACCCCGGTTCCCGTCGCAAGAGACCAGTTATTGTGCTTCCCACTGCCATTTATGCCTTCAAAGGGCTTTTCGTGCAGCGTACAGATCATGCCGTGGTCTTTGGCAATACTCTGCATAATTTCCATAATTAGCTGATTGTGATCTGTCGCGATGTTTGTTGAGGAATATATAGCGGCAAGCTCATGCTGTGCCGGAGCCGATTCGTTATGCTCTGTCGTCACTGGAACGCCCAGCTTCCAAAGCTCTTCGTCGAGCGCTTTCATATATTTAGATACACGGGGCTTAATTGCGCCGTAGTATTGGTCGTTTAGCTCTTGGCCTTTTGGCGATTTCGCGCCAAAGAGCGTGCGGCCTGTATACATCAAGTCCTTGCGCTTTTCATACATAGCTTTATCTACCAAAAAATACTCCTGCTCTGCACCTGCCATAGGTTTTACGCTTGTGACATCAGAGCTTCCGAAAAGCCTCAAAATTCTAAGCGCCTGTTTGTTTATTGCTTGCATGGAGCGAAGCAGCGGTGTTTTTTCATCCAGCGCTTCGCCGCCGTATGAGCAAAACGCGGTTGGGATATATAGAGTGTTGCCGCGCACAAATGCGTAGGAGGTGGGATCCCAAGCTGTGTAGCCGCGAGCTTCGAAGGTTGCGCGAAGGCCGCCGGATGGCAGGCTTGAAGCGTCTGTTTCGCCAAGCACAAGCTCGCGCCCTGAAAACTCCATAATTGCCCTTCCGTCGCCCGTCGGGGACAGAAAGCTATCATGTTTTTCCGCAGTTATGCCTGTCATGGGCTGGAACCAGTGCGTATAGTGGGTAGCCCCGCGCTCGATAGCCCAATCCTTCATCGCGCCGGCGACAACCGTCGCAACTCTGACATTGAGACGGCTACCGTCCTGAATCGTTTTTTGAAGTGCCTCATATATATCAGATGGTAGGCGCTGCTTCATAACATGGTCGCCAAAAACCATCGAGCCGAACATGCTGCATGGGTTTGTCATCTTTAAATACCTCCTAAAACTGTCCCCCTGTCAGGTTTAAAGCTTCTCATCAATAAAGCCTGATTTTGTCAGTTTCTTTATGTGGGTAAATCCGCAGGCTTTTATTAGGTCTATCATCTCGGGAAATTTATGGCAGAGCGATTTTTCGTCGTGGCTGTCGCTGGATAGTATAACCTCGCCGCCCCGTTTGCATAGCTCTTTTAGCAAAAAAACCGACGGGTAAGGCTCAGCTTTATTAAATCGGTACATAGCTCCTGTATTGACCTCAAAAAGTTTGCAGCCCTTGAGAATTTCATCCATTGCGCCCAGAGCTGCGTCAAGATAGCGCGGATGCATTTCATCAAAAAGGCTGCCTCCGAAATTATACTTTGTCACTAAATCAAAATGCCCGATAATATCGGGATTTGTTTTTTTTGCAATATTAGAAAAAACGGAAAAATAATCCTCCGCTAAAGCATAAAAGTCTCCGCCGAATAATTCATCCACCATTTGCTTTTGATGGGCGGCGCCGGCATCAACCGAGACATATTTCCCCTTTCTATAAGTATAATGCAATGTGCCGATGACGTAGTCAAGCCCCCGGGGGAGCTCATCGGTGTAATAATCGCATTCAAGACCGGTAAAAACTTCGATACGGCCCTCGTATTTAGCCTTTAGCGCAGTTATTTCATCTACATAATTTTGCGTCTCATCAATGCCCATTGAATAGTATATATCAAATGGGACATATGAGTGTTCGGAAATGCCGATTGAGCTACAGCCCATTTCCAGTGCAGCTTTTATCATGCCCTCGGGCGGCGAAGTGCCGTCACAATAAGTTGTGTGTGTGTGTAGATTCTGCATTCCCGTCATCCCGGAGTTTCCTCCGTTTCGGGGGCATAGCGTGAGGCAAGCTCTTTTTTTATATCGTCAGGGGTGATACCCATCTGCGCCATAAGCACCATCGCGTGATACACAAGGTCTGAAAGCTCGTAGATTGTTTCACTTTTGTCATTGCCCTTCGCGGCTATCACAACCTCTGTTGCTTCCTCTCCTATCTTCTTGAGAATTTTGTCAATGCCCTTGTCAAAAAGATATGTCGTATATGAGCCTGGCTTGCGGCTTTTTTTCCGGTCAGAAATAATACTAAAAAGCGTGTCAAGGGAAAATGCATCTGCGCCGCTGCCGTATACATCCTCAAAAAAGCAGGATTCCTCACCTGTGTGGCAGGCCGGGCCGTCTTTGTTTACGGCAATTGTCAGAGCATCTTTGTCGCAGTCGGTTTTGATGCTGACAATATGCTGGACATTTCCTGAAGATGCACCCTTGCGCCATAGCTCTTGACGCGAGCGCGACCAGAAGCAGGTTCTGCCCTCATCCATGCTGATTTGCAGGCTTTGAGCGTTCATATACGCGAGCATTAAGACTTTTCCTGATGCCGCATCAACGATTATGGCCGGGATAAGCCCGTCCTTGTCAAATTTTAGGTCGTTTATGTTTATCATCTCTTATGTTCTCTTTCTGTAGACACTCTAATAGTGGGCGGTGGGGTTTTAGATGTGTCCAAGGGTATAATAATCACGCGGTAACCATTATACCCTTTCAAAGCAGGTATGTATAGTCTAAAAAGAACCAAGAACCAGCCAAAATATGACTATCTACTACGCTATACTGTACTTGTTTCGTTTTTGTTTCGTCTTAAATGGCATACTACCACGCAAAAAATAGCGTAACGTTACAAGGCGCCCCCAATGCCATTAAGATAAGCCCGCTCTGTCATCCTGAGCGTAGCGAAGGATCTTATTTAAGAGTTGCGGAGCATAAGATTCTTCGGTCGCTGTGCTCCCTCAGAATGACAAACCTTTTTGCATTTTCGTTAACTTAATGACATTGCCTGTGACCTGTGACGTGGATGCTGGTTTTCTTGTTATGACAATAAGCATTGCCCGTTTCAAAAAATTATACTCAAATTGTCCAAAAAATCGGAATAAACCCACCCTTTCTGCCTGTATAATAAAAAACATGTATGCTATTATAAGTAACCAAAAGTAACCAAGTGGGCGACAGCCGTGGGCAAAGCAGCTTCTAAAAACACTTTTGTTACCCCGGAGGCGGGCTGGGAGGCGTAGCGTGTATGAATGTTATGGAGCCTGTTAGTGCAGTTGGGTTACCTGAGTTTCGTAATTTTCCTCCAAAACCTTAATAAGCCTGTACATCGTCTTCAAAATAGGCGTGCCAATGCCGTGCGCCGCCGCCTTTTCAATAACAGCGCCACAAATAGCATCAACCTCAGTCTGCCTTAACAGCAGGGCATCTTGGAGCATTGAAGGCATGTGCATAGATGACTTAACCTTTTCAAATGTCCCGATGACCGAGGCATAGTCGGCATTTACTCCCTCCGCCAGCGCAACATCACAGACCTCCCTTGCAATGTCCGCACTGAGTTCAAAACCGAATTCCGACCTGCAAACATAACCGTCACGCTGCCTTACAAGAGCTGTTATCATGTTCATTGCATTATTAAACGCAAGTTTTTCCCAAATCTGTTTCATGATATCGTCCGAAATTTCACAGTTCATGCCAGCAGCCTTCATAAGCGCACAGAGTTCCTTGCTTACGGCTTCGCTTTTTTCATTCAAAGCCTTGAGCCTGACATAAAACATGGGATTGTCTTCACCGATTGCAATAGCGCCCGGCCCCAGTAAATCAGACTGGTAGTTTGTAATCCCGGCAATTGTCCGCTCAATACCGGCATAGCGCTCAATAACGTTAAGGCTGCCGAGGCCGTTTTGCAGCGTAGCGGCCGGAGTATCAGGCCCCATGACCTCCATAGCCTGCTTCATCGCCTCTTCTGTGTGCATAGCTTTGGTAAATATCATGACCGCGTCCACAGAGCCTATGGATTTTATATCAGTAACCGCAGGAAGCTTAACAAACTCTTCATAGCCTTGCCTCACTACCTTAAGCCCATTTAAGTTTAGAGCATCCACATGCTCTTGCCATACATCACATAAAACAACCTGCGCACCAGATTCCTTAAGCGCCAGCCCAAACCGGCAGCCCATTGCGCCTGAGCCAATTATCGCAATTTTCATACTCCACCCCCTATAAATTAGCTAAAACTATACCACGAAACAGGGGAAAACACAAAAACCGCATTTTAGAGGTGCCCACTTTAAAACAGCACTTGAGCAGTTACAGGCAGCTTCCAATGTCAGCCCACGCTGTCATCCTGAGCGTAGCGAAGGATCTTCTCTTTAAGTTGCGAAGAATAACAAACCTTTTCGTTAACTTAATGCTATTGGGCAGCTTCGGGCGCTAAGTGGCACTGAAAAATTTATCATTACCTCCGCTACACTAGCACTGTGGCAAAAAATTTGATAAAATGGTCAAAATTTGTTTGCAGTGCTGCATAAACGGCTAGGAGGTATCCATCCATATGATAACAATATTGTCGCGTTTTAATAACACTTTTTTTGGCTCAGACGTTGATTTTAGGAAAAAGATGTTAAATATGCTGGCTATCACAGGAATGTTTGCAGGCGTATTAATGGGTTTGTCAAATATTGTAACCGCCAGCGAGGCGTTAAGCTGGATTACCGGATTTGGCGTTGCCGTTTTTTCTCTTGGGGTGCTTGTTTTCGCCCGTGCCACCAAACACTATAGAGCCGCCTGCATCGTGACCATAGTTGTGATTTTTCTCGGCTACTTTCCCTATTTGTTTTTTAGCATGGGCGGGATTGACGGCAACAAGGCTATAAATTTTGTTTTCGCTATAGTTTTCACCGCATATGTACTGGAAGGCAAGCTGTGCTGGTTTATGATGCTCCTGCTGGTGCTTATATATAGTGGGCTGGCTGTATATGCCTACTTAAATCCGGAGAGCATTATCCCAATGCCTTCCGAGTTTAACCGGCTAATCGACCTCATTACCAGTATGATTTTTGTGGGCTTTGCTACAAGTATCGTTTTCATCTTGCAGCTTCACATAAATGTCCAGCAGCAACGCAAGCTGGGTGATCAAAATGCTTTACTTGAGGGGGCAAACCTGTCCAAGACGCAATTTCTCGCAAACTCTTCCCATGAAATGCGCACACCGCTCACCATAATTTCCGTAAATGTCCAAAACGCAGTCGATATTCTGGAAGATATGGGCGACGCTGTTATAGATTCGGAGGCAATGGAGCTGCTTACCGATACACAGAGTGAAATCATGCGCTTATCCCGTATGGTGGGAGGAATGCGTACTCTGGCTTCCGTCAGCGAGGCCGCCCAGAGGCGTAAGCTGAACCTTTCAAA
>Ga0209755_10005935_pt1 | contig 13691 bp, 10 predicted proteins | sample TergutCo191P1_FD_187301 | JGI IMG/M metagenome (GOLD analysis project Ga0209755, IMG submission 187301) | Cornitermes sp. P1 segment gut microbial communities from Petit-Saut dam, French Guiana - Co191P1 (SPAdes) (version 2) | ecosystem: Host-associated > Arthropoda: Insects > Digestive system... | reverse complement strand
ATCCTTAAAAAAATCTTTCGTACGGATTGAAGTCATAACGGTAAATCGATTCCTGCTGCTCAATTTCCCGTTCTCTCGCCTCGTCAAGAAGCAATTCTTCAAAAATCCATGCTCCCGTAGTCCTGTTAGTTTGCTGATTTACCCTTGTCCTGTACCTGACATACAATTCTCCCGTAATTCCCTGTTCCCTTCCCATAAATCTGACAAGGAATGAGAACGCGCCGTCCGCTTCTTCTCTTCCGCCGCCGATCCTGTATTTTAACGGGCCGATAATTTCTATTGTCGCGAGATAGCCTTCGCGTAATTTTGAGTTTATTGTCGAAAGCGAGGCATGGGCATTGTCACCTGACAGCAGCCCTTCACAGATTGAGTTTGCGAAAGCGAAAGCCGATTCTGACGCCCGTCCCCGTCCGAGCTCGCCGATAACAGTGTCTACCGGATAACGCGGAGTTTCCCCTCTGGCCGGCCGTAACAAAGCTTCGGGTATTGAACCTCTTGAAAGAGTAGGCAGCGGTTCGGGCGCTTCTTCCTGAGATACCGCAAGGCTTGCGAAAGCGGATAAAATTATTAAAAAGACAAAACGAATAATTACACGCACATTTACCATATATTATATATTCTAGTAAAAATATTGAATTTAATCCATAATAAAATGATGATACGAACCATAGAGGCTTCGCTGAATGAAGACTATACGCACCCCATAAGAGATGTTTTGTGGGGGCATATTTATATGACCGAAGAACTTGCACAGCTTACAAAATCAGCCTCATTTTTAAGGCTTAACAGAATTATGCAGCTTGGCCCTGTCTACCTTGTCTATCCCGGCGCTACCCATACAAGGGCAAGCCATTCCATCGGCGTTTATCACATTGGAAGGCGGCTTCTGCAAAACCTCGCGGAGAGAGGCGCTTCTTCCTGGCTTACCCAGGAGGGCGTAAAATCCTTTCTAGCGGCATGTCTGCTTCACGACCTTGGCCATTTTCCGTATACTCACTCCTTAAAAGAGCTGTCGCTTGCCACCCACGAAGCGTTGACGGGGGAGATCATTTTAAAGGAGCCGATGAAATCTCTGGTTGGAGCAGCCGGAGCCGATCCCGCTCTTACAGCCGCGATTATTGACAAGGATATGACTCCGAGTTCAGATGAGCGGCTCAAAGGTGAGCCGCTCACAGGTGAGCTGCTCTTTTACCGGAAGCTTCTTTCAGGCGCGCTTGATCCTGACAAGCTCGACTATCTGAACAGAGACGCGAGATATTGCGGGGTTCCCTACGGAGCGCAGGATGTAGACTTCATTCTTTCAAGAATTTACCCTGAGAAAAACAGAGGTGCCGATATCGATTCCAGGTTGATTCCAAATGTAGAATCGCTCCTTTTTTCAAAATATATGATGTACAGAACGGTATATTGGCATAAACAGGTGCGTGCGGCAACCGCAATGGTGAAGAAAGCTCTTATAAACAGCCTTGAAACCGGCAAATTCTCAGGCGAAAGCCTTTATAATCTCGATGATACAGGTCTTTTTAACCTCTTTACAGGCAAAAATACCACCGATTCGTTAATTCATGCTGTCCGCGAAGGCAGAATCTTCATTACAGCAGCGGAAATTTCCTATAAAAATGTCGATTTGACCGTATTACGGAAGATAAAGCAGCGTTCTCAGCTTGAAGAAGAGCTTGCCTGCCGGCTTAGGGCAAATGGTCTGGAAATCATGGCGGAAGATATAATTATCGATATTCCCGAACCCATCTCCTTTGAAACAGGGTTATATGTTTTTGACGAAAATTGCAGTTTCAGCGAAAGTTCCAGCGCTTTTAAGACAGAAACAGTGGAAGCTTTTATTCAAACCTTGTATACTATAAGAGTGTATTTTAATCAAAAATATAAAGAAAGTATAAAGACATTTTCTGATTTATATTGTATAATAAAAGAGATTATGAAGGAGAAAGATAATGGACATTCACAATACCAATGAAGATGTAGTTTTCGACATGGTGCAGGCCATATTTGATGAGATACAAAAAAGCGGCAATCCCGAAAATTATTGCCTGTGCTATCAATGCAGGGTGGATACGATCTGTTTTACGCTTAACCGTATTGAGCCAAATTACATTGTATCCAACCGCGGGTTAACCAGAGTCGAACAGCAGGGCATAAAACGCCAGCAGACCGAGGCTGACATAACCACGCTTATTTACAAAGGGCTGCGCCTTGTAAACCACAATCTGCGCCCGACAGCTCCTCATGACGGCACAACAGTAAGCCCTGTCAAAATTCATCATCCCATGTTTGACATTCCGACTATTTCAGGCCGCCTGTTTGACGGTATCAGTTTTGAGCCGGTTGTGGGTATCGAAGTTGCGCTCTACTGCGAAGGCGAACTTATAGCCATGCGGAATAACAATTGGCAAAATCCCTTTGTCATGGTTTCCAGCACTCCGGGCGCTTTTAGCTTCTGGCCTTCAACAATTACAGCTCCAACCCCTGAAATCTCAAAGGAATTTAAATTTTCGTTAAGGGTAGCTTCGCCTGATTATGAAACGCTGAACCACTTTTTCTCAATATCGGCAGTCAGCAAATTCCATAATCCGCAGTCATATGCGCTGAATCGTACTTTCAAATTGCCTGATTTGTACCTCTTCCCTCCCGGCGAAGCGGAAATGAACGATAATTAAAGGTTTTTGCGGATTTAAACAGATTATATTTGCCGGTATACTGTAAACACTGGGAATTTGTCTTCACGCCTAGAGGTATGTTTCCCGCCCCATGGGATGATAAAAAAATCCTGCATATTTATTAAATTTATATACAAATTATGACAAAATGTGATATATTGTAATTAGATCAAGTGTTAGGCAGAATCGGTTTTTCTACAAGGGGAGCAATGCACTCTAAGCGTTTATTATTTACGAGCCTTATTCTTATTGTTTTAACGCTTTTTTATATAAGCTGCAGTCAGGGTATTGGTTCCACCAAATATGAGAGCGGAAGGAATCTGTTCAAATCGTATCGTGATATTCCCGGTGTTACAGATGAAGATATCGCCCAAATCGAAGCGTTGAAATCATCAAGGGATAATTTTTCTTTTGGCGTAATACTATCGACAGAAACTTTTGAACTGCCGGACGGATCGATTTCCGGCTTTTCCCGCCTGTTCGCTGAAAGATTATCCGGTTTGTTCGGCATACCATTTGTTCCGGAAAAGTACGAATGGGGTAAATTGCTGGACGGAGTTAACGATTTATCCGTTGATTTTCTAAGCGTACTGACCCCGACAGACGAACGCAGAAAAAGATATTTTATGACTTCTCCTATAGCGGAGAGAGCGCTTTCTGTTTTTGTAAAAAACGGCGCTTCCGGTATTAATGACACTAACGATCTGAACGATCTCAGGGTTGGTTTTCTTGAAGGAACAATAACCGAACAGTCGGTAAGGCGCACCTACCCCGAACTCGTCTTTGATACGGTAATTATTAATAATATGCGCCAAGCCGCGCAGATGTTAGGGGATGAAAGCGTCGACGCGGTCATTGTCGATCAGGTCAGTGATTATAATTTTAGCTCTTTCGGGAATATTACCGGTAAAAATATTCTTCCGCTTGTTTACACTCCTATCTCCCTCGCGACTGCAAATCCCGGACTGGAAACGGTTATTTCCGTTGTTGATAAATACCTCAAAGCCGGCGGATTGGAAAAGGTTCATGGGTTTTATTTTCAGGGAGAGAAAGATTACGCGCAGTTTATGTTTGAGAGGTCTCTGTCGCCCGAAGAAAAAGCCTATATCGCCAATCTGACCTCGAACGGAATAAAGGTACAGGTAACGAAAGAGAGCGACAACTACCCTATATGCTTTTACGATGAAAAACAAAAAGAATTTCAGGGTATCGCGGTTGATATTCTTAATGAGATATCTTCCCTGACCGGTATCAAATTTGTGACGGTAACAAATAAAAATACTACAATGGCTGAAATTCTCGAAATAATAAAATCGGGAGGAGCCGCTTTTGACACGGAGCTGATTTATACCGAAGTGCGTAAAAATGATTTTATCTTTCCGCAGTCTCCTTACTTTTCCTTTCATTTCGCCCTTCTGTCGAGAATGGATTTTCCTGATTTAAAAATTTATCAGGCTGCCAATGAAACCGTTGGAGCCGTAAAAGGAACAGCTCCCGCGGAAATGTTTGAGCAGTTGATTCCCGGCAGCGGCGGTTACATAGAATACAATACAAGAAGCGAAGCGCTGGACGCCCTTGAAAAGGGTGAAATAAATCTTTTTTTGACGACGGATTATATGATCCTTTATCAGACTCATTACAGGGAGAAGACAGGTTATAAGATTAACATTGTTATTAATTCTGTAATGGAGGGATCGTTTTTCGGGTTTAATAAAAACGAAGAAATTCTCTGCTCAATCATCGGGAAAGCCCAGAACAGAGTAGATATTTATAAAATTGTTTCCAAATGGACAAACCGCGTTTACGATTATTCCAAAAAGATTGCGACAGATCGTTTAATTTCTATGACAATATTTGCCGCAATCCTGTCAATCCTGCTTGTTTTCTTTATCATACTGCTGGTAAAGTACAGGCGCAGAAAAGTCCAACTTGAAAAAATGTCCAAAGAGATTGCCGTGCAGAACACTCTCCTGGAAGCTGTAAACCATGTTTCTTCGGTTCTGCTTGAACCGAATCCTCCAAGGATTCTGCAGTCTGATACGGAACACTTTGAAGACAATATACGGCAATCATTGGGTATCCTTATGGAAGCTGTGAAGGTTGATCGTATCTGTATATGGGTAAATTCAGGAAAGAAAAGCAAGCTGAGCTTCTCATTGTTTTACGAGCTTGAAAACACAGCTTTCAGATCGCGGGTTAAAGAAGGCTTTCTCGCGCCTGATATTCTTATGAATGAACATCACTCATGGAACGACGCGCTGGTAAACGGAAACTGCATAAACTCTCTGGTTCGTAATATGCATCCTGCGGAGCAGGCGGTACTTATACCAAGGAGCATCGTCTCTCTTTTGGTGGTGCCGGTTATTTTTAATGAGAAGTTATGGGGTTTTGTCGGTTTTGATCATTGTAAAAAGGAACTGGTATTTAAAGATAGAGAAATATTTATTCTGCGTTCGGCAAGCCGTATGATAGCAAACGCGATTATACGCAACGAGATGACCGCTCAACTTGAAATCGCGAAAGAACAGGCAGTTCAGAGCAGTAGGTCAAAAAGCACATTCCTTTCGCATATGAGTCATGAGATTCGCACTCCGATGAACGCTATTTTAGGCATTGCCGAAATCCAGCTTCAAAAAGAAGCTTTTTCACACGATATAAACGAAGCATTCGAAAAAATATATGAGTCGGGCGATTTATTGCTTAACATAATCAATGATATACTTGATCTTTCTAAAATCGAATCCGGTAAAATGGAAATTGTTCCCGTCAGATATGATATTCCAAGTCTTATAAATGATACTGTTCAATTAAGTCATTTACGCTATGAAAGCAAACCGATTGAATTTATAATGCATATAGAAAAAAATATTCCCTACGAGCTGATAGGCGACGTGCTTCGAATTAAACAAATATTAAATAATATTCTTTCCAATGCGTTTAAATATACTGATAACGGCACAATCGAATTTTTTATATCTGTCGAACCGGAGGCGGCGCAATCCGCCTTGCCGGAAAATGAACAGGATGATGTGATTCTGGTTATACGCGTAAGCGATACCGGGCAGGGTATGACAGAGGATCAGCTTGAACGGCTTTTCGATGAGTATGTGCGTTTTAATCTTGAAAAAAACCGCACTACTGTCGGCGCGGGTTTGGGAATGAGCATTACAAAGCGGCTTATTGACCTGATGAACGGAGAGATTTTTGTCGAGAGCGCTCTCGGCAAAGGTTCTGTTTTTTCATTGCGTATTCCGCAAAAACGCTACGGGCAGGATATATGCAACGAAGAACTGATTGATAAATTAAAGAATTTTAATTTTCATAATACTACAATATTGAAAAAAGTGCAGTTCCTGCGTGAATATATGCCTTACGGCAGCGTTCTTGTCGTTGATGATGTTGAGTCAAATATATATGTCGCAAGAGGAATGCTTCTTCCGTACGGATTAAAGATTGAAACGGTTACCAACGGGCAAGCCGCTATAGATAAAATAAAGGCCGGGCAATCTTATGACATAATTTTTATGGATCATATGATGCCGAAAATGGACGGTATAGAAGCCGTAAAAATTATCCGCGGGATGGGATATACGCAGCCTATCGTCGCGTTAACAGCCAATGCCTTAATCGGCAGAGCAAAGATGTTCTTACAGAACGGGTTTGACGCGTTTCTTTCCAAACCGATTGATTCGCGTGAATTAAATTCGATATTAAATGAATTTATAAAAAACAGAAAACCGCCTGAAGTTGTGGAAGCTGCGCGGCGCATACCTCCCGCCGAGCGTGCCGCCCTGCAAAGACAGTCATGGGATAGTGAAGATACAAGAGCGTTCAGAATAATGGACTTTTTTGTGCGGGACGCCGAACATGCCATAAATGTGCTTGAAAAAATCTCTATAGATGATACTGGAATAGATCAATACATTATTACTGTTCACGGGATAAAAAGCGCACTTGCCAATATCGGCGATATTGAACTGTCGGATATCGCGTTTAAACTTGAAAATGCCGCCAGACAGCAGGACTACGATCTTCTTTTGAACGCAACTCCCGCGTTTATAAACGCGCTAAAATCCCTAATTATGAGATTCAAATATGTCGAAGAAGAACAAAACGAAAATGTTTTAGAAGTGTCCATTACCGAAGAAAATCGCGCGTTTTTGTATGAAAAATTAAATGAAATAAAAACCGCCTGCGCGTCTTTTGACAAGAAAACAGCCAAAACGGCATTGGAAGTTTTAAATACAAATATTTGGCCCGCTCAGATTGCTCATGTGTTAAATGACATTTCTGTGTGCTTACTGCACAGTGATTTTTCGGAAATCGCCGACCTTGTGGATGAAGTGCTTAAAGCTGAACTTTCGCCTAACGGTTAGAAATTATTCTATTTACCTTCGCTCATCGCGATTCTGCGCTCTCTTACAAGAGCAAGTCTTTTTTCCAGTGTATCCGTATTATTACTTCCGATCAGCGTCTTTAGCTCATCAAGACTTTGTTCAAACTTGTTTATGCGATCAAGCAGGGCGGAACGGTTTTCCGTGAAAAGCTCTGTCCACATGGGAGCGTTGAGCATGGCTATCCGCGTAAGATCTTCAAAGCTTCCCCCTCCGAAGCGGGTGATTTCCGTGTCGCTTTCGCAGTCGATTAAAGCCGCCGCTATTACATGGCAAAGCTGGCTTGTAAAGGCAATCTTGCGATCATGTTCCGCGGGGGTTACCTGTGTAATCCGCGAAAATCCCATACGGGTAATCAGCTCTGTTAAAACTTTAAGGTTTTCAGGCTTGTTACGTGATATGGGAGTAAAAATATAGTTCTTCCCGGTAAAATTACAAAGCCCCGAATTGATAAAACCGCTTTTCTCGGCTCCCGCCATCGGGTGTCCGGGAATAAAATCAACATTGTCGTTTTTTCTGTATTCGCAAAAGTTTTCCGCAGCAGCGGCTATGCTCTCTTTTGTTCCCGCGATATCGGTAATCAGGCAGCCGTTTTTAAAAGCGTCCTTCCATTGTTCAAGAAAACGAAGTATTGAAGAAGGGTTCAGGCAGAGAAAAACAACGTCGCATAACGCAAGCATTTCCCCCGCTAGGGACACGTCATACCCCTTGCCTATAAGCTTTTCCCTCTGCGCCGCGTTCAGAGTTTCCGCGTCTTTGTCACAGGCAAAAAGGCGTTCACCGGAAACTCCGCATTTTTCCTTCAGAGCCCTGGCAATTGCCCCGCCCATCAATCCAAGCCCTGCAATACCGATTGTACATTCGTTAATTTGTATCAATAATTTTTCCTTCGATTTCGGCGTATTTGCGAAGGGTAACCATAAGGCTGTCAAACTGTTCGGGCGTTAAAGACTGTTCTCCATCACAGAGAGCGTGTTCGGGGTCGTTGTGCACTTCGACGATAATGCCGTCTGCGCCCGCAGCGATTGCGGCTTTTGACATGGCGGGAACCATCCATGAAAGACCTGTGGCATGGCTTGGGTCTACGATTACGGGCAGATGCGTTTTTTTCCTGAGAGCGGGAACAATCGCGAGGTCAAGAACATTACGCGAAAAATTATCGAAACTGCGAATACCCCGTTCGCACAGCACAATCCGGCTGTTTCCGCCTGCCATGACATATTCGGCCGCCATTAAAAGTTCTGTCATTGTGGACGCCATTCCGCGCTTTAGAAGAATCGGCTTTCTGCTTTTACCTAGTTCTTTTAAGAGATTGAAATTCTGCATATTTCTTGCGCCTACCTGAATCATGTCGACATTTTCGAATAATTCAAGCTGGTTTATTTCCATTAATTCCGTGACGATTGGAAGACCTGTTTCTTTCTTTGCTTCTAATAAAAGATCGATGCCGGTACAGCCCATTCCCTGAAAACTGTACGGGCTGGTTCTGGGCTTAAAAGCGCCGCCGCGTAAAAAAGCAGCTCCTGATTTTTTTACAGCGTCCGCAACGGCGACAAGCTGCTCCCGGCTTTCCACCGAGCAGGGTCCCGCGATTACGGCAAAAGTACCGCCGCCGATTTTTGCTGTTTTTTGACCGCATTGAAATTCAAGCGCTGTATCCAGCGGATGAAAAATACGGTTTGCGCGTTTATACGGTTCCTGTACACGGATAACCCTTTCAACAAGACGATTGGCTCTTAACGCGTCGTCGTTTATTACCGTAGTGTCGCCGACAAGGCCGAGCACAATCTGCGACGACCCCTGAGACGCGTCTACTTTTACGCCCAAATTTTCAAGGTCACAGGTTAGCTTTTTTATTTCTTCCCTGCTAACGCCGGGTTTTAACGCAATTATCATTTTTACTCCTGTTTAATTATATCAAATTAGGAGTATGTATAACAACCGAGCGCTTCCCGCTTTACAGTCTGCTTATTTTTCCAACACCGGTTCTGTTTACATTTACCGACGGGTTTCCTTTATATAAAATATTACCGGCGCCTGAAAGTTTTCCACTTAAGCTGTTTGTCGCCCATAATTTTATATCACCGGCTCCTGATAGGTTAACAGCCGCGTCTTCCACTTCATAATTTTGAGCGTTAATGTCTCCGGCTCCTGTAAGATTAATTTGCAAATTAGAAGTTTTTCCGCTAAGAACATTTATATTTCCGGCTCCTGTCAAGCTAAGCAATACAAGTTCAGGCATATAAATATTTATAATCAATTTTGTCGGATTAAATCCGCCGGCTGTGCTCTCTCCGTCAATATGTAAATTACCGCCATTCACTTTTATTGTTATAAGACTCTGAATATTGCTGTCGGTAATAACTTCAACTTTAAAATCTTCAGCATGATTGACATTTACATCTCCCACACCTCTGAGAGAAACACCGATAAAATCTTTGACGTTTCTATCCTGGCTTACAATATTGCCGTTGCCGTTTATGCCAAGCAAGCAGCTGCTTAAAATAACGCCAAATATTATAACATACGCCAGCAACACATTCCTTTTCATTAAAATCCTCCAAATAGTATTTATATATTAAACACGCAGAATTTAATTATTTGCACTGAAATTGGGGAGGAAATTGAACCCTCATGCCAAAGTCATCATATCCAAAGATTTTTCAAATAATTTTATTCTTTCTTTAATAATTTTTACTAGTATATCCTTTTTTTCATTTCTTGTTAATTCACTTTTTTCTAATCCTGTAATAACTGTATTAATAATGTCTTTGCCGTAATCTTTTTTGTACCATTCAGGATGTGATATTAAATTCAACTTCTCATAGTTTCCGCCGCCCATCCATCTGCATAAGCTGTTTATATTTTTATTTATATCATTTATAGTATTAATATTATGACAAAAACTATTACCGTTATCAAATATTGGGACAACATTAATCCATTCTAAAGTATTCGCGTCTCTGATAATTCCAAAATTACCGGTGTGTCTGTCTGTATTTCCGATAATGAAATCAATAATGATCATTTCATCAAGTCTTTCTTTAATATTCTTTAAGCCATGCTTATTACATATTTGTATAAACCTGTCATATTCGTTTCTGTTTTCTTTTAATTCCATATCAAGAACTGTTTGAGCTGTAATAAATTCCGTATTTCTGTCCGCCATACATTCACAAATACTTAACGGCATATTATTACTTTCATTTCTTATTAAACCGTATTCAACATGCTTTATGCCAAGTAATTCCATTATATTTGATGCAATGTATTCATTAAAAGGTTCCTGCATTTCATCATAACGGCTTCCTTTTAATAAATATCTTTTATTTTTATTGACTATCCATTTTTTCTTTAAACTTCCGTCTACAGTCAGATCAGGCGCGATAAATATATCTTTATTATCTTCGTATACTCCTGAAATATCAAAATTGATTATTTCTTTGAAATTATTATCAAAAAAATTTATCTCATTCCATTTTAAATCAATATTTGATTTATGAACCCAATAATGGTCTGTCAAATTAAGAGCATAAGAACCAAATGACAGCTCAACAGAATTTTTTACATTCATATCATGTTGTATATTTACCAAATCTGATCTTCCTCTGGGTAATCCCCTGTTTTCAATCCAATCTGATAACTGCTTAAATTGCGCTTCTTTTTTATTTAAATATTTTAAACCAAACGGTAATCTTTTTTCATCTAATATAGCGCCAAATTCAGATAATTCATAATCATCATTTAATTTGAAAAATAAAACTGAAATGTCTTTATGTTTTAATATATATTCTTTATCCATTTTTATCTTTAACGATGATTATATAAAGCATAAAATAAAAAGTCAATGAAACGCAGAACGGGTAATTTATCTAATTAGTTTTTTACCTATACTGCTCTTTTTTTCGTTTCCGCCTAATTTTCAATTTCAAGGGTATTCTTGAGAGCATCTTTAATTCGTGAATCGATATTTGTGATTGTCTTGCGAGGGGAGGGACTTGAACCCTCATGCCAATGGCACCAGATCCTAAGTCTGGCGTGTCTGCCAATTCCACCACTCTCGCGTTTATATAAACTTTTTTTGTAAAATAATAATGTTTAATTAGTCTATATCAAATAATTCATCCATTTGTTGCGGTGAAATTACTAATGCATGAATTCGTTCATATTATAAATATAACACATTTTAATAAAATGTCAACGCTATATATAGCGGCGGCAAGTACAGGTACACCATATATAGCGTGCCAAGCATGTCTCTTATCGGAATTTATACCAAGTACCGCCTAAATTACCCAAAATATACCAAAGTACCAGTAAAAAATATGTTTTTTTGAAAATTTAGCGGTATAATAGAATACGTATTATTATGCATACTTGTTTTTTCCTTAAAATATACCAAAAATAACCGCCAAAACAAGGCGGTTAAAAACTTCAGGAGGTTTTTGTTATGAAAAAAATTAAAACATTATGGCTGGCAGCTGCCGTGATCTTACTCATCGGACTTGTGGTGTCTGTTTGCGCTCACTTTGACGCTCATAGCAAAGACACTATCTCTAATAACGACGGCTTTTTAGGTGCAACTTTGAACTTGAGCGGCGCAATGTGGACGCTGGATTTTGATCAAGAAAATCATATTTTTAATTGGAATCAACTAAATGAAAATTATACTGTTTCTTCCGGCGTTGGCGGAAGCGGGTCATATAACAATGGAAATTTAACTTTCAGTATAGGCAGTCCTGCTTATTCGTTAATGTCGCCCATTAATAATTTATTTCAATTTAATAAAGAAGAAGGTTGTTACACTTTTTATCAAACAAACCTGGCTTTTTACAAAGATTTAAAAATAAGTAATAACAGGGTCAGATTTGCGGCGCTTTCCCTCCTTGATGCATCCGATTACGGATTTAGCAGACAATATGTATCGGAAACTGAACAGGATAATGTGCTGTATGTTTATGTTAATAAGGATGTAACTATTAAAGCGAATGGTTTAACATTGGAAAAATGGGGTAGAACAGTTATCACAGAAGATCTGGATATTTACCTTAGAGCAGGCTGGAATGCTTTATTTTATCATTCAGAATGGAATTCAAGTGATCTCATTAGATCATTTTCTCTGGGCGATCCGTCTCATCTTAAATGGATATTAAATAAAGATGATATAACGGAAATGCAGGAGGAAGAAAATGCAAAACAACGCTTGTAACGCACCCGCCAAATATGCATAGTGATCAAAAACAACCCAATGGGTATTTTATAAAAAGATATATATATATGCTTTTTTCTGCTTCCTTTTGACAGTAAATGTATTTTACATTAATTTAATATATGTAAACCACGGGATGATAAAACCTGACATATATCAATGACAATTCTGGTTGTATCTGTCCAAACCTCTAGGCAAGTTCCGCCGATTTCATCTGCGCCGCGATGGATTTTGAAGTTCACAGGTTATTTTCTTATGAAATTATAAATAACATGATTCTTGTTAATATTAAAATACCATAATTCAACACCTGCTTTTTTGCCTTCATTTTCCAGAACAGGCGGATGGTTTTCTGCATAAGGAACAAGAGCGACACCTTTGACATCCTTTATTTTATCAATTCTGCAATTTGGAAATTCATAAAGGCAGTCACTGTAAATTCCCAAATTATCTCTTATATGAGTAACATAATCATTGGCTTGTTTTACTGTTTTGGTTTCACGTTTATTCTTTAATTCAATATCATACAAGATGCCGTCTTTAAAAGCGAGAACATCCGAGCGGTATATTTCACCTGTTTTTTCTCTGTATTCAAACAATTCAAATTCAGAAGCAACGAATTGTAAATGATTGTATTCCACGGGCCTCAAAATTAAATCCCGAATTAATGCTGCCTGCGCATTTTCTTCACGCTGAGCTTCTCCCCCCCGATCTTTAAAACCTAACTTTTCCATCATTTTATGCTTTTTGATATCATTCGATTCAAATAAAATATTTATTATTTCATTTAGTTTATTTTCCAATTTGTTAATTTTGACTTTGGATATTCCTCTCATTGGAGCAAAAGGTAAAGTTGATACTATTGTGGTATCTCCGCTTGATGTTGGTCGCAAATGAAAGGACGATTTAAATTCCCTTTCTGTCGCAGGAAATTTTTTAAATAAATTCCCCAATATTTTTCCGGACTCAATTGCCTCTTGTTTTACCTTTTCTGCATTTTTCATGCTACGCCTCCTTAAAATTATTATTCATCGTATCTGCCAAGAGTGCCATTTTAAGGCATTCTTACTGTAATTTTCCTAATTAAAACACCATATTGATATTAATTTCAGCCCACATAATGTAAGTTGTCAAGGGGGCGCTGATTCTTAGCTGAAAACATAAACCGCATAGCGAAAGCCCTCAATGTTAAGGTTGCAGACCTGTTTGCGGAGCAGGAGCCGGAATCAATGAAAAAGATGGCTTCTAAGAAGGAGTTAAAAACAAAACTGGAACGCCTTATGGGTAGGCTATAGATGAGCATTTTAAGTAATTATTAAACATATTGAAGCAGGCATTTTACCTCCCATGTCTACTTGACACTAAACCTTCCTATTTTATATAGTGAAGAAGTCGAGAATGGGTGTAACTAGC
>Ga0209755_10005934_pt1 | contig 13692 bp, 7 predicted proteins | sample TergutCo191P1_FD_187301 | JGI IMG/M metagenome (GOLD analysis project Ga0209755, IMG submission 187301) | Cornitermes sp. P1 segment gut microbial communities from Petit-Saut dam, French Guiana - Co191P1 (SPAdes) (version 2) | ecosystem: Host-associated > Arthropoda: Insects > Digestive system >... | reverse complement strand
GAGGCATTTCGTGGTGTGTAAAAATAAAATTTGTAGGTAGTGAATTAAACAATAAAATGTTGTATAATGATTATAAGACTAATAACCCACTTGACCGCCTTATTTACAGTCAGGTGACAGCGCCGCTTTTCGCGGTGTTCTAAAGCGGTAAAAATACCGCAAATTGTGGTGATAGATATGGCAGATTTACAAACACAAATTGATTACCCAAGGGGACTTGCTTTTGAGCAAGTCTGGGCTGCATTAATGGAGAACAGGGAGCAGCAAAAAGAAACAGAACGCTTTTTAAAAGAGAGTTTAAAAGAGAGTTCGGAAATATTAAACAAAAAGATTGGCTCGTTAACTAATCTTTTCGGCGATTTTACTGTCGGCATGATTGTTCCGAAAATTTCCGAAAAATTTTATGAATTGGGTCTTGATTTTCCAAAAGCAAATCCAAATGCTGTTGTTAATGACAAGAAAAACGGTATTTCATTTGAAATTGATATTATGCTTGAAAACGGCGATAAAGCCATGCTGGTTGAAGTTAAAACCAAACTTACCGCGGAGCGCATAAACATACATATTGAACGCCTTGAAAAAATGCGCAGATATGCGAATTTACACGATGATAAACGCGCGTTTTTAGGAGCGGTCGCGGGTTTTGCAATAACAGATGAAGTAAGAGAAATTGCCTCAAAAGAAGGTTTTTATTTAATTGAACCTGACGGGGAAAATTTTGTAATTACACCTCCTAATGATAAACCTAAAGAGTGGTAATAATTCTTCTTTTCTTACCCCGTTATCCGTGTTTAAATAGGTGCTCTTACAACAGCTTCTCCAGCTCCTCTACCAGCTTTCCAAACGCTTCGCAGGCCGCGTTTACAGGTTCAGGGGAACTCATGTCCACGCCAGCTACTTTGAGCGCGTCGATGGGGAAGCGCGAACCGCCTGACTTAAGGAAAGTAAAATAATCTTCACGCTCTTTTGGTCCGCCTGAAATAACGCGTTCCGCAAGCGCGAGAGCGGCGGAAACACCGGTTGAATATTTGTAAACGTAAAACGCGCGGTAGAAGTGTGGAATGCGCAGTCCTTCAAGGTCGCTTTCTTCCTCCAAAACTATTTGCGGGCCGAAGTATTTTTCCATCAGTTTGCGGTATTCGGCGCGTAAAAGTTCAGTCGTGAGAGGCGTGCCGCCTTCTTCGAGTTCGTGGGTTATCTTCTCAAATTCCGCGAACATGGTTTGGCGGTATAAAGTCGCAAGAAGATCATCAGCGCGTTTGTTGACGAGGTAAAGACGCATTTCCTTGTCGTCAGACTGTTTTAGCAGATAACGGAAGAGCAGCTCTTCGTTAAAGGTACTGGCTACTTCGGCTTCAAAGATCGTGTAATGGTATTGCATAAACGGATTGTTCCTGGTCGAGTACCATGAATGCATTGAATGGCCGCCTTCGTGAGCAAGTGTAAATACGTCGCGGATAGAATCTTCTTTGTAGTTCATCAGAATGTACGGGTCGCCGGTAAAACCGCCCGCCGAATACGCGCCTGAATGTTTGCCTTTATTCTCGTAACGATCCACCCATCGTCCCAGTAAGCCGTTTCGCAGGGTTGAGACATACTCGTCACCTAACGGAGAGAGAGCGCTGCTGACAAGTTCGACAGCTTCATTCCATGTTGTTGTTCTTTTTATGTTTTGTACAAGCGGAGCGTAGACGTCATAGTGGCGCAATTCATTTAATTTAAGAGCGCGTTTTCTCAAGGCGTAATAACGATGAAGGATACCGAGTTTACCGCTTATAGCCGAGATTAGGTTGTCATAAACTTCTTCATTTACATTGTCGGGGAAAAGAAAGACTGACCGCGCCGATGAGTATCCTCTGATACGCGCCTTAATTACATCCTGCTTAACAGACCCCGAGTAAAGGGCTCCCAGTGTCGTTTTATGGGATTCAAAATTTCCATAAAACATTTTATAGGCTTTTTGGCGTAATTCGCGGTCGGGATTTTCCATAAAAACAGAAAATGTTGACTGAGAAAGAGGGCGTTTTCCTTCCGGCGTGTCAATTACGCCGAAGTTAAAATCGACATTTGTAAGAACAGAAAATGCTTTACTGATTGATTCGCTTCCTTCCGACTGAAGCGCCAATATTCTTTCTTCTTTATCGCTTAAAATGTAAGGTTTATATCTGATAATTTTTTTCAGATAGATTCGGTAATCTGTTATTCGATCATGAGATAGAAACGTTTCCATATCTTTTTCGGGGATTGCAAGTATCTCCGGGTTTTCCCATGCACAAGCGGCCTTTGCTTTTGCTTCTACCATTATGATTTTTCCCATCATTGTCTGCGCGTCTGCGGCTCCTTCATCTTCGGATTGGCGTAAAAACGCGTAAGAGCCGAGCTTTTCCTCAAGAATGTAAAGTTCGCGGGAAAAATCCAGATAATATGCAAGATGTTCTGCCGATTTACCCAGAGTCCCTTGAAATGACTGAATTTTTTGCACCATCTTTTCAGCTTCTAAAAGAGCGGTATTCCACTCCTCGTCGCCTGTAAAGAGAGTTGAGAGATCCCATGTATCGGATGGCGCTACTTCGCTTCTCTCCGGAATTATTTGTTTGTTAGTTGACATATTTTCCTCCTTTATTTTTTGCTTAATGCCGCGACTGCGGCGCCGAAGAGACTCGCATGCTCTACCGGGGAAATAATATATGGCCTCGGCTTATCTTTGTAAAGCATCCTATGCAGATATGCTTCGATAGAACGGCGCATACCTTTATAAATCATGTATGTTGTGCCTTCCACAGCGATACGGACAGGGTAGTACGGCTCAAATCCGGCGTTTATGCGTTCTACAGTTGCGGCTAACACAGAGGCGGAAAAGAGAGCGCCGCGTTCTGTTACTATCGATGTAATGTACTGAACCGCCGCGAGAGCGTCGCTTTCGTTAGGCGCGAAGAGGGAACCGATGGGGCCTTGCGCTGTCAGAGGGCTGTGCATGAACTCGTTTAAAAATCTGGTTTCAAAATGTTGTATTGCGAGAAGTTCATCGGATTTTTTAAACTGAATTATTTTATCGTTTACAGCGCGTTTTAATATGTGTAATGTTAAAGGTCCAAGATACGCACCCGCAGCCGCTTTTTCAAGAAAATAGCCGCCGGGGTTTTTTGTTGTATTATCGTATTCAATGTCAAGCTCACCGCGATGATGAATATTGAAATTACCTGTTTCGCAAACTATTATCTGAGGCGAGGAATTGGATTTAAAATTTATTTTTGGAATGGAGAATTCGGGATATGCTGTATTAAAGCCGGTGCCTAAGATAAATCCGATTACAGGACTTCCTTCCTTTTCAAGTTTAAAATCATTGCGGGTGCGTGTTGTCTCGCCGTCAGGTGAAATTGTCGCGTAACCTGAAAGCAGTGTAGCTACTGTGTCGTTTAACAGCACTATAGGGCCTGAGTATTTATAGTTTTTAACCGCAAGCGCGTCGCGAAGGCATTTGCCTATTTCTTTTCCGACAACATCGGGAGCGTCAACCTCTTTGCTGAAGGCAAGAAGTATGCCGTCGGAATTGGAAGTAATTTCCATTGGGTAAGAAAAAGTAAAACCGATTCCTTCAATATGGACGTCTTTAAGCAATGGAATACAAGCATCCGCGATCGCGCTGAAGAAGTCATTTGTGTTTAATTGTCCGTTTGTGCCGGGCATAGGTGTTTTTATAGTGTTTTGCGCCACAGCTTCTCCGTTCTCATTAAAATAGATAAGACTGGCGCGTAAATTGGTGCCGCCCGCGTCCAGCGCAAGAACTGTTTTCCCCGGAGGAATACGCGCAACGGGGGTTATGTATGAAGGTATCATCGGCAGACTTGAATTTTTGCCTTCAAGCCCCCTTTCCATTTCGATCAGTACTTCTTTTACAAGCGAATGAGGATTAATTCCGTCATAATGAAAGCCGTAAAAACGCGCGAAATCAGCTAATTCATCAGCATTAAATTTCCACATAAAAATTTCTCCTTACTTTATATTAACTGTTAAAAACTCTTCCTTCTATTTTAAACAGTTTTGCCTTTTCTGTCATCTCTATCGCATGCCCGGTTCTGAGATAGTAAAGCCAGATGCGGCATTGTTTTTTGAAAGGGCTTGCGAAGATATCCGAAACAGCGTGATAATAACACGTCATTTGCGCGACGTGTTCACTTGGTATTTCCTTTATGTCGGTTTTAAAATCCACCACATGAATGCAGTCCTTGTCATCAAAAATAAGATCGATTACGCCGTTTATAAAAACAGCCTTTCTTTCTTTGTTTAATATTATACTTCTGAAAGGAAATTCATTTTCTCTTAAAACGGCGGTTTCCGCTATTTTTCCAAGCGGGGAGATCAGAAAACGATCAGCAAGTTCTTTGCCGGCTTCCAAAAAAGCTGTTAACTCCGCAGGTTTTAATAAACAGGAGATGTTTGAAGGAACTAAAATATCCGATCTTTTTGAAAGAGCGGCATCAACGCAAATATGCGCGATTGTTCCGAAACTGCCTGAATTAAATCTTGTGTTGCTTTTATCGTCATTTTGCGAGAAATGCGATAACATGCCATCTACTTTGTTGAAAATATCGCAAGAATCATCACCTGAGTATTCTTTATCAATAACGTTGCCTCTGTCATATGCGAAAAATGGGGTTTCCGCTCCGTTATTGTCTTCTTCTCTTCGCAGACTTACAGGCGTTAGGTGATTATTGTACAGCTTTGGCGTTTTTATTATTTTCGCTTCTGAATAATAATTCTCTGCGTTTTTAAAATATTCATTCAATCCTTCCTGATTGTTTTTAAAGTTATTGTTTTTTATTTCTCGGCTTTCTATATATTGTTTGGTATAAGCAGGAATTGCTTCAATATCAAAAAAACTCATTGCCTTTTTAAGGCCTTCAGGCGGAATGCGCGATGAGATCGCAGGTAATAAAATGCCGAACAATGTATCGTTATTTATAATTGAATCGCCTTCAATGTAAATCTCGTTTTTCTTTTCTTTGTCCGCGATTTTATTTTCTGTATAATTTTTTATTTTAATTGAAAAATCATCAGTTTCTGTATCATCTGAAATATTAAGGACTCCGGTTAAAAAAAGTTTCTCTTCGGCTCTTGTCATTGCCACATAAAGAAGACGGCGCAATTCCGCGGTTTCTTTTCTGGTTTCTTCGGTTTTTACCTGCTCCCAGAAAAAATTCTTTCTTACATCGGGAATATTGTAAATTTGAGCGGGTATTGGAGGACCGAATACAATTCCCGCGTTGTTAGAATTGTAAATTATTTTGCTTGTGTTTCCCCTTGCTTTTTTTCCGCAGCAGCAAACAAAAACAACCGGGAATTCGAGTCCTTTGCTTTTATGTATTGTAAGCAGATGGACGGCTCCCAGGCGATCAAGCGGAAGAACAATATCCTTCAGTCTTGTCTTCGAATCTCTTAATTCCCGTATTTGCTCGGTAAATACCGCCAGTCCCTGATTAGCGTTATCTGCTTTTACGGCAAGATGGTAAAGATAGTCAAAATATTCGCGGTATATGCTTGTATTTGGATGCCATTCTGTCTCGTAACGGTAGCCTTCGTTATACCACAACCAGCTAACAAGAGAGCTGACGTTTTCGCTCACGGCTTTTTCGCAAAGGCAATCGTATATTTTTTTTCCGCAAAGGTATTTTTCACGATCTTCCTCATCAAGAAGCGGAAGTGGAGTATCATCAAAAGGCATAGGTTTTTTAGTTAAAGATTCTCCTGACGCCGCTTCTCGCGGAGAAGTATCCCCGGCGGAGGGATTAGTGTTATTTGTTTTAAATAATGAAAGGCAAATAACGGTTCCGCTTATTGATAAACCGGCGAATGGAGAACGAAGCATTTCCGCATAAGAAGCGCTGTCAAATGAATGAGCTACAAGACGGAGCACCGACATGATGTCGTTTACCGCTCCGCTGAAAAAAAGATCGTTTATGTCCTCGCTTGTGTAAGGAATACCGGAAAACCTTAAGTGTTTTTCAAAGAGATGCTGCGAATTATGAGTGCGGAAAAGAATTGCTATATCTTTAGGCTGATATTTTTGCTCTCCTGTTTCTGTTTTTTCCTGTAATAATTGTTCGATTTTTTCAGCAATAAAATGCGCTTCGCTTTCAACCGGCGTAAGGTGTGAATCACCTTCGCCGATATCTTCCTCATCATTTCCGTTTTGAATGCAGATTGACAGGCTGCCTTTTCCTTCGTTATTTGCTTTTAAAGAAGAAAAAGCCGCTTCATATAACGGTAAGGAGGGTGTTTTAGGGGCAAAAACCGATAGATATTCATGGAGAGGTTTTTCACCGTTTGGATCGTATTCGCTGCCGCCGAAAATCGCGTTAAATGCGCCTATGAGTCCGGAAACAGAACGGTAATTTGTTTTTAACGGAAGATTTTCGCTTTTAATTTCGTCTTTAAGTTTACGGAAAACAGAAACATCGGCGTCTCTGAAAAGATAAACAGATTGCTTTTCATCCCCGACAAAGAAAAGTTTGTCCGGGCAAAGATTTTCAGGCGATGGAACTTCATCGCCTGATAAATCAATCTTTTCAGCCAGAAGGAAAAGTAAGTCTTTCTGCAGTTCGTTGTTATCCTGAAATTCGTCTATCATTATCGTCTTAAATGATTCCTTCTCACTTTGCCTTAAGTCTTTCTGCTCAATAAGTATAGTTCGTGAAAGGCTTGCAATATCTGCGAATTTCAGGACTCCTTCCGCGCGTTTTCTGAGGAGGAAGCGTTTTTGCAATTTATTAAGCAAGGACATAAAGGAGAGAATTAAGCCCGCCTGCATACAGTAGACAACAATTGATGAAAATTTTTTAAAAAGCGCTCTTGTTTGTTTTATACTGTCTTTTACCGGATTAAATCTGGGCGCTCCTCTTTTTATTGTTACTTCGGCTAAATCGGAAATATAACAAAGAATCCTTGTTAATGAAGTTTGTATTGAGTGAGATTCTGATTTTTCAATAACAGATTCTACAGGTTCATTTATTAAAAAATTAAAATAATTTTGTATATCAGATGCCGAAACAAAAGTGATTGTTTTTCCTTCGTATTTTTCCGCTACAGGAACAAGGTCAGGACACATCGTGTGAAAACTGTTTTTATTATTTTCAAGTATTTTAAGTATAGATGATATTTCATTTATTTGCGTTTGCCATTCTTCGCAGATAATTGAAAATTGTTTTTTTACATCCTCTGTAAAATCTTTTTCCTTGTCTATAAGACAGTAATTATTTAAGAATTCAGAAAAGATATTATGTGCAATTTCATTTGGACGGTTATCTGAATATAGTCTTTCAATTACCGGATGCCTCCGGTGTGAAATCAAAAATGGAAGCGCTTCCTCCGTTGCAATACTCCGGCTGCGTTCCATATCTATCTCAAAATCAGGGTTAATGCCGTATCTGGGAGCGCATTGCCTGACAATAGAAGTGCTGTAGGAATCAAGCGTTTGAATCCTTGCATGAATAAAATCATCAATAGCCTGACGGGCTCTTCTGCCTTTAAATCCAGAATCGTTATTTGCAATTATTGTTAACAAAGTATGAATTCTTCTGAACATCTGGCTGGCTGCTTTTTTTGTAAATGTAAGCGTTAAGATTTCATCTATTTTATAACCTTTTTCTGTTATGAGCCATGCAAAACGGTTTGCAAGCACCATTGTCTTCCCTGAACCCGCGCCTGCCGCGACAACCGCGTTTTCGGTGCAAAACGCGGCTTTTTTCTGTTCTTCATTCAATTTGGGGCGTAATTCTTCGCTTACCTGTGTTTTTTCGATGTATGTTACAGGAGCATTGTTTTCTTTGCTCATTCATGTTTTCCTAAAGATATGTTTTTTTCATTTTTTATTGTATAAGCTTTTCGGCAGATTCTGCTGAATTCACAATTATAACATTCATTAAAATCGGATTCGAAGATTGTAAAGTTTCCTGTTATAACTTCGTTTGCAAACTGTTTAACTTTATTGTCGAATTTTTCAAATATTTGCCTGTACGCTTCATCTTGTCTGATGATGCGATCCTGCTCTCTCTTTGGATAATCTATTTCTTTTATCTCATCATGAACAGTTCCGATAATAACTTCAGGAATTGATTTAATAATACTATAAAAGAGAGCAGTATTTATTTTGATATTTTCGTTTTCTTCCGTAAGTGTTACATACATGGGAAGCTGAAGATCGCATAACTCATTATCACCTTCACCGGTACAATCTTTGCGTTTTGGAGCTGCGCCTAACTTAAAGTCAACAATAATATAATTTCCGTTTTTATCACAAAGAATACAATCTATAATCCCGCTGAGAAAATATGTGTCTTTTTGCGCCTGATACCAGGTTTCGCAACCTTTAACAACGCATCCCGCGAAAATAGAAAGAAAATTGGAAAGGCAGTTTTTTAGATTAAAAAGAAACTGTTTTTTTGAAGCATATAAAAAACGAGCGGTAAGAGAGCTCATCTGTATTTTGCCGTCTTTTTCGCCGTCCGCTGTAATAGAAGGGAAGCTATTAAAAATTTGATCTATACATTTTTCTAATAAATCTCTGTAAGAAGAGGGCAGGGTAAGGCTATAATCCGTGATAACAGGTTTTGGCAATATTTCACCCTTGTTTTTAAATTCGGTAAAAAATAAATCAAGTACGGCATGATAAACTGTACCGGAAAGGTCTTCCGACATAAGGCTTGTTTCGATTTCGGCGTTTTCTAACCTGAGCATACGGCCAAAAAGCCATTTTAATGAACATTGAAAATATGTCCTGAGAGATGAAGCCGAAACTGCAATTTTACCGGGAAATTCCTTGTTATAAGCCAATTTTTCATTTATATAATTTAATGTTAAATTTGAGAGAGGTTTTCCGGTTCCGCCGCTTTTATTTTTTCTCCTTTTTTTCCATTCGGTAAAACCATTTATCTGATTTTCATGAAGAGTTAAGTTTTTACAAAACGAAAAATCATTTTCCTTTCGGTAGTAATCATCGCTGAAATATTCGCTGTATTCGGGATCATCGCAATAATTTTCTTTTGATTTTAAAGGCGCTCCTATTTTTGAATGGACAATTTCATAGCCGGTAAACGTAAATTCACTGCTGAAGAACGCTGATATTTTCTGCGAATTAAATTTATGAAGATTGATAAACGCCTGCGAAGCGTCTTCGTCAATAATGCCGAGTATTTCACGTTTTTTTCTCGGCAGAAAATTGAGCCTTGAATAAACAACAGATATGTTATTTTGTACCGCGCCTAAGATTATATGGCAGTTAAAAGGAGCGGATGCCGCTGTCTTGTAAGGAAGAATCGCTACGCCGGTTTCCTTTGTTTGAGCAAGATAGCTTATTTCGCTTAAGTATTCGGTTAAAAATAAGAATGGATCTGTGGCGGGAACACCGGGAAAATCTTTTTCAAGATTAGTGAGCTCCATTAATTCCGCGATACATCGGGATAAAACAAGATCGGTCTCTTCGGAACATTTATCCATATCAAAAAAATGTTCACGAAAAATAAAATACTGCCTGCGAAGTTCGGAAAATGAATCCGCATGGCGTAAAGCATGAAGATGCTTTTTTAATTTATAAAATAAATTACGGCTTTCCGCGTCAATATATTCAAACGGACTGTTAAAAGCGTCTTCCCATGAGTTTACATTGCGTTCTTTGCCGTCTTCTTCCGTCTCCGGCCATGAGCAAATACAGTTGTTTTTAATGCCGAAGTTGACAAGGTTGTAGATATTTTTCGTATCTTTCCACGGAAGATTTTTATTTAAAACAAGGCCGATAAACTGCGAAAAAGCAAAATCCTGTGATGTGCAATCTATTACAGATCTAAAGAACTGTCCTGCCGGAAAATCCGTCAATGGTTTACTGGTGCGCTTTGCATACGGAATATTTCTGTTTGAAAATTCCCTTAAAATATACGGTTCATAACTTTCCGAATCGGGGATACACACTACAATGGAGTCCCACGCGATATCCTGCTTTTCATGAAGGGCGCGGATATAAAGAGCCGCCTCTGTTATTTCTCTGCGCGCGTTCGAGTAGAAGAAAGTATGGCTCGCCGCATTCTCAGTATCAGATACGCTGATTATTTTAACATGCCCGCTTGTTGACAGTAATTCCCTGTATTCGCAAAAATCGGATAGCGCTTCGGGAAAAAAAATAAAGCAATTCTTTCCGTCGCTGTTAAAAGGAGGCGTTTCCCATGCCGGCTCAAAAAGGGAATGTTCTTTAAGAAATTGCGCGTAACGGTACGCAAGGACATACATATCCCTGTCATCATCTTTAAAATCAGAGCATTTCTTGTCCGCTTCTGCGCCGAGTATATTATCAATTGACAATCCTGTTGTTTGGGAGAACCAAACGCCAAGCTGCGGTAAAATCCCTGTTAGCCATGGTGAGAACTGCTGCGCCTGCTGCGCCCATTTTGTCATTATTAAAGCTGAAAAAACAGGAGTTGTATTTCGTTTTACAGCCTCCGCGTTTTCCATTATAAGACGGCTTACAAATATTTTTCTAAGCGCGGAAGGAATACTCTTTTTATTTATTACTTTTGATTTAATGGATTTTTGCTTAAATTTATCCCATGCGATAAATTTGTTCATAGCGATAGAACCGCTTTTGAGACAAAGTAAATGATCCGCCCATGTCGAAACCGCAATATCCGTTGGAAAAATAAATAATGCGTTGGGATCATCAATATTATTTAAAAGTACGGTTTCGGCTGGATTCATCATAACAATTCCGTTTTACCCGCGTTTTTTATCTGCTCTACAACATCACGGACTCTTTGAGACTGTTCTTTCTTTAGGAAGAAACACATCATCAGGCCTTTCATGAAACCTGACAACATTTAAAGTTCTCTGTTCTTTAATGTGTTTTTTTGATAACCCCGCTAAACAACACGTCCTTAAGCTTCAATATCGAAGTTCAAGTTCGCGTTGTCTATGCCGATTATCTGCTTCCCTGCAGTTTTTTCGCTTCATCCAGATTTCTTCTGGTTACTGCGTTGCTTCCGTCAATTTTCAATGCCGCTTCAAAGTCTTCAATAGCGGCGCCGTAATCGCGTCTCATGAAGTATTCCGTGCCGCGGTTGTTATACGCTACGGCTGATTGAGGGTTAAGTTCAATTGCTTTGGTATAGTCAAAGATGGCTCTTCTATAATCGTTCTTGTTGGCAAAAGCAAGGCCTCTGCCGTTATACGCGGAGGCATTCTCGCTGTCGTATTTAATTGCTTCATTAAAATCGGTAATAGCTTTATCGTATTCCTGCTTGCTTAAATACGCATTGCCTCTGCCGATATAAGCGCGTGCAAATTCTGGATCCAGCTCAATCGCTTTGGAAAAGTCGGCAATTGCCTGATCGTAATTTTGCCTGCCTGCATTCGCTGTTCCGCGGCCGTTATAAGCTTTTGCGTATTCAGGATTATATCCGATAACTTTGTCAAAATCCGCGATCGCTTTGGGAAAATCGTGCTTCTCAATATACGCAAATCCCCGGTTGTTATACGCTATAATAAATTCGCCGTCCTGTTTAATTGCTTCCGAATAATCCGCAATGGCTCTGTCGGTGTCGCCTTTTAATGAATAAGCGAGCCCCCGGTTGTTAAAACCTTCAGCATAGTTGGGGAGAAGTTTAACAGCTTCAGAAAAATCCGCGATTGCTTTGTCATATTCGCCCTTGTCGGTATACGCGTTTCCTCGGCCGTTATACGCGCGGACTAATTTGGAATCAAGATCGATAGCTTTGGAATAATCAGAGATTGCGCTGTCTAAATTACCTTTTTCAGCGTTAACTCTGCCGCGTCTGACATAAGTCTCGGCATCCTCTGGATTGAGTTGTAAAGCTTTATTTAAATCGGCGATTGATAGATCGAATTTTTCAATTTGTTCTTTGGAAGCCTGTTCGCTGATTGATGTGTAGGTAATTCCGCTAAAATCATCTTCAATCTTTGTAACGTCTGACGCGCTTGCGAATATTGCCCTTGCCCTCAATATGTATATTTCCGGATTATTGGGGGCATATCTGATTGCTTCTGAAAATGAAGACTTTGCCTTTTCAAATTCACCCTGCATCGCGTATGCTTTGCCTTCATCAATATATTTTTTTATAACAATTTGACGAGCTGCTTCGGCTGCTGCTGCTGCCTCGGGATTTGCTTGAGCCCTTGCTGCTGCTGCGGCGGCTTCGGCTGCGGCGACAGCGGCTCTTGCAGCTGCTGCTGCTTCTTCGGCTGCGGAAGTTGCCTGGGCATTTCTATCAGTTGTAGTACCGGTTGAAGATGATCCTGCTTCGGCTGCTCTGGCTCTGGCGGCGGCAGCAGCGGCGGCGGCAGCTTCAGCCGCAGCTTCGGCTGATGCGGCTCTCTCTCTGGCTGCATTAGCGGCAGCTTGAGCTTCCGCTGCTTGAGTTTCAGCTGCTCTGGCTCTGGCAGCGGCAGCGGCGGCCTCTGCTTCTGCTTTTCTAGCCTCCTCATTAGCTGCCATGGCTCTGGCGGCGGCAGCGGCATCGGCGGCTTGTTTAGCCTGCTCCTCAGATGCTCTTTCTCTGGCAGCGGCAGCGGCATCAGCTGCTTGTTTAGCTTGATCTTCAGCTGCCCTCGCTCTGGCGCTGGCATCAGCGGCAGCGGCTCCTGCCGCCTCAGCTGCCGCCATTCTGGCTCTGAGTTTGGCTAATAAATCATTTATCTCTTTCTTTTCTGCATCGGTCATTGCTTCTAATTCCGCTTCAGTTATAGTTACTGTTTCGGGCTGTTGGGCTGCCGCATTGGCGGCGAAGGCAGTCAAAAATACTGCCATAAAAATCAGGATAAAACTATTTTTCATAACATCTCCTTAATTAGGCTGCCAACCGGGATTTCCACCCATAATTGCGGCGCCAGTGTTATAGTATTGGAATTTTATACCATTTATGAGTTATTGACAAGTGGAAATCTATGTTAAAAATAAATAAGGAAAAATCCCCGTTTTTTCTGTCCTTGACTTATGTTAAAATTTCTACCATTATATTAACTATGTATACTAAAAAACGCCATGACGGGACATATTTAAAGAACCTGCATTTTTTTTCTCAAATGCTTCCCTATTTAATGCCTACAAGGTCGGAAGCGGTTATTTTCTTTGAAACCGAGTATGATGTTACAGATACGCTTAAATATATCAGGGAAAAAAGAAAGAGCGGCTGCGTCTATCCGGTCAGTCTGTTTTATCTTATCCTGTATGCTTCCGTCAGGGTTATGGCACAAAGGCATAAGATGAACCGTTTTGTTTCCGGGCACAGGTATTATCAGCGGAACCGTATTTCGTTTAATTTTGTCGCCAAGCGCGAGATGAGCGATGACGGGGAGGAAGTAAATGTAACGATGTCTTTTTCCCCGCTTTTAACGCTGGAAGGTTTTTGCCATAAAATACACGATCATATATTAAATGTAAAAAAAGGCGAAAAAACCGATTCGGAAAAAACCAATGCGCTTTTTACCAGACTGCCGCGCTTCCTCCTCAAGTTTGCGGTATGGGGTTTAAAATACCTTGATTACCACAACGGAATTCCCAGGTCTGTGCTTACTTCGCTGCCGTTCTGGTGTTCAATCTTTTTTACAAATGTCGGCAGCGTGGGAATAGACGCTCCCTTTCATCATAACTTTGAATTGGGAAACTGCGGTATTTTCAACGCGATTGGAAAAGTC
>Ga0209755_10005933_pt1 | contig 13699 bp, 10 predicted proteins | sample TergutCo191P1_FD_187301 | JGI IMG/M metagenome (GOLD analysis project Ga0209755, IMG submission 187301) | Cornitermes sp. P1 segment gut microbial communities from Petit-Saut dam, French Guiana - Co191P1 (SPAdes) (version 2) | ecosystem: Host-associated > Arthropoda: Insects > Digestive system... | reverse complement strand
TTGCCTGCCGTAACTAATACAGAATATTTTGATATATTATTTTCTCCATACTCATCTTCTTTATATACAATATTAGTAATGTGGCAATCATAGGTCAAATTATTTCTTATGAACGGGAATTGAAAAATTTCCTCCTGCCGATTAATTAAATTATGTTTTATTATATTATGCGTTTGCATAGCATTCAATATTGAAGCTCTGTTTAAATTGTATAAAGCTTCGTCCCTGACCTCGCTATAATTCCCATCCTCCAAAAAAAAGGAATTCATTACTAATCTAAAAAGCACACTATCCGTAATCAAATCTAAAATAACAAAGTTAATAAACTGATTGATTTCAGACCATTCGTATTCAGTAGAATAGGCGACTTTTCCATTGGTTGACCAACCCCATATCCTTACATCATATGAAAACCCGACAGCACCGGAATTCCGGTTAAAGCTTATTTTCGGAGGATGAATCAACTCTTGGGCAAACAAAAGGTTAAAATTCAAAAAAAATCAATCCAAGAATCAATATTTTTAATTTCATTGGTAAGCCCCTTATGTATTCAGTTTTACATTTTAAAATAATTATGTCAATCCATTTTCAACCAGTATTAAAATTAATTCTCTTAACTTGTTGACATTGGATAGCAGATAACAAGGAGCAGATTACCTGCTACTTGTTATCTGCTATCTGACTTCCTTAATCGCATCCTGGGTCATGGCATCGCATATTTCATTGTACTTGTTTCCAGCGTGACCCTTTACCCATTCCCATTTAAGAGGAAAGCTGCCGGCAAGGGAATCAAGCTCTAGCCATAAATCCTGATTTTTAACGGGTTTTTTGTCACTGGTTCTCCATGAGTTGCGTTTCCATGTACATATCCATTCTGTAATGCCCTTTTGCACATACTGGGAATCCGTATAAACCGCCGCCTGGCGCGGAACGCCTTCCATGCCTTTAAGTGCACGTAACGCCATGATAACGGCAGTCAGTTCCATCCGGTTATTGGTTGTGTTTTTTTCCCCGCCCTTGTTCTGATTGATTATTTGTTCGCCCTGAAATGTTTGCTGAATCATTACATAAGCCCAGCCGCCGGGACCGGGGTTGCCCGAACAGCCGCCATCGGTATAAATCTTAAAAGATGTTTCCATAATATACCTACCTTGTTGTTTGCCGCCATTTTTCAATTCTATCCCAGGCGGCATTAATCCTTGCCGTTCGCGCGGTTGCTTTTTTGTAGTTTCCTTCATGCCCGGCATGACGGTCGGGATGATGTATTTTCAGTAATTTTTTGTATGCGGCTTTGCATGTTTCATCATCCGCGCCGAAAGAGACGCCCAAAAGTATAAAGTCCTCGCGTAATTCTTCTGGCGGTAATTTTATTCCGCTGGTTTTGGCAGTTTCCGCTTCTTTCCGCGTCCGTCTGCTGTCAAAACGTTTTTCATTATTGTTAAGAAAATCGTCTAACTCTTCAAAAGCCGCGTCAAGATCAGGATCGCCCCTGTTATTGCGGTAAGATGACTTTAACCGGTCAGATGTATTTTCCGTAAAGTCATTTATATAACTGTCAATTAAACTTCCTAACCGTCCGAAGATTCCCATAAAAGCAGCTCTATTCTTTGATAAGTGTAGCCAGCATTACAGCCTTGATCGTGTGCTTGCGGTTTTCCGCCTGATCCCATGCTCTGCTTTGCGGACCGTCAATAACATCGGCTGTAACTTCTTCGCCTTTAACAGCAGGCAGGCAGTGCAGGAAAATGCTTTCTTTCTTGCCTGTCATATCCATCAATTTTTGATTTACCTGATACGGACTTAAAAGCCGGATGCGCTCTTCCCGTTTATCCTCTTCGCCCATGCTTACCCATACATCGGTATAGAGAGCGTCTGCGCCTTTTACAGCGTTAATATCAGGAGTTGATGTTATAACCGCGCCGGACTTTTCTACAAGCGGAGAAATCCTGTTAAGCAGATCAATCTCGGGGGAAAGTTCATTAGGTGTAATGATTGTAAAATTCGTTCCCAGCTTGGCGCTGATTATCATAAGTGAACGGGCGACATTGTTGCGTCCGTCTCCGATATAGCAGAGCGTTCTTCCCTTTAAACCGCCGAAGTTTTCTTCCAGCGTTAAAAAATCCGCCAATGCCTGGGTAGGGTGGTAAAGGTCGGTCAGTCCGTTGTATACAGGTATCTGTGAATACTTGGAGAGGGTCTCGGCGGTTTCCTGTTTGAACCCGCGGAACTGGATAGCGCTGAACATCCTTCCCAGCACGCGGGCTGTATCTTCCAGCGATTCCTTCGCGCCAAGCTGGATATCAGCGGTTGAAAGAAAAACGGGATGACCGCCTTCCTCGCCGAAAGCGGTTTCAAAGGCGCACCTTGTACGGGTGGAGCGTTTTTCAAAAAGCATGGCGAGCGTTTTTCCCTCAAAACGCCTGAAAACCTTGCCGCTTTTAGCCTGTATTTTAACATCTTTTGAGAACTTTAAAAGGAATTCAATTTCCTCGGGCGAATAATCCAGCAATGTAAGCAAGGATCGTCCGAATAATGATATGGACATCACAACCTCCAGGGCGAAAAATCGCCGTTTCCATAAAATAAGGATCGAAAAATCTGATATATTATAGTATAATATGAAGGGTTTTTATAGTAAGGGGTTATAGAGGTTATTTGATGAAAATTACAGCTACGCATTCTCTCTTTGCTCAGGTAGCTTTTACAGCGCTGGCATTTTTTGCAATGGTGGTTTTAAGTTTTTTCTATATGCGTAATATCGTGCATAAAAATCTTGTGCGCAATGCGGAAAGCGTATTCAGTTTTGCGCAAAAACAGCTTGAATTCGACCTGCTTGAGCCAAGGATGATGTTAAGCGGCTTTTCGCAGAGTCTTCGCAGCATGATTATACGCGGGGATTCCATTGAGGCTATTCAAAAATATATTTATGATATCGCTGATTATTTACATTCAAGCGGTTCGCGTTTAATGAATTCAATTATTATATACGGATATTTTGAAGCGTTCGGCGATCCTGTTTTCCTTTGCAGCTGCAGTGTGATTCCTGATTCCTTTAATCCGCAGGAACGACCCTGGTTTCTGGAGGCTGTAAGGAACTGCGGTACTATTGTGGAAACGCCTCCGTATCAAAGTCTTATTACAGGGCAGACCGTTATAACATACACACGCTGTATACATGATGAAAATGATATTCGTCTTGGGATTGTCGGCTTGGATGTAAGTATTGATGATATAGGCAGGAATGTTGTAGATATAGCTGTGGAGCAGGGCGGTTACGGGCTGCTGATAAGCCAGGATTTCTCGATAATCGCCCATGCCAACCATGAATATACCGGCAAGTATGTCTGGGAAACTGATATACCTCTTTCCATATTTTTGGAAGATTTTTTGCCAGGCAGGAATGTTGTAGAACGTTCTTTGGAAAACTGGAAGGGCGAAAATACTGTTGCTTTTTTCAGGAAGATGGAAAACGGCTGGTATCTTGGACTGTTAACGCCGGATGGTCCTTTTTATCAGGATCTGTCGACTATGGCGACAACGCTTGTTGTATTGGGTATTATATTAGCGACAGCTCTTATAGGAATTCTGACTCGTATTGATGTTGCCAGAAGCAAGTCCGAAAAGAAGAACAAACACAAGAGCGCGTTTTTGGCTAACATGAGCCACGAAATACGAACGCCTATGAATGCGATTATCGGCATGACGACAATCGGAAAGACAACGCAGGATATCGGGCGTAAAGATCAGTGTTTTACCAAAATAGAAGATGCTTCGAATCATCTGTTAGGTGTCATAAGCGATATTCTGGATATGTCAAAAATAGAAGCGAATAAATTTGTGCTTTCTCCTGCCGAGTTTGATTTTGAAAAAATGCTGCAGCGCGTAGTAAATGTTTTAAATTTCCGCATTGATGAAAGAAATCAAAAGTTTACGATACACATAGATCATAATATTCCCAAAACGCTGTTTGGCGATGCGCAGCGGATAGCGCAGGTAATTACAAATCTGCTTGGGAACTCAGTTAAATTTACGCCGGAGAACGGTTCTATCCGCCTTGACGCTTCCTTGTTAAGCGAAGAAGATTCTGTGTGCATCATTCAGTTTTCTGTAACTGATACTGGCATCGGCGTAGGAGCGGCAGAACAGGAACGTATATTCAGTTCGTTTGAACAGGCGGAGATAAGCACAACGCGCAAATACGGCGGCACCGGTTTGGGGCTTGCTATTTCCAAAAACATTGTTGAACTGATGGGCGGTAAAATCTGGTTGAAGTCTGAACTTAACAAAGGATCAACTTTTAGTTTTTCCATTCCATTAAGGCGGGGTGTTCAGGTTTATCAGGGACTTTTATCGCCCGATGTAAATTTAAACAATATTCGTGTCATGGCTGTGGATGATGACAAGGATATTCAGGATTATTTTCTGGAAATTTTCCGCGAGTTTAATATACAGTGCGATGTCGCCGGGAGCGGAGAAGAAGCTGTTAAACTTGTAAAACAAAACGGACATTATCATCTTTATTTTGTTGACTGGAAGATGCCTGGAATGGACGGGATACAGTTTACATCGGAATTAAAGGCTCATCATGAATCGGTAAAATCAATAGTTATAATGATAACTGCGGCTGAATGGACGGCAGTAGAAAAAAAGGCAAGGCTGGCAGGGGTAGACAAATTTTTATCCAAACCGTTGTTCCCGTCCCATATCGCAGACATTTTAAACGAAGCGCTGGGAATAACCAGGCGGCAGATTGAAGGAGAACAGATCAACATAGAAGGTCTCTTTGAAGGGCGGCACATATTGCTGGTTGAAGATGTGGAAATTAACCGCGAGATTGTCACCGCATTGCTGGAGCCTACATGCATCAAAATTGACTGCGCGGAAAACGGCAGGGAAGCCATACAGATGTACAGCGAAGCGCCGGATAAATACGACGTAATCTTTATGGATGTGCAAATGCCGGAAATGGACGGATATGAAGCGACCCGCAGAATCAGGGCGCTGAAAATTCCCCGGGCAAAAGACATTCGTATTATTGCCATGACGGCTAACGTTTTCCGCGAGGATATTGAAAGATGTATGGAAGCGGGAATGGACAGCCATCTTGGCAAACCGCTGAATTTTGAGGATATTATAGAGAAGCTTCGTTTCTATATACCCAGAGACAAAGAACAATTAACCATGATATAGTAAATATTTTTTATAAGGAGTTATTACAATGAAAACGGAAATTCTGGAAAGAGCGAAAGATTATATCGCCAAAGAGAAAGATTCCAGTTTCAGGCAGGAAGTAGAAAAGCTTCTTGCGCAGAACGATGAAGCGGCGGAAAAGGAACTTACTGACCGTTTCTATCAAAACCTTGAGTTTGGCACAGGCGGCCTTCGCGGGGTAATCGGCGGCGGCTACAACCGCATGAATACTTTTGTAGTAAAAAGCGCGACACAGGGACTTGCCGCATATCTTATTAAAACATTTCCCGCTAAAGCCGCCGCTCATGGAGACGGTTGTTTAAAAGCCGCTATTGCTTTTGACAGCCGCCGCTATTCGGCTGAATTTGCCGAAGCCGCCGCTTTGATATTCGCGGCTAACGGAATTAAGACATATCTTTTTTCCTCGCTAAGGCCTACGCCGGAACTATCCTTTGCCATCCGTCATCTTGGCTGTGATACCGGTATTGTCGTTACCGCAAGCCACAACCCGCCTCAGTACAATGGTTACAAGGCATACTGGAATGATGGTTCGCAGGTTATCCCTCCGCACGATGCGGGTATTATCGGCGAAGTTAACAGCGTTAAGGATATAAAAGAAATCTCCCGGCAGGAAGCGCTGAATAAAGGGCTCCTTGTAATTATTGACAAGGAAATAGATGAACCATATCAGGCAATGGTAAAGTCCAAACTTTTCAGACCCGAATTGATTAAAGAAAAAGCCGGCGAAGTTAAAATTGTTTATACGCCGCTTCATGGGACAGGCGCGATGCATGTCGAAAAAGTACTTGGGGATCTTGGTCTTAAAGTAATAACCGTCCCCGAACAGCGGGAAGGAGACGGTAATTTCCCAACAGTAGCTTTTCCAAACCCCGAAGAAGCTGCCGCTCTTGATATGGCTATAAAGCTTGGCGAAAAGGAAAAGGCTGATGTTGTAATGGCAACAGACCCCGATGCTGACCGCTTTGGTGTCGCTGTCCCGAATAAATCAGGCGGCTTTGCGCTGGTTACCGGTAATCAAATGGGTGTCCTGCTTGCGGATTATATTTTCCTCTCTCTTAAAGAACAGGGAAAGCTGCCGCCCAATGCCGCCATGGTTAATTCCATTGTTACGACCGGAATGCAGAAAAAGGTAGCCGAATATTACGGAGCGGAATGTGTTGAATGTCTTACCGGCTTTAAATGGATAGCCGATGTCATGCGGAAATGGGAAAAAGGGGAACCGGCAGTTCCGGGCGGAAAGGCAAAACACTTTGTTTTCGGTACGGAAGAAAGTTACGGTTACAACATAGAAACCGAAGTCCGCGATAAAGACGGTGTTTCCGCAGCTGCCTTAACCGCAGAGATGACCCTTTACTGGCGCAGCAAAGGAAAGAGTCTGCTTGACCGCCTTGATGAACTTTACGCAATCTGCGGTTACTGGCAGGAATTGGGAATTTCCAAGTATTTCCAGGGACTGGAAGGCACGTCAATAATGAATGGCATAATGGAAGAATACCGCAAAAATCCTCCAAAAACACTTGGCGGCATAGAAATAGCAAGAGTCCGCGACATAAAGAACGGCGCTGACGGTCTTCCTCCAAGCGATGTTCTGCAATTCTTCCTTAAAGACGGAACGGTGGTAAGTGCCCGTCCCAGCGGTACTGAGCCCAAGATTAAGTTTTACGCAAGCTGTTGTGCCGAGGTCGGTGCCGGCGGACTGGAAGCGGCAAAAGCCGAAGCTGCCCGTAAACTTGATGCCATAAAAAAAGATATACGTTCAGTTATTGGAGACTAGTGTACTGTTATATTCAAATGACGGAATTAAATGTTAAGTTAATTCCTTATACAATAAGGAATTAACACATTTTGTTATTTTGCAAACCGAATATAACAGGACACCAGGTGTTCAAGAAGTAAGAAGTTTAACTACTAAGGTGAAATCGAACAAAGGTTCAAAAGCGTCTTGGTGGTTAAACTTATTGAACAACCCCTTTTTTTTTCTTTATTTTATGGTATAATTTAAATAGTATGAGAGTACCTGTAATATATTTAACAATTTCATTAATTATCTCCCTTTTCCTGTCCTCATGTTCCTTCAGTAAGCTGGCGATCAACCTGATATCTAACGCGCTGACTGGTGAAGGCAACACTGATGTCTTTACAGGGGATTCCGATCCTGAACTTGTAGGAGACGCAATTCCTTTCGCCATAAAAATGTACGAAACCCTGCTTTCGCAAAATCCCAATCATCAGGGGCTTATAAATACGACAGGTTCCATGTTTATTATGTATGCAAATGCCTTTATTCAGGGACCTGCAGAAATGCTCCCTCAGGCAAGGTTTTTGGAACGTCAGGCGGCGCTGGAACGCACAAAAAACATGTATCTTAGGGGTCTTAATATTCTTTACCACGGACTGGAGTTAAAGTACCCCGGTTTTTCCGGAGCGTTTTTGGGAGGCAGTCTCCCGGAAGTATTGGCAAAGATGAAGAAAGAAGATATCCCTGCTTTGTACTGGTCTGCGGCGGCTGGACTCTCTGCGTTTGCTCTTAATCCTTTTGATATGGACCTTGGAGTAAGAATCATGGAATTTTATTCTCTGGTTCAGCGGGCTTATGAACTTGACCCGTATTTTAACCAGGGCGCACTGGATGAATTCCTGCTGCTATTCTACGCATCTATTCCGTCTGGAATGGGCGGCGATATTTCCAAAGCCGAAACCCACTTTCAACGGGCGCTTGAAAAGTCATCAGGGCTTTCCGCCGGCGCCTATGTAGCTTATGCTCAGTCTGTCTGTGTTCCGGCTCAAAATTATGATAAGTTTAAAGAAATGCTGGACATGGCTCTTGCCATAGATGTAAATGCCAATCCATCAAATCGCCTTGTAAATATAATTTCTCAGAGGAAAGCGCGGCATTTATTGAATTCCGCTTCACAGTTATTTATCTTCTTTGATTCGGGTGATAACTGGGATGACTGGGATGATGCAAACTGGTAAAAAAATTATAAATCAATAAAGGAGTATCATTATGGTTTATTTTGTTAAAAGGAAGTTTTTGTTTTTATTTGCTGTATTAGTACTTTTTGTTATAAATCCGCTCTTTGCCCAGCAAAGAACGATGACAATCAGGCTTGCCTCGCTTGTTCCGGAAAATACCGCATGGGGTCAGGCAATTAACCGTATGGCAGCGGACTGGTCGCGTGTTACCAATGGTCAAATTAATGTAACAGTATTTCATGGCGGGACTGCCGGTGAAGAATCGCAGGTTTTAACGTTATTAAGAAGCAATCAAATACAGGCGGCAGTGTTCTCCAGCATGGGATTAAATTCTGTAGTGCCTGAATTAATGGCTGTTAGTTATCCGTTCCTTATCAGGAATGACAGTGAATTGGAAGAGGTATTGCGCAGAGTAAAGCCGGATTTGGACAGGCGGATACAGCAGAACGGTTTTGTAAATCTTGCATGGGCGCGCGCCGGATGGATAAAGTTATTTACAAGAACGCCCGTTATTACACCGGATGATTTACGAAGATTGAGGCTTGCGACAGGTACTGATGATCCGCAGATGATTCAGGCATTCAGGCTTTTAGGTTATCAGATGGTTCCTGCCAATACAACTGAATTATTGTTTTCGCTGCAAAGCGGCAGAATTGACGCTGTTTACAGCAGTCCGATTTTTGTCGCGGGGAGCCAGTTATTTGGCATTGCCTCAAATATGTCCAGTATCAATGTAGCTCCTTTTATGGGCGGAATTCTAATGAACGAAATTACATGGCGCAGAATTCCCGACAGATTTAAACCAGCGCTTCTGGAAGTAAGCAGAGCCGTAGAAAGAGATATTGAAGCTTCAATTGCCAGTCTGGACAACGAAGCGATTTCTACTATGGTAAGGCATGGTCTTAGAATTGTTGAATTGACCCCTGCGCAGACACAGGTATGGTTCGATGATACTGACGGATTTGAAAGCAGGCTTATCGGCGGTGCCTCTCCGATTTTTAACAGGGATTATTATATGATGATTAGAAATATCCTGAACGATTACCGGAGAGGACGGTAAAAAGTGGAAGCTCAATCAACATCGACTAACCATTACAATGGAACCATACAGGAACCATGCAGGGTAAAGTCCGCTTTATTTCTTATTGAAGATATTTTATGTATAACAGCTTTGGTTTTAATGGCTGTTTTTCCGCTGTTGGAGCTGGTTGTACATTCTTTTTTCAAAGTCGGCATCCCTGCTTCTTCCGGATTTATAATTCATTTTCTGTTGTTTACCGCGCTTATCGGCGGAATGATATGTACAAGGAACGATTCGCATCTTGCCGTTTCTCTTGTGCAATATATTCCCGAAGGTCCAATAAGGGACAGAATAAAAGTATTTTGCAATCTTGTTTCCGCTTTTGTTTCTATTGTAATAGCATGGAGTTCAATCTCTTTTATTAAAGTCGGTCTTGACGGCAGCATGATAGGATTTGTTCCGAGACGTGTTTTTGCTTCAATCATTCCTATCGCATTTACAATCATTTCCATTCGTTTTGTCCGCAGGGCTTTCAGGGGAATTAAATTTGCAGGCTGGAAGATAACGCTTCCTGCGCTTTCTGTTGTGCTGGGGACAATTGCCGCTTTTCCTGTTGTTGTGAAAATTATTTGGGGCTTTGAAATGCCCGATAATGTTTCTGAAATATTGTTTTTTTATTTTGATGTATTATCGTTCCTGAAAATTCCTTTGATAATTTTTATGATTATCGCGGCTCTTAGCGGTACGCCTTTATTTATTGTTTTGGGCGGACTTTCTCTCCTTCTGCTGCAATTACAGGATGCCGATCCATATCTGGTTTTGGACGGTATAATGGATACTGTCGCCAATGATATTTATAATGGTCTTATAAACGACAAAATAATTCCTATTCCGCTTTTTGCTTTGGTAGGTTTTTTCCTGTCCGAAAGCAAGGCGGGGGAAAGGCTTGTAAATACTTTCCGCAATTTTTTTAGCTGGCTTCCGGGAGGAATTATAATTGTTACTGTAATTATATGCGCTTTCTTTACTTCTTTTACCGGAGCATCCGGGGTTACAATTCTTGCTCTTGGCGGCATTCTTTATGCAATACTGAGCGAGCATTTAAAGTATCCATCAAAATTTTCCATTGGACTTTTAACTTCTGTAGGCAGTATTGGTTTGCTTTTTCCGCCAAGCCTTCCCTTAATACTGGTTGGAACAGTTCTTCTTGTTGATGTTCGTCATCTGTTTTTGGGCGGGATACTTCCGGGGATTCTCCTTGTAATTATAATGATAATTTTTGGCATAGTAATTTCCCTTAAAATAAAAATTCCGATTGAAAAGTTTGAACTGCGAAAGGCGCTGGTTTCTCTTAAAGAATCAAGCCTGGAAATTTTTCTTCCAATATTCCTGATTGTTACTTATTTTTCCGGGTTTCTCAGCTTGGTGCAGCTTGGAGCGGTTGCTGTATTGTATATCTTTATAGTAGAGGTTCTGATTCATCGTGATATAAAGTTTGCAGATATAAAAAAAATATTTGATAAGGCAATCCCCATAATCGGAGGCGTACTTATAATTCTTGCTCTTGCAAGGGCATTTTCGTCTTACATTGTATTTACACAGGCGCCTGCGAATGTCGCCGCCTGGATGCAAAACGCTATTTCATCAAAGTGGATTTTCCTGCTGATTCTGAATCTCGCCCTTCTTGTTATAGGTTTGTTTTTGGATATGTTTTCCGCAATTCTGATTGTGCTTCCTTTAATTATTCCATTGGGAGAAATCTATAACATAGATCCTGTGCATTTGGGAATTATCTTCCTTGTCAATCTTGAAGTTGGATACATTACTCCGCCTGTAGGGCTTAATCTGTTTCTTTCATCATACCGTTTCCAAAAACCATTCGTGGATATTTGCCGGTATGTTTCTCCATTCCTGCTTGTCAGATTAGTGGTTGTATTTCTGGTAACATACTTACCCTGGCTTAGTACATGGCTTGTAGGATTTTTCAGGTAGAGAATTGAGGCTGCTCCAAAACTTCAGCTTTGGGAACAGCCTCAATAACGCAACGGAACTCTTTAAAAACTATTGGTTTTTTGTTAAAGAAGATACAGGCTTATTTTTTCCCTGTTCTTTCTTTCCATGCGGCGCTTATTCGGGATTTTTCTTCCCTGGATGTCGTTGCTGTTTTGACCGGAGCGCCTGGAGCCGTATTGGCGGCTACATTCTTTAGACGCGGTGCCGGAAGTTTGTCGTAAATTTCCTGTAGTTTAAGCGCCACCATATTATATTGTCCGGCCATAACAAGGTCATTTGCATGTTGGAGCGCAAGAGCTTTATAATCTCTGATATGCCTCCCAATTTCGTCCCTGTCTTTACAATTTTTGTGTTTGTTTATTTCAGCTTCTACATTTATCATTTTTTCACCCTTACCAAAAATGTTAAAATATACGTAAGATTATATCATTCTCTTCAAAAATGTCAAGTTCACGATTGTCTCATGCCGCTGTTGCCTCATAAAAAATGTTGTTATTTTCCGAGCGTATGATTTTTCATACACATTTTTGCTCATTCTTTACACATACTTGCTTGCCTGCACTTTCCACATTTTTGTATACTTACCGTCAAGTCTTAATAGTTCTTCGTGCGTTCCCTGTTCGATAATTTTTCCGGTATCAAGCATATAAATTTTATCAGCATGTTTTGTTGTAGAAAGCCGGTGCGATATAAAAACAACCGATCTGTCCTGCGCCGCTAAATTCATCGATTTATTCATTTGATACTCGGCGATAGGATCGAGTGCGCTTGAAGGTTCATCCAGAATTATAAGGTTTGCGTTTTTATAAAAAACCCTTGCTGTCGCAAGCTTCTGGCTTTCTCCTCCTGACAGCGCTGTGCCGTTTTCATCGAACTCGCGCGTTAAAGAAGTTGAATAACTTTCTTTCATTTCATTTAAACGCCCTTCAAAGCCGCTTAACCTTACAGCTTTATCAAGAATATCTTTATCCGCGCTTTGTAAATCCATAACGATATTTTCCTCAACGCTCGCGGCATATATGCGGAAATCCTGAAAAATCGTACCGATTAAATTACGGTATTCATCAAGATTGAATTCCCGAATATCAATGCCGTCAAGCGTTATTCTTCCGCATACAGGATCATAAAGCCGCATAAGCAGTTTTACAAGCGTTGTTTTCCCCGCTCCGTTGTAACCAACAAGCGCGATTTTATCATGAGGGTTTATCGTTAGATTAATATCTTTTAAAATGTAATCCTGTGCAGCCGTATACCTGAATGAAACATTTTCAAATTTAATTGTTTTAATTTCCTTTGGAACCGGCAAACCGCATTTTTGTAAACTGCCGCCTGAGACAATTTTATTTTCATAAGCCAAAAAGTTTCTTATTTTATCGATATACAAGGCATTTTCTACCGCTTGCGGCAGAAGCTCGGAAAGGATAATCATTCCGTTACGCAAATTACCTGCTACGCCCCATAAAATAAACAAAGAGCTAAAGGACATTGTTTTACGCACAACAGTTTTAAATATCAAATACGAAAGATAAATACCGTCAAAAATAAAATCGTTGAATAAGTAATCAGACAAAAACCCAAGCGCCCACTTTTTCTTTACAATGCTTTTCCTTGTCTCGTAAATATTTTTATTCGTTTCATCAAAATCCCTGAATAAAGGGGACGCAGCATTTTTATTTAATCGAAGTTCTTTTGCGTAATCGTTAAGATAAAAAACGCGGTGAATATACGCTCTCCTTTTAATAAAAGGCGTTTCTTTTATTTTTACATTAAAATCCAGTTTGCTAATCATCTTTCCGAATACAAACCTTGCGATAAATGATACAAGTACAAACAATAATGATATTGGCTCGTTTAAAACAAAATATATGCCGTAAGCAAAGAATATAACAAGACCCGTAACCGTCTTATCCAATATTTTAATCGTTCTTTGGACTGCGTTTTTTGATTCCGAAACCGAAAGGACAAATTCGTTGTAATAATCAGGATCATCGTAACATGACAGGTCAATTGATTTTGCCTTTTTATACAGCATAAGTTTTAATTTTTGTTCGGCTCTTTCGTGGAATACAAGATAAACATAACCATAGAAAAAATTCCCGTAAGTTCCTGCAATAACCTGTAAAGCAAAAATAAAAAGAATAACATGTAAAACACTGGTAAAATCACTCCCAAACTCTACGGCATTTAACACAAAACTTACTCCGTAAGTCCATGTAAAAAAGGGCATACCATGCCATCTGACTGCATCAAGGCATGTTAAAATAAAATATAACGGGGACGCGGAAAATACGGTTTTAAGCATAAACCAATTATGCTTTAATGTTTTACCAATAGGCATTTTTACTTTTTCATTCTTCATACTGCTGCCTCATTTTCTGCCGGTTGATAATTTTTTGCCTGCATCTTAAACATATGCGCATATTTACCATCTAAAGCCATTAATTCAACATGCGTACCTCGTTCAATAATCTCGCCGTT
>Ga0209755_10005932_pt1 | contig 13699 bp, 7 predicted proteins | sample TergutCo191P1_FD_187301 | JGI IMG/M metagenome (GOLD analysis project Ga0209755, IMG submission 187301) | Cornitermes sp. P1 segment gut microbial communities from Petit-Saut dam, French Guiana - Co191P1 (SPAdes) (version 2) | ecosystem: Host-associated > Arthropoda: Insects > Digestive system >... | reverse complement strand
GCTGTACAGCATCGGTTTTGAGAACACCGGTATTGAAACACTAATAGTTCCCACAATGGATACCTTGCCGGATAACCTTTCCTGGTTTAGAGACGGCGGAGACGAAAATACCACAGTAGTAACAGGCGGTACGCTGTTTTATATCGACTGGGATATTCTCGACTTTGTAAGGCCGGAATTAGTTATACTGGGCGTGCGCTCCTTCGGTATGAACGCCGCCGGCGACCGTCTTAGCCCGGACGAAGCGCTAGACTTCCAGCACGACACCCTTAACCGCTACACCGATACAGCCTTTATGTGGCTGACTATAGATGCACGTAACGCTAACCTTACACGCGATATGCGGGCTAACGCCTTCTCGCTTGCGCAAATTTTCCCGGATATTGGCGATCTTCTTTTTGACGAAATAAACGCGATAGAAGAAGAAATGGCCGCAATACGCGAAGTTACCACCGCTTCTGGCATGGAAGCCGCCTTTATAATGATGCTAGACCCCGCTACAATGACCATCTTCCTGGACGATAGCCGTTTTGGTTTTCTGTTTGACGAGTTTGGCTTTGCGCCGCTTAGCATGGATTTAGAAGCTTGGACAGATCAACATGGTTTTGCCATACAGTCGGAATTTTTGCTGGAACATAACCCGGACGTTATTTTCTTACTAGACCGCACAGAGCCGGAAACAGGCCTAGGCGCGGCCACAGACAATTTTATGAACGACGCAATAATACAGCGTACAGACGCCTTTATTAACGGGCATATATACAGCGGGCTTCCTATGCCTGATTGGTATACGGTAGTAGGCGGCTTTGGCTCTGCAAGGCGCATGATGGCAGATGTACAGCGCTTTGTAGATAATTTTGAAGCAAGCGCTAAATGATAGAGGTAAAAGGAATAAGCCAATCCTACCGTAAAGACTACCCCATACTAAAAGATGTTAATTTAACTATACGCGAAAAGACTATTACAGCGCTGGTAGGCGCTAACGGTGCGGGGAAATCTACCTTGCTGGGGGTTATGGCCAATAATATTAAACCCTTAAGCGGCGTGGTTTATTTGGACGGTAAGGATGTTAGTAAAATTAAAGCGAAAGAGATAGCAAAAAAGATTTCCTTCCTTAGGCAAACGCATCATATAGCTATTAAGATTACAGTAAATGATTTGGTAGAATATGGCCGTTTTCCGCATTCCGGAGGACGGCTTGGCGAGGACTGCAAAAAGGCCGTTACCAGCGCCTTAGAATATATGGATTTAATTGACATGCGCGACCGTTTTTTAAGTGAAATATCCGGCGGCCAGCGCCAGCGTGCGTTTATTGCAATGATTTTAGCGCAAGATACCCCCTACATCTTCCTGGACGAGCCGCTTAATAACCTAGACATCCGCTTCTCTGTAGATATGATGAAGATTATACAGCGCTTGGTAGATGAGCTGGATAAAACGGTGATAGTAGTACTGCACGATATTAACTTTGCCGCCGCCTACGCCGGTCATATTGTTGCAATGAAGGACGGGGAAATACATGGCGAAGGTAAGGCTTCTGAGATAATTACCCCTAAAATATTAAACCCTGTGTTTGACCACGATTTTAATATCACAGAGCATGACGGCAAGCCTGTAGTGCTTTGTTATGACACAGACTTGCGGTAATTGAATTTTTGCTGTAGAATCATTGCTAGTAGGGGAGGAGATTTATTATGCTTGACCCAGTAACCATGTACGGAAATATAATGGATAATATAATGTCCCGCATATCTGGTGCGGAGGCTATGCTTGGCCATGTAAACAGCAGACCGCAGTCTCCTATACCACGCGGCGCTGTGTCTGGTGAAGCCGGTAATACGGAGGCTTATGAAGGCTCTTCCACTTCTTCAAATATGCCTTCAACATTTGAAGAGGCTTTGCGCTTTTTTGCGGATGGCACGCAAACGGATGATCCGGAACGCCAGAAGATTTACAATACTATTTTAGCCGCGGCAGAACGCTATGACCTTGACCCTAACCTAATAAAAGCGGTAATGCGGACAGAAAGTAATTTTAGACCAGACGCGGTATCCAGCGCGGGGGCAATGGGCTTAATGCAGTTGATGCCGGGAACAGCCGCTTACTTGGGCGTGTCTAATCCTTTCGATATTGTGCAGAATATAGACGGCGGCGCAAGATATTTAAGGCAAATGTTGGATCTATTTGACGGAGATGAAACTCTGGCTTTAGCCGCCTACAACGCAGGCCCAGGAAATGTACGCAGACACGGCGGGGTACCGCCTTTTGCGGAAACAACAGCTTACATACCGCGTGTACAGGAATTTAGGAACCAGTTTATTTTGGAGCAGTACGCACAGGCGGTGCGTATGCGTGGTAATAGTGGTTAAAGGGAGGTAAAATCATGGCATCTGCTGATGAAATCCGTGTATCTCAAGCAAATCTTTTTTTTATACTGTTGGAGATTCAAGCGCAAAATAAAGGTACAGAAATTAAAGGCCTAAAAAGAGCTATAAGCCAAGCAAAAGCTGCCATGCTTGAGCCGGAAATTTCTTGGGTAGAGAAGCAAATTGCAGAACTTTACAACTAGTCTTGATTTATTTCACGAAGCCACCAAAACGTGGTTCGAGTCAAACATAGGCAGACCAACTGCCGTACAAGAAGAAGCCTGGCCTGCCATAGCGGCTGGGTATCACACTCTTGTTTCTGCACCGACAGGGACGGGTAAGACCTTGTCGGCTTTTTTAGTGTTTTTAGATTCATTTATACAAAACCCGCCGGATAAGCTTCAAGTAATCTACATCTCTCCACTAAAAGCCCTTGCCGGTGATATTCGTGAAAACTTATACCGCCCTTTAACAGGCATTGGCGACCTTAGCATTAGCGTTGCCATAAGAACCGGCGACACCACCCAAAGCGAACGCACACGGATGATAAAACACCCGCCAAATATCCTAATAACCACACCGGAATCCCTATACCTACTACTCACAAGCAAAACCGGCAAGCAAATGTTAAAAACCGCCAAGGCCATCATAATAGACGAGCTTCACGCAATGATAGATTCTAAGCGCGGCGCACATTTAATGCTATCCCTTGCCCGGCTAGACAAGCTCTGCGAAAAGCCCCTTCAAAGAATAGGTCTATCGGCAACAATCAAACCCCTAGAATTAGCGGCAGAATACTTACATCCCCTCGAAAAAGTAACAATAGCGGCACCCGAAATGGAGAAAAAAATCCAAATAGAGGTAGTAAGCCCCGCGCTTGATATGTACAACTTATCCGAGGGCAGTATATGGGGCGATATTGCGCAGTCCGTATACGATCAATGCCGGGGCGTAGGCAGTGTAATAGCATTCACAGACGGGCGGCGCTTTGCGGAAAAGCTGGCCTATCACGTAAACTTAGTAGCCTGTAACACAAATTTTGCACGCACCCATCACGGCTGTATTTCAAAGGAACAGCGGCACGAGGCCGAAAACGACCTAAGAAGCGGAAAATTGCGCTTGCTATGCGCTACCTCTTCCATGGAGCTTGGAATAGACGTAGGCCAAATAGACAGGGTTATTCAAGTCGGTTGCCCTATCCGAATATCCAGCCTTTTACAGCGTTTGGGACGCGCCGGTCATAATCCGGGGCGCGTTAGTGTTATGAAGATGTACCCGCGTACAGTCGCGGAAAGCCTACAGTGCGGGCTATCTGCCTATGTTGCCAATAACTCTGGCATAGAGCGCTCTGCGCCGCCAAATATGTGCTTTGATGTGCTGGCTCAGCATCTGGTTTCTATGGCGGTTGACGAAGGCTACTGCATTGACGATGTTATGGACTTACTGCCCCAGGTATATCCGTTCCGCAAAATAAGCCGGGAAGATGTTATGGCGGTTTTAAGCATGTTAGCTGGCGACTACGAGCATAAGCGTGATCTGCCGGTACGCCCGCGCATTTTATACGACCGTATAAACGGCAAGGTGGAAGGGGACGCATATAGCCGTATGCTTGCCGTATCCTCCGGCGGCACTATCCCAGATTTAGGCATGTTCTCAGTTAAAACGGAAAGCGGAAAAAAGATAGGCGAGCTAGACGAAGAGTTTATCTTTGAAGAGCGGGTGGGCAATAAATTTATGCTAGGCTCTTTCGCTTGGAAGATAGTGCAAATAACCAAGGATACAGTAGTAGTACAGCCCACTTCAAACGCAGGTGCCAGGCCGCCATTTTGGAAGCTAGGCTGGCTAAGCCGCGATCTGCAAACAGGCATAGAATTCGGCAAGCTCCTTAGAGGGCTAAGCGCCGCTACCGACCTTCCCCAAGAGTTACGCAAAATGGGACTAGACGAATTTGCGGCAGAAAACTCTCGCGGCTTCCTAAGCCGACAGCTAGAAGCCACAGGCATATTCCCGGACGATCGTACTATAATCGTCGAGCATTTTTCGGATGAAACCGGCGAAAACCAGCTAATGATCTACTCAATCTTTGGCAGACAAGTAAACGCGCCGCTTTCTATTTTATTGCAAGAATATCTTACAAGGGCCACCAATGTTGAAGTAAACGCCTTTGAGGACGATGACGGGATATTACTAGGTGCAAAAAACAATGCACCCTTCCCAAAAGGTTTATTACGAGCAATTTTACCCGAAAATGCGCGGGATATTTTAGAAAAAATTCTACTTTCTTCTTCCATATTTAATGTAGCCTTCCGGCACAACGCGGCGCGGGCTTTAATGATGGGCGTTTCACGCGGCAAGCGCAATCCCTTGTGGGTACAGCGTTTACGCGCCGCAGAGTTTATGGATTCCCTTGCGCATTACGAAGATCACCCGCTAATACGCGAAACAAAACGTGAGTGCTTAGAAGATTTTTGGAATCTTCCCGGCCTGGAATGGCTGTTAAACTGCATACAGTCGGGCGCGGTGCAAGTTCGCGAAATAGACAGCGACTATCCATCGCCCATGTCGCTACCCTTGCGGCGTGCCGCCGAGGCTCAGTTTATGTACGAGTACAATCCGACCACGGAAGCCGTAAGCGACATGGTAAAAGAAGCGTTAAAAATAAAACCTGCCGCCGAGCAATTAGCCATAATGTCTGAGCGTAAAAAACTACCTGAGGACGAGCGGCAGTTGCATTCCCTTCTAATGATAGAAGGGGACATAATCGCTGGCGAGTTAAATATACCTCTGGAATGGTTCGAGTCCCTGGCCGAGCAGAATCGCGCCATGTACGTAGAGCCGGGGCTATGGATAGCGGCAGAGCATTTTAACGAATACGACGAACCCGACCTACCAAACATAATCAGAAGAACCCTACGTTACAAAGGCGCACATTATCCGGAACAACTTGCCGAGCGCTACTGCATAAGCGACCAAAAAGCGCAAGAAATACTGACAGAGCTAGGCGACAAGGTAATAGAAGATAATGGCCTATACTACCACGCTGATTTATACGAGCGGGCAAGAAACGCGACAATTTCAGCAAGGCGCAAGCAAATAAAAACGGTACCCTCACAAAACTTTGCCGCGCTACTGGCCAGCCGCTTAGCCTACTCCGCACTGCCGGACTTAAGCGAAAAACCTTACCCAATAGCACTTTGGGAAAGCGTACTACTGCCCTCCCGAATCAAAACATATAAAACCGATCTGTTTAATAAGTTTTTATCTGCCGGTGAAATGTTCTACAAAATTACTGAGGGCGAGCTAAGTTTACATTTCTACGAAGATATAGATTGGAACGCCGAAATGGAATGCGAGCTTGAAGGTGACGAGAAGCTAATATACGATTTTCTACTTAAGCGCGGGGCAAGCTTTAGCGCCAGTTTTGCCGCGCTTTTAGATGGGCGGCCAATGCACAATACCCTTCTTAGCCTGTTGGGGAAAGGGCTAGTGCATACAGATAATTTTGTCCCGGTACAGCAGTTGATTAGCAAGGCGAAAAAGACCACCGTCAAGCAAAAAATAAACGCCCGCGTTATGGCAATGACAAGCGGCCGCTGGGAGGCCACCCGCCCCTTACGCCAGGCAGACAGAGAACAGCTTCTTGAGCGAATTTTCGATAAAATACCTATTTTAAGCCGCGAAACCTATAAATATTTTAACAGCTCAGATATTTCCTGGGGAATAATATGCGAGACTTTAAGAATATGGGAATACACCGGGCGTGTAAGGCGCGGCTACTTTGTGGAGGGGCTATCCGGTATGCAGTTTATACGCGATAAAGACTTCCAAGGGACAGTAACAGCCATAGAAAAGCCATTTGATGAAATAACCTGGCTATCTGCCGCTGACCCTTTGCAGGCCTGGGGTAAGTATATTCCGCATTATCCTAATCGGGAATTTGTCCAAGCCAGCACAAGCGTGGTAGCCTTAAAAGCCGGAATCCCCGTGGCTGTATTTGAAAAAAGCGGCAAAAGCCTACGCATATTTGACAATAATATAGATGTGCTATCCGCTTTCGTAAAAGCTTTTAACGCCAAAAATATTTTTTACGACCTGAAGAAGCTGACAGTAAAGGAATACCCGGAAAGCACGGCCTTCCCAAAAGAATTTGTAAAAGTAATGGCCGATTATGTTCTGTATAGGTCTTATTAAAGGTCTAATACCGCTTTTAAAGCCTCCACGCTTTCTTGCGCTTGTTTAAATCTAAATTTTTCAATTTGCTTTACAAGAATAGCGGCTTCCGGAATTGTACGTAGCTCAGGAAGTAAGTTAATGCATTCGTTGTCACGCTGTTCTAAAAGAGGGGGCAGTTTATCTAGCAGGGTAATTATTTTACTATCCGTACTTGTAGCGGTAAAACCCTCTGTTTTATTAATACTTGCTATTACACTGCTTAGCTCGGCCTCTAGTGCAGATAAGCTTTCATTTTGCGGTGCTTCGTTGTTTTTTAACGAAAACTCTACGGCCTCTGCGGCTTGCGATAAGGCCGGCTCGTGTATTATTGCCGCTATACCCTTTAGCGTGTGCGTTAAAAGATGCGCGTTTTCAAATTCGCCCAGCTTTAATGCGGAAGTTATTTCGTCATATACATTCTTTTGGTCTTTTACGAAACTGCTACGTAGTCTTCCGAGTACATAAACATTGCTACGGAACTCTTCTATACTTTGCGCGTTGTTTATTTTTGTTAGCCCTTCCTTTTCGGCGGCTTCTATAACTTCTGGCGTCTGCTTGGCTTTTATGTATTTTACTAAAATCGCGTCCAGCTTTTCCGTTATTATCGGCTTCGATAAGAAGGCGTCAAAACCACTTTCTGTATACATATCCTCTTCGCCCGCAAGCGCGTTTGCCGTTAGAATCACTATCGGTAAAGTATAATTCATTTCGCGTAGGGTTTTCATGGCCTCTATGCCGTCTATGTTGGGCATCATGTGATCCATAAATATAATATCGTAGCTGTTGCCCGCGGCAATTTTATCTATCGCCTCTTGCCCGCTGGTGCAGGTTTCTGTATTCAAACCGTAGAAGGCAAGCAAACCTTGCGCCACATATAGGTTAGATTCAATATCGTCCACAACAAGTACCTTACCGTAGGGCATATAGTCGGGGGTAAATTTAGTACTTTCTCTTTTGGTTACATGCTTCAATAATTGCAGTTCAGTTGCGGTTTCGTTCCCTAAAATAGTACTGTCTGCCACCTCTTGCGGAATACCTACGGTAACGGTTGTTCCCTCGTTTATTTCGCTTACTATATCTATTTCGGCGTTCATAAGCCTTGCTATATTATGTACTATGGCCATGCCTAGCCCCGTGCCGCTTACGCTACTCTTTTCGTTTTCATGAAAGCGGGCATACTCGTCAAATATTGAATCTACCTGCCCTTGGGTCATTCCAAGCCCGGTGTCTTTTATCTTAATTTCCAGTATGATAGAATTATCCAAGTCCGCTTCTTCGCTTTTCATGCTTAAATCTACCCTGCCGTCGTCGGTGTATTTGAACGCGTTGGATAATAAATTTATAATAATCTGCTCCACACGTAGCTTATCGCCCTTAAGGGTTTTTGGTAAATTTTTGTCAACTTTTAAGTTGAATTTTATGTTCTTATCGCCCAGGTAGGCGTAGTGTAAATTGGATACATTTCTTATTAAATGGCTTGTTTCATACTCTTCCGATACGATAGAAAGTTTTCTGCTTTCTATCTTGGAAAAATCTAATATATCATTCACTATCCCCAGCAATAATTTTCCTGATTCGTAAATCTTTTCAAACTGCTCTTCTACTTCCGGGTCTGCAAATGTCCGCATACCAATTTCCGAAATGCCTATGACCGATGAAATTGGCGTGCGTATTTCGTGGCTCATTCTTGCTAAAAATTCGCTTTTGGCTTTGGTCTTTTCTTCGGCAATTTCCGCTCTTTGATGTTCAAAGCGCGTTAGGAAAATAGTTCTGGCCAAGTCGCCTATTTCGTCGTCCCGGGTCATGCCATATAGGCTTGCATCTCCCGTAGAGTAGACCTCTGCCGCGCTTTTGGTTAAATTAAGCAAGGGGCTAATAACAATGCGGCGTATGCCGATGTTACCGACAATAAGCGATAAAATTATTACAAAAACAATGACAAAAACTAATGGCACATACTGAAAATCAAAAAGCCCCGCCTGATACGATAGCACAACAACAGACCAGTCTGTTCCTATTATAGGGGCAATACTCGCATAGCTGTAGGAACCGGCTGTAAGGCGCACAGCCTCCATTGTGTAGGCGCCAAGATGGTAAATTCCGTCGATGCGCTGTTGCAAGTGCTTGTAAACATGCTCGGCAAAATGAGGGTTATCCAATGTTTCCGGAATAACCGGAAAGGTCGGTAGCCCATCGGCAAAGGTATGTAAAATTCCGGCGCTATCCACGCGCACACCGCCGTAATTATCTATTATGTAGCCGCGCATTTCCCCTTCCTGAAAGGAGCCAAAGGTAGGCCCAAAAATATATTCAAAGGGAAAGCCTATCGCGACAACACCCACAAAGCCTCCGTTATGATATACCCTTTGGTTTGCCCACATTTGCAGGGTGTGCGGGTCTAGGCCTTGAATTTCCATTTCGCGCTGTACGTTTAAATTGAAGGGGAGCAGATCGTCCCGCGTATTAAAAAACCATTGCGCCTCTTCACCCGGTACAAGTCTACCCAAAGAAATGAATTCTTCCCGCGTAAGCGTTTCTGCGGAACCCGGTAGAAAGTCGTAAATATTAAAGGTATTGTACGCCGTCAGCATAAAGCGGGAGGTCGGCGTATATATGGCGTAGCCGATTATCTCTTTAAAAGCGTAATCTTTTGCAGATTCGTTAGTATCGTCGGCAAGCCAGCGGGCCACTGTGGCAGAACGCGAAAGTTGCGAAAGTAAAGTTAAATGCGGGTTCATATGCGCCTGAAAATTCCCGGCCGCCTCTATGGAATACTGCCGCGCAATACGCTGAGAGGCATCGTCAGCAATTTCGCCCGCAATAAAAGCGACAATTAAAACAAGAATAAGAACGGTGAAGGCCGAAACCGCAAAATACATGTAACGCGTTCGCGTAGCAATGCTGTAATTTTTTCTTTTAATCATAAATCTTCTCCTTAACATATGTCAAAATACCACAAAAAAATTGTTTGTGCAAATTAAAAGAAAAAATAACAAAAATATTATTTTTTATTGTTGATAGTAATTATATCATGTGGTATTCTTGGTGCGATGTCCTGTGTACTCTGCTACTGCTTGGGGTGAACATAATGAATACGGTAAAGCTTATCGCAATGGGTGCGTCAACAGGCGGGTTTGACGCGCTAGAGGCGATTTTGACAAGATTACATTCATCAGTTCCGCCAGTGATAATAGCGATGCACTTAAAGCCGGGCCTGCCAAGATTATTTGCCTCACGCATTAACGAGCTTACTAAACTTACCGCAAAAGAGGCGGAAACAGGCGACGTACTTAAACACGGAACCGTACTTGTTGCACCGGGCGGGAAGCACGCTAAAATTGTTAGCCAGGCTGGGCGGCTGACGGTTCAATGTTACGAGGGCGAAAGGGTAAATTTCGTTATCCCTTCGGCGGATGTATTGTTTGAGTCGGTTGCCAACGAGCTTAATAGAAACGCGATAGGCGTAATTTTAACCGGTATAGGTGCAGACGGCGCCGAGGGTTTGTTAAAAATGCGTCAAAAAGGTGCCGTAACAATAGGACAAGACATGGATACATGCACTGTTTACGGTATGCCCAAAGTTGCAAAAGAAATGGGAGCGGTGGAACACGAATTGCCCGTTAATAGAATTGCCGACAAAATTCTCTCGTTGCTATAGGTTAAAGGGGTCGGGAAAATAATGCAATATTTGAACGAAGAAAAGAAGTTTGAAATTTTGGGGAAATTCAAATCTTTTGTTGCGTATCAATGTTCCTTTGAATCGCCAGATTTGCCTTTTACATACATAAGCGAAGGTTGCGAAGCTCTGCTGGGGTACAGCCCGCAAGAGCTTGAGCTGGGCGTGGTCTGCTTTATGGACATGGTTCACCCTGAGGATATTGAAAACGTAAGAGAGCAATATGAATCTACCCTAGCGATTGGCGCACCTGCGGAAATAAATTTCAAGCTAAGGGCAAAAGACGGCACAGAGCGGCGCGTTTTATCGCGCAGTCGCGTAGCCGGCACAAACGATAGAGGAATGCCCAGTATAGTAGAAGGCGTTTTGACAGACATAACAAAAGAGCTTCAAATGGAGACAACAAGGGCGGCCAACCGTAGCACCTCAGACTTTTTGTCGAAAATGGGCTACGAAGTACGCACGCCTATGAACGCAATTTTAGGGCTTGCCGAAATAAGCTTACAGCAAAACCTGCCAGATAACGTTCGCGAATACACGCAAACAATATTAAAGTCAGGCAACAAGCTAATGGACGCGCTTAATAATATTATGGACTTTAAGCGCTTAGAGGACGGCAGTTTTGAAGTTATAAACGAAAGTTACGACCTAGCCTCGCTTATCAACGACCTTATAAACACCGCAAAGAGAGATTTGGGCGATTTACGTCTGCAAGTTTTTATAGACAGTAAAATTCCCACAGGTCTATTAGGCGATTCTATAAGACTGCATCAGGTAATAAAAATTCTTTTATCTAACGCGATGAAGTTTACTGATACCGGCTTTGTTGCTTTTTCTATTAATGGCGAAACTTCCGGTAACACAGTAAAGCTTACAATAACGGTAGAGGACACCGGCAGAGGCATAAAAGGCGAAGATTTAGGCAAGCTTTTTAAAGAATTTTCTCAGTTTGACAACAAGGTAATTGAAGGGACAGGTCTAGGGCTGGTTATAGCCTATAGTCTATTAAAGATGATGGGCGGCACAATCGACATAGTTTCAGAGCCCCGCATGGGAACCGTAGTGACAGTTACCATAGCGCAAGATATTATAGACCAAAGCCCAATATGCACAGTAAACGAGCCAGAAAACAAAAAAGTTTTAATTTTGGAAAAAGACCCCATATTTGCAGATTTCATATCACGCACATTTAAAGATTTGGGTGTAGCTTACACAATTGCAGAGCCCTCTAAAGCGATTGATAAAGCATCTTACACCCATGTTTTTTCCGATGAATTACTTAATCCACTGTTCTGCCTACCGGTAGCCAACGTACTAAACGATGCGGAAAAGGACAATCTTATGGGCAAAACGACCTATGCAAGGTTCACCGTGCCAGAGGCCAGGGTGCTTGTTGTTGACGACGTTAGCGCAAACTTTGTGGTTGCTTCCGGCTTCTTACAGGCCTATAACATGGACTTAGACTTCTGCGAAAGCGGCCCAGAGGCGATTAAGGCAGTAAAGCTAAAAAAATACGATTTAATTTTAATGGATCATTTAATGCCCGGTATGACAGGCTCAGAGGCCACGCAAGTGATAAGAAGCCTAGAAGAAGGTAAAACGGACTGCAAAAATGTTCCCATAATCGCGCTAACGGCAAACGCGGGTTATACCTCCAAAGAGCTTTTCCGTAAAAGCGGCGCCAACGACTTTGTATCTAAGCCGATAAACGCGTCAAAGCTGTATTTCGCCATAGAAAAATGGATTCCGCAAGAAATGCGGCAACCGATACCAGAGCCTTTGCAGGGCTCGATAAAAGAAACACCGCTTAGCTTCTCTATAGAGGGAGTAAACACCAAAAAGGGAATAATGCTAACAGGCGGTAAAATCGACTTCTACTTGCGTGTATTAAGAATTTACTACAAAAACTGCCGCAAGATTATACCAGAGCTTAAAGACTGCGAACAGAATAACAATATGGTTAATTATCATGTATATTCCCACTCGATTGCAGGAATTTCAGAGGGCATAGGCGCGGACGAAATTGCCGAAACAGCCAGAAAGCTTGAAGAAGCGGCAGAAAAAAATGACTACGAATACGTTAGAGCCAACAGCCCGCCCTTCATAAATAAGCTGGAAGCTCTGCTAAAAAATATTCACCCGCTTGTGGAGGCTGTTGCAGATAAGCCCATAAAGACGCCGCCAAAGGGCAAAAAGAGAATATTAATAATAGATGACACTGATTACTATTTGACCTTCCTACACGAAATTTTGACGGGCGAATACGTAACAATGTCGTCGCTTGACGGGCCAGACGGGCTAGAAGCCGCCGGGTTAAGCTTGCCTGACCTGATTATGCTAGATCTACATATGCCAGGCATGACAGGCTACGAAGTTTTAGCAGCATTAAAAGCGGACGAAAGTTTAAATCACATACCGGTCATAATAATGTCGGCAAACGCAATAGCTGAGGATGAAGTAAAAGCTCTTGCCGCGTCGGCTTACATAAAAAAGCCATTTGAACCAAAAATGGTAAAAGAAACAATAAATTTTATTCTAGGAGGAGTCTAAAATGACTTTACTAAGTAACATGAAGATCGGGAGCAAGCTTATTCTAGGGTTTGCTTTGTTACTGGGCATTATCGTGTTAATTACTTTTTTTGGTGCAGGCCAACTGGCTCAGGTGCAGGGACGTTATTCATATGTTCTGCAATTTCCTGTTGTGCGCTATGCCTACCTACGCGATATTGACCTTGGGCTTATGGAATCGCGGCGTTTAATGAAACTTGCCGCTGTGTATTCAACTGAGGAACCTGCGCTTCGTGATTCTGAACTTGTCACCCACGCGGCAGAAATAGCTAACCTCAGACAGTACATAACTGCGGCCTTCAACGGCTTTAGGCATTCCTTAGACAACGACCCAACCTTAACGCCATCAGATTACAACTTCCAAGTGGAAAGGCTTACTGCGCTTAACGATTTGGTTTTTCGATATATTGACGTTTACATAAATCAGGTTGTAGTGTACGCAAGAGCCGGGGATTCCCAGGGCGCGTTAAATGTTATCCGCAACGGCGGTACGACAATTGGGCAGGCTTACACGCATTTTTACCAGCTTTTTGATTTTATTAATGACTATATGGCCACAGTTGACCTTGAACTTGGCCAGCAGACAGATACCACAAGAATGCTTTTACAAGCCGGCGGTATTTTAGGTTTTATTATCGGCTTAATTGTGGCTTTTGTTATCTTTTCTGCAATCAACAAGCCAATATCAAAAGTGACTGCGTTGGTGGAAGATGTCGTAAACGGGAACCTTAACGTAAATATAGACCGCTCAAGACTTCCTAAAGACGAAATAGGCGTACTTACTGCGGATATTTATGAGCTTGTTGAAACCATAAAAAGTATTGATGCCGACTTGGCGCACTTTGCCAAAATGATCGGCGAAATGGGCGACTATGAG
>Ga0209755_10005931_pt1 | contig 13701 bp, 10 predicted proteins | sample TergutCo191P1_FD_187301 | JGI IMG/M metagenome (GOLD analysis project Ga0209755, IMG submission 187301) | Cornitermes sp. P1 segment gut microbial communities from Petit-Saut dam, French Guiana - Co191P1 (SPAdes) (version 2) | ecosystem: Host-associated > Arthropoda: Insects > Digestive system... | reverse complement strand
CACATTTTCCCTTGGCAGACATATTTTTTGGTGAGTTGTCTTAGATTAGAATCATCTTGTATTTGGGTAAATATGATAATTATCCTCCATGTTTGTCATGTACACTGTAACAGTATCTAAATACATGTTTTGGAGAGAAAGACACAATAATAAAAAGGTTCTGCATGCAGCTGAAAGTGTTACACAGCGGTGTGGGCAGCAAGGGCCACATAGTTAGTAATGTGACTAGGCAACGGGCTGGGTGACCCGCAGTTCAAATCTAGGCAAGGGTAGGGTAAGAGATCTATCACTTCTAAACAATGTCCACGGTATCTATGGGGACCACCCAGCCTCTCAGTGGGTATGTGGGTCACCTTCACCACTGGTAAAGTGGCTGGCCACTCAACTGCATCTAGTACTGAGGTTAATGAAGAGTGGAGCTATACCACCACTTGCCCTCTATACCTCCATGGTATGCTAAGGGACAGCTTTACCAGTTTCATTGGATGGAGTTCAGTGCCGCTTTACTTACACAGAAATTAAAGCCCAGATTCTGCGAACTGACATAATTTAGGTTTTGGAAATACTTAAACAGACTCTCGCATAACCTCAATCAAGAAAACTCTCAAATGGTTTTGAATAATCATGATTATAATTTTTTAAATGTGATACGTCATAGACAACAGACAATATATCCAGAAAAGTGTATTCCCACTGCAATGCTACATCACTTTTTCCTCATCAGTGCATTCCACACAGTTCTCTGAGAAAACAAACAGAATAAAAATGTGTTATACAAAAAGTATTTTCTCACAAGAAATAATATGGAGTTGAACATTCTCAGTATCAACTTAAATTTATTTAGTGCAAGTGTCCTTTAACTTCAATGTGACCACGAATGACTGCGTCACTAATAAATATGAATTGCCTGAAGTGTCACATACATCAGCAAGTCTGGTGTTTTTTCTCCTTTTATTGTACTGCTATCCATCCATGTAATTAACACACACTTCTGTTCTTTCTACACAACAGTGCCACAGTTACCATGACATACAGCAGCTGTATATCACAAGCTGTCTCTGGTACACAGTATCCACTTTGTCTTTGCAGGTTCTACCAATGTACAGTCATGGTAGTGAAAAGATTCTAGAAGCATTAACTGAACAAAAAAAGGCAAAAATTATGGATGACAGTGGTCCTGACAAATTTTATACGTGAATGAAGTGTAACAGCAACATCACCAGAACACACACAAGAAGGTATTTCAGAAACATCACATAACTTAGGTCAACCAGAATTTTAAGAAACAACCCGCAACACTCACCTATGCAGTCTCATCAAAAATCCTACCCAAGACAGCCACAATCTCAATAGTAATGAAAACGATGAATTAAAAAATTTCTATGCACAACAGTAATTCGCAGCAGTTTTCAAAACTGGACACAACCATCAACAGTAGCCAACAGTGGCCGCATGTAACAGTTATACAATTGCCTGTTCCATGACAAGTACTAAGAGTGTCCAACTTGCATGAACTCTCTTTTACAGGAATATCAGCATGTGTAAAAACTATTAGCTAGAGTGAGAGGTCTTCAACATTTAGTTGATGACAATGCACATAAATAATAACACAGAATAAGAAACTGTTTTATCACAATTCAGTTACCAGCTATTCATTACTCGTAAGAATACAACTCTGTAAGTCATGTTTCATGCAGATGTAAACATGCAGAAGATGCCAGTTACGAGTATCCAGTTTAGAGGCAGGATGGTACTGCAAGAATGCATCATTTTCACTGCCGTTCACACAAGCCACCATCCCTGACTGCATTCCATTCTGTAATCAAGCTCCCATCCTGATACTAACAGCCTGGAAGGTCACTGGTGTCAGAAATACTAGTTCCATTTATTATCTACAATGAACTTTCTGTAATTTCTGCCACTTATAACAAACTTACAAGGCCACAAAGAACCATTTCTCTACCACAGAAGACAGAGAAGACACCTGACCTCTGTTAAACATATCTGTGGACTCTGTTGCAAGTTCTCTTCCTCCAGGCGGCTATTTTATGACAATGCTATAACATTTGTGTCTGTATGCACATTACTGCCTGCTGGACAGTTTTGATGCTACATCAATTTCATACTCTGAGTGGCATAGCAAAACCATTTTTCGGTCTGGTAATTTGGCTGTTCAATTTGATTAGATTGAGTGTTCTGTCCTGACCTCAGGTGGTGGCTTATTTGTACGTAAAAGAATCTACATTTATTTATGCATTTGTTGGTTATAAAATGTTCCACAATCTTTTTCAACATATGTATCGTTATTATGTTTGTTTCTGTTGAAAATTACATAAATTCCATTAATCCAACTGGCATGGGAGCAGACAGGTGCAGAATTATTGAATATTATGGATTATCAGATGGTACCTCCATTGCCACAAGTTCTTACAGGCAATTATTTGTTACTGCTCATATACTTGAGTCATACAACTAATTAGAAGAGTATTCTGATTGAATATATCCTACAATTGCTGGTTCAGGGTCATCAGGGTCCCGTTCTAAGTTCTATGGAGTCTTCACAGCTGAGGAAGCTGACAGAGTAGGTGACAAGGGGTCTGTTAGGAGATACCAAAATAGATGATGTACAGATACTCTTGGAGGCCTTTTTCAACATGTCCCTGAGATCTGCCTGTTACAATGACAAAGCTTTCCTCTGATAAAAAGCAAAATTTTTGGTCTTGGGACTACTCACCTGAAATGCCAAATTATCAGGATTTCCAAATTACTAGATGTCAGATTATAGGAAGTTTGTTGCATATTATGAAACCACACTAGCATTACTTACATGGTTCACTTGTTCTTGGTATTTTTTTTTCGCACTCTCTGTCATTGATTTCCAGAGCTTGGAAATCCGACACATACGTTCCTTTGAGGGCACCTGCTTTATTTCAGGGCTCACCAGCATGATACGTGAGAACAAGTTGTACCCAGAATGGGGGGGCTTCTCAGGTTTGCCTGCCATCCTGTAACAAATTTACATTACTTGGAATTTCGATAAGGTACAGAGGTTTAATTTTTTCTGTTTTTTCTTCATGATTCTTTTGACTTCCATAATAAGTTACAACAGTTCATTTAACAAGCCAAAAGCAAGTTTCTGTCTAAATTATAAAAACGAAACGCTGTCCCAGTCTAACTAATCATTTAATGCCTGTAAGTTTCAGAAAATACACTGTCACATTTCCTTGGACACTGGCCACTGGATGAACACATGTATTTTATTTCTCAGACTGTCTCTCCAGTCTCCCGAGAAAAAAATGGGCCACTATGCTAGCCAAACATTTTGTTCATCGATACAGTAGACATTACATTACCTCCACTGTAATACTATTAAACATACCATTAATCTCTGATCTCAGCACGCCACTGGTGTGAGGGCTTTATCACACAGGAAACCTACTTCTGCCAGGGGTGTACAGCTCATATTTCCCCCACTCTACAACTTAATGCATTTCACAGGAGTCTCATAATACTGATCTCTAGCTACTATGCAGGCCTCACACATGCTGCTAAGAATATTCCTCAACACGCGGTAAGGCCACTCTTGAAATAGTGGCAATTTCTCTTTGAATACTGTCTTCCAGTGCTCGCAAAGAGAAATGTGGACTGTTCTTCACAAAAACTGTATCTTTTGGTGTCTCCTACAAATAACAATCACACAGATCAAGATTTGAAATCTAGGAAGCCACACTCAGTGAACTATCAACCATTTGTCAAATACCTCCTCTAGCGATCATTGAGAAGTCTGCTATGTGGTCCATGGCACTACCCAACATGTAGTAAATATATATTATTTGCTTATTAAATGTTTTTTGCACCATGTATTATAAAATAATTATACAATTTAAACTAACAAAATGCCATTTAATAAATTAATATTTTAATTTTCTGATGTCTTTACATGTTTTGAACCTGAGGGTTCATCTTCAAGATGACAGTTGAACATATAGTTATGGTATCGGACATTTCACATGATACACGTAAAACATTCCATACCATAACTGTATATTCATCTGTCTTCCTGAAGATGAACCCTCAGGTTTAAAACATGTAGAAACACTTCAGAAAATTAAAATATTAATTTAGGAACTGGCATTTCATTAGTTTATATTGTATAATTATTTGCTTATTCCATTAATTTGTTGAAGAATGTTACTACAATTAGCCAAACATAGTAGTAGGAATTTACTGTTTCTTTAAAAACACAGGCCTTAGATTTTGTGTGCGCTCGTGGCATTACTCATGCACGATATTTTTTACAAAACTTCTGGTGGTATTTAATCCATGCCACATAATTTTCGAAAGTAATGTAAAGGAACACACTGTTCAGCAGAATTAATATCTAAGATGCTATGACTCCTCTCTGCAAGATATAAAATACAAATGAGCCAGTCTCATGTTACAGTGTACATGTACAGAAAACATGATGCAACAATCCACTGACTGACTTCACATGACTGACCTTGGTTTTCCTTGTGTTTGAACTGGAGATTGAAAGATACATTCTGTATATCATTTTTGGGGGCCTACACATCACACCAGAAAATATTCTTGAAATGGGTACATGGTCTACTCAACAACCTAGCTTGCAGAATTTTTGTATAACTGCATGATCTCTTATATGAGAATATTACTTAAGAAAGACCTACACAACAGCTCTTCTCCTGGACTATGAGTGGCTAAGATGGTGTAAGAAAAAAAGGGAGAAAGACCCAAACTACAGCAAACCCTCATTTGTTACAGAGGTTACATTCTTGAAAAATCCCACAGTCAAAGAAACTGCAATATGTAAATGTCAGACCTTATGGGAAAAACAGTGTCAGAAGAACCAAAGACACAACACAATAATATGTAAATTCCTGATTAACAAACATACAAATATCTGTGTTGATGTTTGTAGAAATGAAAGTTGTCAGGGTGATCAAACAATGTTGGGTGCATGGCAAAGTGACACACAGAAAATATGGAGGGAAAAAACCTTACATGTGATTGCTTTGTCTTTTTCTGCATGTCCTTATACACCTCCTTGTGTGGTGCCATGAGATCCTCCATGTCTCTCTTACAGCCATACACACAAGGTCCTATCCATTTTTAGAACTTAATAAAAAATTTTCCCACTTGATGAGCTCTGGCCTTAACACATCTCCCACTCTTATCATCTTCCTTGATTAAGCAAAATGTTCATTCACTTATGCAGCAATTCTCATTCCCATCCATCAACATGTATGTCACACTTGGAAGCAGTTAAAATAAGATGGCAACAATTATATAAAATGTGGAAAGCACAAAGTACACTCCATATTGAAAAGCATCCAGGTAAGTACACAGTGAGACAGCTGGGCAAAGATGGCCACTTGTGTATTACTAATTGTGCTTGGGCAAGTGTGATTGTGAGTGGGCAATGAATCTACACCATGATGCACAAGGGTGGCCACAGTAATTCTTCTATGGATACATTAAATTGCTATGCATGAACCTACAAACAAGAAGTGTCTGATGTGTAATGCCTGACTTACAGTCTTGCATGTCTCACTGCTTAAGAGCACTTAGAAATGGGTCGCACAGTTGAACACTGTTTACTATGCTACAGTTCACCCTCATTCTTGCACTGTCTTGACTTGCTAACAGGACTCCGAAGAGCGAACTGTTCCTCTGAGTTCCAAAGTACATGCAAGGAACAGATCTTTCAATTCAGAGTTTCCATTCATATTGTTGCCTACCATTAGGCAATGATGAGTGGAAAGTACTGACCATTCATAAATAAACTATTAAAAAGGGAGACATGAAGGAAGGAAGGAAGGAAGGAACAAAGGAAGGAAGCAAAGAAGGAAAAGAAAATAAACAAAAAGATAAACAAGACAAAACTGAATCATTATAAACTACAAACCAAAAAATACATTTGGGAAAAGTGCACATTAAGATCTGAAGGGGCTGAAGAAACTCATGCATGACCTAGACAGACAATGCTCCTACAAAAACAATCAACTAGTTACATCTTCAATTTATCCCATACACGCAAATGCTGAAATATTTAGCGGAACCTAAGAGTTCAACAGTACTAGTAACAAAGCCTGCATCTGAACACAATCCTGAGCCAGTTTCATCCTCTTCCCATTCTCACAACTAATTCTCTAAGACTCATCAGAGCATTATCACCCTGTTTCTCACTGGCTACTGCCTATCAGTTTTATCTATTAAAAAAAGTATATATTTCCTTTTTCCCATACCCAAGACACACGCACAGCAAATGGAGCCTCCTCCATTCCACTACAGTAACAACAATAGGAGACCTGTACACTCCCAGAATAATACACTAAACTGCATTTTTAAGATTAACATTACTTCTATGGACTAAGCAGCACACTCCTCACCTCTCCTTCAGATTCTTCTCCTCCTTTGTTAGAACAGTCTTTACAGTTGTGGGAACAAAGTTGGGGTTTTCCAGCATATACACCTTTAGCTCCTCCTGCAATTAACCAGTCACATATTTATAATGGAACATTCTCATCACATGGTTTAACTGTATATTCATGGAGTGAGTCCACAAAGTAGGAACTGGTTGGGTGTAAAACGAGTTAAAAGAATTTTTAAAAAGAATTTTTACTGCAACATTTTGGTACCTACAATAAACTGCTTCTCCACATAGTTATGATGTAATTATGACACTTGTCATACTGGGAACAGCTTTTGTATGTCTTCATCAAGAAAGGTTGCCTGCCACCAACCCACGTAGCCAATCGTGCACATCTTTTGTCTCTTGGTCAATCCTCAGACTAGGCAGTCAAAAACTTCTTGAGGTTGAGAAACAAGTGATAATGACTTGGTGCAAGATTGGGACTGTATGGAAAATGCTCAAAAGGTTTCACACTTCAACTGTTCAGCTGCCCACTTTGTTTGTCATCCACATTAACCCTGCCTTCATTGAACGACCGACAACAATTTGACATATCCTCGCACTCCCTTCATTCATTGCAACTTCACCATTTCCCATCAACAATCTGCCTATTAATTTCCACAAGATGAACATTTTTAGTGTGCAAAAATTGTATCACTGCACTTCACATGTAAAGAGATTTTCATTTTTTGTGTTTATCTTTGATGACAACAATTAATAGGGAAAAAATCATGACCATGTACCACACAATACACATATTCCTCTTGACATATAGAAGATGGTTGGCCTTCATAGGAAGTGCATGCATCATGTGCACAGCTGCTATTCACAACCAATTCCTATTTTCTGGACTGCCTTGTATGTGCCAACACTCGCACTTCAAAATCAGTCTGTAAGTTACTCTCATAAATGAAAGTGAAGACAGATTTTGCATTGTAGAAAAGAGAGGCTATCATTACACATACTTATGTCAATATTTGAAAGCTTTAGTTAGTTTCTTAGCAATTCTTGCCTCATTTTGTACAGCCATAAGTTTTACCTTCACTATACTTTTTACATTTGGAAATGTCAATCCAAACAGCTAGGTCATCTATCAGGTGTGCACTCTTTAGGTTGGTTGCTAGGCAATTAAGCCTGCATGTAAGATGGAAATGTTTAAGGTAACTGTTTTGTAAGGCAGAGCTGTACAAATGGACAACTGCTTGCTGTATATGCAGCTGCTTCACACATTCAAACCCAGTCATGTCACCTTTCTCCCAGTTACTGCCTTCTGCATCCCATACATCTAACTCAACTACCATCCACACAACAGGTGTACAAACTGCTGTGGCAGTCATAACACCTGACCGACAGTATAAATCACAAAGTCACCATCTGTCACTTCAGTAACAGTGCAAGAAATGAGGCTTAGTAACATAGTAAAATTAGGTGAAGGACAAATATCCGAGATTGCTAATATAGTAAGAGCAAGGACTACTACCAAACAACTGCACAAATCTAGTAAAATGTCTGAACTAAAGTTACAGCAATCAATGGCTCTGCAGAACCCATGCTAAAGAAAGATGCACAGAGTGTTAATCATAGTAAGGAAGGGAACAATGTTCGGTCTTCTGCAGAAAGCACAGATAATTGGGAGTCTACGAACACACGAATCATTTGCGGAGGAAGTACTCTACAGCAGAAGTATGAGGTATTAGCAAATTTGGACGTTTGGTTGGTTGACCACCAAACAGGGTAATACCTCCTGGAACCAGTGGAAGACAGAACATTAGACACCTCAGTTTGGGTTCTGGAAGACAGCAAAACCCACCACCGGTGAGAATATTTCAACTGTGGGAGTAGGGATGTGCTGCAGCTTTATACAAAAAAATCATTCTAGTTAAAATTCGAAACAAATGAAAAAGTACCCTAGAAGGAAGCCCAGGCCACCATGAAACATAAAGGAAGTTCTGGAAGGACCAGTAAAAATGTGTGCAGAATCAAGAAAAATGTCATTTCAATGGACATAAAATACAGTCTGGTCCAATGTACAAACAGTATTCCAATGATGAATAATTTCACAGCATTCATGCTCTCCACACTTAATAAATGCTTCTTTCTGCACAGTATAGCCAGTCTTTAAACTTTTGCCTCTGCAATACAAAATTCTACCCCTCCTTTTTCAAGACCATCTTATAACCCATTAAAGGCATGCAAAAACACAACTGAGAAATCACAAATCACCTGGCCATTCTGGAAAGTCTGAAAACAAAAGACTAGCAACTGGCAACTAAACATGCCATCCAGTAGTTCACAGTTTGTAGCACACTCCTGCCCTGGCACAATTATAGCAGAAGTGACCAGTAAAGTGACAAACATCAGAGTTACCTTTCTATTAGTAAGGCAGCAGCTCAATCGCATGATTTAGTGTAAGATAAGCAGGGTTCATGCTCACTGATTATGATCACCATTCCATCTCATATTTCAAACAGTATCCCTTCCCTTTCCCCCTATATTACTTCCTGAACCTCCTCCTTGTCAACTGGTAATTTACCAGCAGGCCTGATATATGACTGAGGGTTATTCTGTGTTTCAATTCAAGAGGGCAACAGTTTGTGAAGGCAACTAGAGGCAGTGATTAGGTGTATACCCAGAAATTGTGTGTGTGTGAGCTACATTAAATTACATTCTAAATTCTTTTGCACTGTAACTCAGGCCCACCATGATACCAGCTGACATATTAGATTGCATTGGCCATCTGACCCCATGATATCAATTGCATTTTTTGTACAACTATATTTTGAGCATCAGTTACTATTTTTCTACTTGTCTACGAGTAAACAGTATATCTGAAACAACTTCACATTTAGATTTCAGACCTCACACTGAGTCAAAAATGTTATATCAACGTAGGTTTTATCTGCAGCCATTACAAACCTATAGGTCTTTGAATTCTGCACTTGCTGGTAACCTTCCACAGGTCACATGGCAGACATATACAACAGTTGACAGGTGGCACATACACTAATTTTTTGACGAATTAATTGCCAGAACTCTCAGAAAACATTCTTCTCAACATGTCCTATCAGATGTACGCACCCACCAACTTCTGCGTGTGCTAGAAAATGCCAGGCTGTATATACAAGCCAGAACAGTCATTTTGAACACTTGCAAATGCACTAAAACACTAGCCCTGTTTCAACTAAACAGAACTATATATTTCACTATCTTATGCCTGTTTTCACACCCAATGGTCCTGTAACTCTGTAATAGTTACAAATCAGGCCCATGTTAATATAATATTTTTGACTTGGTACAAGGTGAGGGATCTAATTTTGACAACATGACACGTCACCAGACGTCCTGTATATACAGTAACTCCCTGAGTTACGTAATACTCGACTAATGTAAATTCCACTTTACATATATTACTGCTGGCCAGTGTAAACATAAAAAACCATGGAAATGTATTTGCATTACACGGGAAATATATGAAGGACCTGATAAGGATGACAAAAATACACAGATCGTGTACAGTGTCCTACTTCAATATAAAAACAGTAAAGAATATTTGTTTCATACAACTACTCACCCAACTTGCAAGCAGTTTCTTACTAAAACAGCCTGTCACTGTTCCATGAAGAAATTCTAGTTTCATTACACAAGTCAGAAAAATCTTACTGCTGTTAACATGTGTTACAAACCATCGTGAAATAATGAAACCCTGGACATCTGAAAACATATAGCTAGCATACAGCTGTATACTGCATGAACACATGCAAACAGTAAAAGGTGAAGTTTACCCTGCTGGTACCATGAAGGCATACAGGTGGTACACAGGCACAACTCCACTCATTCTTAACCTAATTCAAAATGGAGATGAGCAGTCAACTTCGCGCCCTGGCCACTTTCCCCCAAAGGATGGAATACTAGCCACCCACTGAATAAGAGGGTAGGTCAGCCCCACAGCCAGGTTGGACATTTTGGAGAACAGAAAAATCTCATGTCTAACAATACATGAATCCGGCCCACAGCCCAGTCACTATACTGACTATGCCACACCAGCTTCTGTACCAACACTGATGGTGTTATATGCAGAATCATACGAACAGGAATTCAATACAATTTTAAAAAGAATTTTACTGTATCTGAAATCATAAATTAACAGGGATCAACATATATAAAACTGTCTACTCAAGTATGATGGGTGGTAAAACTTGACTGTCAAGCAGTAAATCATTTTGTTCCGTATATGCAGTCTTTCAATGAACATTCAAGTACAAATCTGAACCCTACTTGGGATCTTATTAATGAATTACCAATTGCAATTACTGTTTGTTTAATTCTTGGGCTCTCAACGTGTACTATACACGTGTATCCAATCTACCCATTATTATACACTTTTTTGTGACAAAACAAATTACATGTTGGGGATAACATGTAACTCTTATGTAGTGCTTCCGTAAGGCGTGGATGTAACCCCACACATTTTTAACGAAGTAACAAATTAGAGGTGTAGTAAAAAGGCCCCTTGTATATTTTATGTAAATCTGGTGGATTCAGTACAGGGGAGTTAATTATGCAAGTTTAATTACATTAGTAATACAGAAGAGATAATGATATCCTTAAGGCATAGGATAAATTTTTGCATAATAATCTGTACAATGATTAGGCACATTTCGGTTGCACCAAGTGCCTATGTGACAAAACACACGCTGATGCAAAGTCACCTCATGCTTGATGATGTCACCATCATGAGGTGTGGTGGCACGACTCTTCCTTATTCTAGAAGCTTGGCTGGAGTGTTTCCTTGCGTGAAGTGCATCGGATAAGAAGTGAAGCTTCTGTTCTTTATTTCAGTCTCACAGGGGGGACTCGCCAGAGCAAGATGTGTCGGAGATAACGCTCTGTTTAACGCAGCAGCAAGTCATTGACCATAACTATTGCATAAGGCAGTGTTATTAACTTATCGTGTTCACAGGGAAAGCGATAATAGTTTTAAGTGTGGTTATAATCACAGGGGTTTATTATTTCTACAGTTACAATCATAGGGGAAAAAGCAACAAGTGCAATCACAATCATCAGTGTATTGAAAGGCAATCTACATGCTATATTGCAATTTTGAACAGTGTAAAAGCACCTACAAATGCATAACAACAGTGTTAATTAATGCAGTTAGTAAGCCACAAGTGTTAACCATTATACACTGACACAGGGTAAAGCTAATATTACAAGTTAACAGTGCACAACTATTGATAAAATTGCAGCAATTTTATACCATGTGACTCCATTATACAGGCAAAGGCAATTAAAATTAAGTTTATTAGTGTCTGCATAGAATTCAATTATATTTTGTTTTGGAAATGGCATATTATTAAAATAAATAGGCCTATCCTGTTCATGCCAGTATGTTCCCCTCAACCAGACAGGGTGCCTACAGATATACTGTTGTCCTTACTTGGTACTTGGCCTCTTCTTCCAATGACCAGTTAATCCACACCACCTTCTTCTTGTCACTCATGTTTCGCCACTTCTCCTTACATCTCTCCTTTAACTCTGTTTGATCAAAGTCTGGGTCATTCTTATGCCTGTTTTCCTTGTCTTCATAGAACATCTACAAAATAAAATGATAAAAAAAAAATCACTTTACAGCTCAAGATAATGTTCCTGTAAGATGTGATGATGTGTAAGGCACTGACAGTTTCCTCCAATACACTGTTACCTATCTACCAAATTTCGTGGCATTACATCCCAGAAGATTATACACTTAACACTTGGTGCAAAACCTCAAATCTTAACTTACAACTTCTACCTGGAGAGGGACACTCGGCACAACTGCTGTTCATCTGGCAGTAAAAATTCACAGCTTTGTAATGGTCATGTATACACAAACTTAAGAGGTGGGAATATTAAAACACACAAAACAAACCTGTCAGATGCTCAAGCATAACTCCCATTTAGAAAAGAATCATACCAACATAAACACAAAACAATTAACAAGACATGCAATGTAAATATAATATAATACTGAAGCACATCTGTACAACCATTGTTGCGGTGGAAAAGCAAGGAGTATTACATAACCTGAGTGTGTGTATTTGTAGCCTTAGTTATACCACATGCAGTGCCCATGGGCCGTATTGTCATCTGTGGCCCACTCCTCTATACAATATTATTCCTCATTACCTCAAACAGCATGATTTAAAAAAAAAGTTATTGAACATAAAATGTCTGTTTTGATTCCCTCCACAATCAAATGCCTGAAAAATTTCTCAAAACAAAGTGTTTCCTCACTTGCATCTTCTGCACCGTCCAAACCAAAAACCCTCCATGTGCTGAAATAATCCAATTGGCTGAAATTAAAATTTAGATAACCCTTAAGCCGAATTTAAGTTTTGGAAAGCCAAACCTCAATGGTTGAGCTAATTAAGTCAGTAGACCCCAAACTTACAATAAACATACATTTAGGGGTGCTGTCCACTGGCATTCCTACCAAATGAATTGCATCCCCAGAAGTGTCAGAGTCATGGGTTTCACTCAGAAACACTGAGTGGCAAACCCCTACCAACTTGACAGATGACAGATGTTCTGTCCAGTCTCAAGCTTTTGAATGCCTTAACTGCACTCATACGCTCCTGCTGTTTTTGCTGGTTACGTTATTTACAGTCAAAGGAACTTATCTGAATCAAGCTTGTTCAGGGTTTGAATCTGAATCACCAGTCCATTTCAGGACTTGAACCTGAAAGGTCAGTAACACCTCCACCATTTCACACTATTCCCTTCCTTTCATCTTCTTCTTTGGTGGGAGAGACACAGGCAGAGAGAATCAACAAACTAATTTGCACTTGTTTCTGCAGCAGGGTCTCCTTCTGCTGCAATGTGTTCACTTTTAACAATCTGGAAAATTGTACTTTCGATTAACGCATATTTTTCAGTCACAGATACAACTTTACTAAATAATTAACTTTAGAATCTATGCATCCCAGGCATAAGATGGCATTTAAAACCCCACCTGGCATGGATCAGCGCAAGCACAGAAACACATCCTGACTTGATGGAGTGGTGTTACTTAAGATCCTTTGATGCATGTTGGAAAACTGACCACATGGTGGACCAGCCCGTGCAGCGAACCGAATGCAGCTAATATTACAGCAACACCAGCCACACTTGTGAATCTTTGTTACGTTATGCTGTAACATTGTGGCAGAATGCTCAAGTCTGTACACACCCTTAAGTAGGAGGTGTGGAGCAGAGGAGGACACCTCAGCCCATGTTCTGAGAGAGTGTGC
>Ga0209755_10005930_pt1 | contig 13703 bp, 6 predicted proteins | sample TergutCo191P1_FD_187301 | JGI IMG/M metagenome (GOLD analysis project Ga0209755, IMG submission 187301) | Cornitermes sp. P1 segment gut microbial communities from Petit-Saut dam, French Guiana - Co191P1 (SPAdes) (version 2) | ecosystem: Host-associated > Arthropoda: Insects > Digestive system >... | reverse complement strand
AATTACCACGAGCTTGCCATATCGGCGTACTATGCCGCCGCCGTGCAATTTTTATTCGGTGATATTTATAACGCCGCGAATCTTGCCCGAAAATCCGTTGAGCAGTCGCTTACGGCAGGTCATCCTGACTGGGCGGATCGTTCCCGTTTTCTGGAAGGGCGTCTTGAATTCGAGCTGGGGCATTATGTCAAAGCGCTGGAAATATTTACGGCGCTTCGGGATCATGCGTACGGAAGTATGACTAAAGAAAAAGAAAAAATGATTTCCGCGTGGATATACCGCGCTAAAATATATACTAACAATATTGACGCAGATTTTGTAAAACCTGACAATATAGACGCTGATTTATTTGAGATTGAAGAAGCGTATTTATCGGGAAATTTTAAAAAAGCTTTATCGCTTTCAATCTCCGTAAAAAACCCGTTTAAAGATGAAATATATTTATTTACCGAAAAAGCGGACTGGCACAGCGGTTTCGCTCAATGTGAACATTTATATTTTACACCCGGAGAAATTCAATCCAGAATAATTTCCGTATTTCATTATCTGTCTTTGTGTAAAATATCCACTGCCAATGATGAAGAAAAAAATGAGGAAGCCGTAGAAGGAATACAAAAAATTCTTCGTGATGAGAAGTTATGCGAAATTGATCCGTTGGATTCGTTTTATTTCTACAGTAAATACAAAATACTTGAACAGACAGGAGCCCATTCCGTGGATTTAAGCACCGCGGTAAGTATGGCTTTTAAACGCCTCCAGCGCAGGGCAGGACGCATAGAAGATATAGAAACGCGAAGGCAGTACCTGAACGGCTCTATTTGGAACCGGGAATTAAGCCTTGCCGCGAAAGAATTTATGCTGATTTAATACGCCTATTGACACAAATAACCGCTTTTTTTTATAATGTGATAAATGGCGGTGTAGCTCAGGTGGTAGAGCAAACGGCTCATATCCGTTCGGTCGCAGGTTCGAGTCCTATCGCCGCTAAATTAATCCTGATTTGTTGTTAATTCGATTAATCAGGATTTTTTTCATTATATAAATCTATACAAATGTATAGTAAATATAGATAGTTGTTTTTAATTTAAATATCAGGTAAATTCTTAATTAAGAGTCATTGATGGAAAAATTATTAAAAAAGCCTTTAATTATTGTTATAGTTATTACGGCAATCACTGTTTTTTTAGGGATTCAGCTTCCGAGAGTTGAGCTGGATAATAATAATCTTCGTTTTCTGCCGAACGAAAGCCCTGCCAAAGTTATTTCGGAGTATATCGACGAAACTTTCGGCGGGCAGGTCATTATTCTGGTCGGACTTGAACGTCAGTTCAGGACTGTTTATGAGAAAAATTTTTTACAGCTTATCCGGGATTTTTCAAACGCTGTTGAAAACGTTGATCTTGTAAAATCGATTAATTCAATTATGTCGACGCAGTACATTACAGGCGAGGGCGACAGTATCATTGTTTCCGATCTTGTACCCGATGATTTTTCAGGAACTCCGGAAGAGATCGCCGAGTTAAAACGCCGGATTGCGTCATGGGATCTGTTCCGCGGCTCTCTTGTTTCCGATGATCTTTCTTCCACGCAAATTCTAATAACCCTCGACGCGGATTTCGCTGACGCGAGCACGCCTGCTGTTGCACAAAGCCTTTTCGCGATTAAAAAGATTGCGCATGAGATTTTCGACGGAAAAGCGGAAGTTTATTTTGCCGGGCAGACTGTCGTAAACGCCACTATAAACGAATCGATAATTGCGGATAACGCGCTGCTTTTGCCTCTGGCTGTTGTTGTAGTGCTTGGGCTTTTGTTTTTTTCATTCAGGCGTCTTATATTTGTCATCCTGCCGATATCAACCGCTGTTATTTCCGTTATCTGGACTGTCGGCCTTGCCGCGATGTTCGGCGTAAAACTTTCGACAATTACCACTATAATGCCGATTATTTTGATTGCGGTCGGACACGCTTACGGTATTCATGTTATTACCCATTATGTAAAAGATGTCCGCGAAAAAATTCTGTCGGCTGAAGAGCACCGCTTAATAGTTATTGATCTTATGAATAAAATGATAAAGCCTGTGTTTCTCGCGGCTGTCACAACTATAACAGGTTTTATATCATTTTGTTTTACTCCGATTGTCCCGATGAGGGAGTTCGGCTATTACACAAGCATCGGAGTGCTCGCGGTTTTTATTCTGACTGTGCTGTTTGTTCCGGCAATGCTGCTGCTCCGCGGTCCCGGCAAGCCGCGTTCAAAGGAAAAGCAGGAGAAGAATGACAGTGAAAATGATCAGATCAGCAACACTATAGCGAATATTTTTCTCAGTATCGCGAGAAAAAAAAGAACCGTGCTGGTTTCGGTAGTTGTTATTATTTTAATTTCCATTTACGGAATTTCTAAAATTATTGTTGATAATTCAGTCGTGGATTTCTTCCAGAATGAAACTGACATAAGCCGCTCTGATCGTTTTATTCGTGAAAAATTCGGCGGTTCAAAAGATTTAAACCTTGTTGTTCTTGCAGATACCACAGAAGAACTACTTCACCCTGACGTGTTAAAAGCTGTTGACGACCTTTCTGAGTTTTTAAATAACAATGTGCCTGATGTCGGGAAAGCGGTTGGTTTTACCGATGTTATCAAGCGTATTAATCAGGTATTTAACGCCGATCAAAGTCCTGAAGGGTTAATGCCGTCTTACAGTTCCGCGTCTTTTTCTGATACGGGAAGCTTTGGGTTCGGTGATACAGACAGCTTTGGTTTTGGCAATTTTGGTTTTAATGATGACGCCGCTTTGCCGGCGCAGACAGGCTACGCGAATACAGGAAACTCCGCAGGCCCTGTTTGGGAGAGTATAAGCGCCGCCGAGCTTTTGAAACTTATGGACTTGTCAACGGGAGTTTCTTCTAACATGAGCGCTAACGATTTAGTGCGGGAAATAAAACGGCTGACAAATTATGAAGGCGCCTCTTATTATGAAATTCCTTCCGATCCGGCGCGTTATGGGAAACAAAACCCCGAAGATCTTCAAAAACTAATTGCTAATTATCTTGTATTACTGGCAGGCTCGGACGAATCAAATTATTCAAATGATCCGCTTGAACCTACGGCGATAAGAATAATGATGCAATTGCGCACAAGAGGCAGCGGCGATACAAGAGAAATCATCGACATAATCGAAGATTATATAAAAATTAATTTTCCGGAAAATGTGCGCATAATGATCGGCGGCGGCGTAACCCAGGAAATAGCGATTACCGATTTAATTCTCAATTCACAGATCATATCGATCATAATATCGATCTTTATGATTTTCATCATTGTTTCGATTGCTAATAAATCATTTATGGCGGGTATTATCAGCGCTGTGCCTCTGATACTTGCAGTTTTGTGTAATTTTACGGTAATGGGTCTTTTAGGAATCAAACTGAATCTTGGGACTGCTATTATCGCAAGCCTCACAGTCTGTATCGGAATTGATGACGCGATTCATTTTATCGAATTCTATAAACGTGAATTTCAAAAAGGAGAAGAAGGAGCTCTTCGACGTACTTTCATCGCCTGCGGAAGGGCTATATGCACAACCGCTATGTCAGTCGGCATCGGCTTCGCGGTTCTCGCGTTTTCAAAATTTAAAATTCTCGCTGAATTCGGCCTCTTGACCGCTCTTTGTATGTTGTCAACAACTCTTGTAAGCCTTACAATTATTCCTGTAATGTTCGCTTTAATTAAACCAAAGTTTATTTTCGGCGGAAAAGGTAAGTAACTTTTTAAATGGTAATTAATTATATTATATGGAGGATATTATGAAACGTATTATATTAACTGCCGCTTTATTGTGCGGCGCCATTTTAATTTACGCGCCGCAGCTGGACGCGCAGACAGCCGCTTCCATCATGGAATCGGCGAAAAATCGTATCAGCTCAGACACTATTTCATCCCGCTCGCGGATGGTTATTACCGCTAAAAACGGATCAACGTCAGAGCGCGTTATCGATCAGTATTCAAAAGACGGGCCGAACGGCGCGCGCACTGTGATAGTGTTCCAGAGCCCGGCAAATGTCGCAGGTTCGCGCTTTTTGACGATGGATAACGCGTCAGGCGGATCGGATCAATGGATTTTTTTACCCAGCCTTGGCAGAGTGCGGCGGATTGCCTCTTCGGAAAGCGGCGGCAACTTTATGGGCACCGATTTTTCCTACGACGATATTTCGTCAATGGACAGGGATATCGCCCTTGACACGCACACATTGTTACGCGAAGAAAATGTCAGCGGAAAATCCTGTTATGTGATACAATCTGTTCCTAAGGACAGCTCATATCAATATTCAAAAACGATTACATGGGTTGATAAAGAAAGTTTTCTGATTTATAAATCAGAAATGTACAATCGAAGGGGAGAGGTCGCGAAACTCATGGAAATGTCGAATTTTAAGGATGTGCAGGGGCGTTTATCACCGATGCAGACAAAAGTATCGACTGTCGCGGCCGGAACGTCGACAACAATATTTATGGACATCATGAAATATGACGATCCTATCCCTGAAGGAGTTTTTACAACGGCGTATCTTGAAACAGGAAGACCGCCGAGATAGGAAATGAGAAGTTATAAGTTAAAAGTGAGAATGGAGAAGTTGGAATGGGGATTTTGAAAAAAGTTTTTTTTGTGTTTTTTGCGGGGATTGTTGTTAATGGTCTGATTTACGCGCAGGATTTTGGGTTTGGGTTTGGCGATGAAGACGGGATATCAACAGGGGCAAGTGCAGGTAAGACGTTATCTGTTTCCATAAGCGGGGACGTATCCGCGGCGATTGTAGGATATTTTGATGAAATGTCAGAAGCCGCGGATAATAATAACGCGAAATATATCAATACAAGAGATATGTTTATGTTTTCTGGAAAGTTGAATTTCCATGCGGAGTCATCTTTCGCCGAGGGTGTAATCAATCTGAAACTTGTTCCTGCGCTTGTGCCGGTAAGTATTGACGAAGCGTACATCCGCGCGTTTTTCGGAAACTTTGATTTTTCCGCCGGATTGCGGAAAATAACATGGGGCAAGGCGGACCAATTCGGTCCTCTTGACGTTATAAATATGCTTGACTCAACTAAAATATTTATTGAAATGGCGGATAACAATAATCTTAACGGCGTGAAACTCGCGACCCCTGTTATTCACGGCTCTTTCAGGTTCGGACAATTTTCTAAAATAGAAGGAATAGTTCTGCCAAGTTTTGAGATAGTAAGCATGGCTGTCTCTTCTGTTCTTGAAGGCTCAAATGAATATTTAGCTTTGGTAACCGGACCTGTCTCAGAAAGATGGATACCAAAACAAATGAATAAATTTTTTGATGATAACGGAAATTTACGAACACCATTTACAGCTTCAAAAACAAATACGCTTGACTACGCGCAGGCAGGACTCAGGTTTACAACTACCATCGGAAGCGCTGATGTTGGTCTGCAATATTTTTACGGACGGATGTTTCAGCCCGCTGTAAAATTTAATCTGCCAACTACTGAAGAGCCTAAAGGTACAATGGAATTTTTACATAACAAGTACCACCAATTCGGCCTTGATTACGCGCAGGTGCTTGCCGGCTTTAATATAAGAGCAGAAGTTGCAGGTAACATTACAGAAGATTTAGACGGCGATGACGGATTGGTTTACAATCCTTCAATTGGCTGGTCTTTCGGCTTTGACCGTGATCTTTTCCTTGGCATCAACTTAAATCTTCAGGCAAACGGAAGCGTGCGTCTTTTTGATAAAAAAGTCGGAAATAGTCATGAACCTTTTGTTTTTAATTTTGACGATCCTTCTAACCCATATCCTGTAATTAACTCTGATTACGACATTGAAGCCGACACGTCAATTACCGCTACCCGTCTTACCGGAATGCTTTCAAAAAAATTCCTTCGGGATGAACTTGAATTACGCACTGCGGTTGTTTGGGGCATAGAAGATGAAGATTGCGCGATAATTCCTGCGCTAATATGGACAAAAGATGATTTGCGTGTCGCTTTATCCGGCGGTATTTTTCTTGGAAAAACTGAAGGACAGCTCGGACAATATAAAGATAATAATTTTTTAAAGATTTCCGTAGCGTATTTCTTTTAAAATGATAGATACGAAAGAAAATTTCTCACAGAGACACAGGGTTGTTGTTTAATTAATTTATTTCTTCATCTAAAATTATTATACTTCAAAATAAAATAATTAAGATGAGAAAGAAAAAGATATCAAATATAAACCCTGTGTCTGTGTGCCTCCGTGTGAAATTTTTTTTCGATCCTTTGTTCCCTACTTGTTTCAATTTTAGATTCAGGCTACAATATCCAATACATGACTGAATTTGTCCATCTCCATGTACATTCCGACTATTCGCTGACTGATGCCGCTGTTACTGTTAAAGCTCTTGCCGATCGTGCGGATAAATTCGGTATGACACATCTTGCTTTGACAGATCACGGCAATATGTTCGGCGCGATGGCGTTTATTTTTGCCTGTCAATATGAAGATAAAAAAGGACATACTAAAAGGAAAAAACCTGTAATTCCGATTATCGGATGTGAAGTGTATGTATCTCCGGGCTCACGCTTTGAAAAAAAAGGAGCGGAACATGAAAATAAATATTACCATATGGTTCTTTTATCAAGGAACTATACCGGTTATAAAAACCTTATAAAAATTTGTTCGCTTGCCTATACCGAAGGTTTTTATTACAGGCCGAGAATTGATAATGAAATTTTAAAATCGCATCATGAAGGGTTAATAGCGCTTTCGGCATGTGTGTCAGGTGAAATTCCGCGTCTTATTTTATCAGGAAAGAGTGAAGAAGCTGAGGAGCGCGCGCTTTATTATAAAAATATTTTTGGCAATGATGAGGAAGGAGAGCCCTGTTTTTACCTTGAAATACAGGATCACGGAATTCCTTCAGGGTATCTGAGAGAAAGCGCTTTATCACAAAAAGAAATAAATGATGAATTGATAAAAATTTCTAAAAAGACCGGCATTCCTCTTGTCGCGACAAATGACGTGCATTATCTGGAACGTGATGATTATATCGCCCATGACACCCTTCTTTGTATCGGAACCGGAAAAAACCGCAGTGATGAAAAGCGAAAAAAATACTTCGGCGATCAGTTTTATTTTAAGACAGGCGATGAAATGGCGTCTCTTTTCAGTTTTTGCCCGGAGGCGGTTGACAATACTGTCCGCATCGCGAAAAGATGCAAGCCGGAAATACCGAAAATAGGAGTAAAAGAGCTACCTAAATATCTGCCGGATTTTGATATACCGCCGGATTTTAAAAGCCCTGAGGAATATCTTAAGACACTTACAATGAATGGACTTGAAAAACGTTATCCGAAACAAATGGCAGTTAACGGAGATAAATGGGAAGAAATAAAAAAAAGAGCTGAATTTGAATTGAGTGTAATTATAAAAATGGGCTTTACAGGATATTTTCTTATCGTAGAAGATTTTATTAATTACGCGAAAGAAAAAGGAATTCCCGTAGGTCCGGGACGCGGTTCGGGAGCAGGTTCCATAACAGCTTATGCTCTTCGCATAACGGATATTAACCCCTTAAAATACAACCTGCTTTTTGAGCGGTTTCTTAATCCGGATCGCATTTCAATGCCGGATTTTGACATTGATTTCGCCAATGAAGGACGTGAAGAAGTAATTAATTACGTAACAAATAAATACGGAACAGACAGAGTAGGCCAGATTATTACATTCGGCACATTAGGCGCGAAAGGCGTTATAAGCGACGTAGCCAGAACTCTTGGTATTGATTATTCCATATCGAAAATGATTACAAAGCTCATCGATCCAAAACTGTCTTTGGATAAAGCAATTAAAGCGGAACCGCGCCTTAAAGAATATGAGGAAGACGATCGCTACAAAGAAGTTTTTTTACTTGCAAGAAAACTTGAAGGGCTGCATCGCAATCAGTCGATACATGCCGCAGGCATTGTAATCGGAAAGTATCCTCTGTCTGATTTAATACCGCTGTATCAGGAACCAAATGATTCAAAAAAAAGCAAGTCGGGAGGAATTGCCACCCAGTACAGCATGAAATATCTTGAACAGTGCGGGCTTGTTAAAATGGATTTTCTCGGCCTTAAAACTCTTGATATTATAAAAAATACGGAGGAACTGGTACGTCAGCGCGGAGGTAAATATTCGGATTTTTCAGTCGAAAATGTTCCTGAAAATGATAAAAAAACTTTTAATATGTTAGGTGAAGGAAACAGTTTTAAAGTATTTCAATTTGAATCTGAAGGAATGCAGAATAGTTTAAAAAAGACAAAACCGGCTTCAATAGAAGATCTTATAGCGTTAAACGCCATGTATCGTCCCGGCCCTATGAAGCATATCCAGGAATTTGTCGAATGTAAGAATGGAAGAAAAGATATTGAATATCCTGATCCAAGCCTTGAAAAAATCTTAAAAGAGACTTATGGGGTTATCGCTTATCAGGAACAGGTAATGGAAGTAGCGAAGATTATCGCAGGCTACAGCATGGGTCAGGCAGATCTGCTCAGGCGGGCAATGGGAAAGAAAGAAAAGGATACAATTGACAAAGAAAAAATACCGTTTATTGAAGGCGCTGTTAAACGCGGGTATTCTGAAGAAACAGCGGGCAAAATTTACGATATACTGGTTCCTTTCGCAGATTACGGTTTTAATAAAAGCCATGCCGCCGCGTATTCCGTAATCGCGTATCAGACGGCATATTTAAAAGCGCACTTTCCCGCGGAATTTATCGCCGCTAACCTTACAAACGAAATAAACACCGACACGGACGCGCTGTCGGAATGTATTGATGAAGCGCGCAGGATGGGCATTCAGGTTGATCCGCCGGATATCAATCATTCTAATAAAGTTTTTTCGGTTGTTGACGGAAGAATTATTTTCGGCTTTACGGGGATTAAAGGTTTAGGAGACGCTTCAGCAAGTGAAATTATTAAGTGCAGAGAAAAAGGCCCTTATAAAAGTTTTATTGACTTCTTGGATAGGGTGAATATAAAGACAACGCATAAAAAATCTATTGAACTGCTTATTAAAACAGGCGCGTTTGACAGTTTTGGTATAACGCGCGAAACGCTGGAAGGAAATCTTGACAGAGTTGTCGAATACGCCGTTAAAAAGAAAGAAGACGAGCTAATCGGCCAGACAAACCTGTTTGATGACGCAAGCGAATCTGTTATGCCCGAATTTCAATTTGATGAAAAGCCGCAAATGAGCAGGACTGAAAAATTAAACATTGAAAAACAGTTAATTGGTTTTTATTTTTCTGGACATCCGATGGATGAATATAAAGACTTATGGAAAGAAACTGTAAAAATAAAGTTGGGACAGCAGGATACGTATAAAACGGGAAATTGTATTTTAGTAGGCATTATTAAAACAATAAAAACTATTGTTACTTCCAAAGGCAGCAAAATGGCTTTTGGAACTCTCGCGGATTACAATGGTGAAATTGAAATTACATTTTTTTCCGGCGTGTGGGAAAAGCTCTCAAACATTATTGAAACAGACAAAATTTTTATTTTAAAAGGAAAAATAGAACATCAAAAAGAAAAGGACAAATTCAGTTTTATAGCGGAAGATATTTTAAACAGGAATGATGTTAAAAGAACTTCAAAAATAATCAGTGAGACGGAAGAAAAAGATAAAATGCACCGCGTTACATGGAATTATATGGCGGATTTAAAAAGTTCATATATTAAAAAAGCTCAAAAGGGCGCTTATACAATAATAGGATATTTAAGAAAACTCAGGAATCATACTGATATAAATCAAAATGAGATGGCTTTCGGAACATTGGAAGATTTTGAAGGAGAGATAGATCTTGTCTTTTTTTCAAAAATATTCGCTGAATGTAAACACCTGTTAAATCTAAATGAAATTATCGCGTTAAAAGGAAGAATTGATCCTGAAGCTGAAAAAAATCTCGATAAAATAAGTTTTAAAGTTTCAAGCATCGCCGATTATCCGCAGTTAAGCAGGAGCGCCGCGCGCAAAGAAGCGGCAGGAGAAGAACCTAAAATACCTTCATTAAGAGAGATAAAAAAGGAAGTAAAGCCTGAAGAAGTTCATATAAAATTAATAAAAACAGAAAATTACAATGACGATACGCTGTTTGAACTGCGTGATTATTTGTCGCAAAATTCCGGCAAAAGCAAAATATTCATACATGTTCCCGTAACAGAGGGAGAGAAAAAAATTAAAACAACATGGGGTATTGATATTTATGCTAATGATAAAATAATGGACGAGTTAAAAAAAATTAAATGCGTCGCGGAGGCATGGAAAATATAATGCACGCTGTTTTTTCAATTCTTGCCGCTGTTATCGGCCTTTATTTAATAATAATTTTAGTTAGAATTGTATTGTCATGGTTTTCAATGTCTGCCGCGGATAAACCTGTCGAATTTATAAAAAAACTTACAGATCCGTACCTTGATTTATGGAGGCGCATTACTCCAATTCGCCTTGGAAATCTGGATTTTTCTGTTGTAATAGCTGTAGTTGTTCTTTCATTTCTGCAAAGCGTTTTCAGAATGTTGTCTGTAACAGGCGCGGTTACTTTGGGAAATATATTATCAATTATTATAATATCATTATGGTCAGTAGTTTCATTTATCGCAGGCTTTTTTTTAATTATTATTATTCTGCGCATAATAGCGTATCTTTCAAGCCGGGATATTCACAGTCCTTTTTGGGGAACGATAGACTCAATTTCCAAACCGATATTATATCGCTTTAACAGGATTTTTTACGGAAATAAAAACGGAAATTATTTAAAAGGAATGATTTTAACATGTTTAATTTTACTTGCGATTATTATAGGAGGAAGAATTTTAATAATATTGCTTGTTAATTTGATTAATGGATTGCCGGTATAATGTTTATCCGCTCTTTGTCCATTCCGATAAATAAATTATTTAAAGACAAGGATTCATCGACTGCCTGTTTTTCACGTTTGGGTATAACTACGGTTTCCGATTTGCTTCTTCTTTTTCCGAGAAATTGGGAAGATCGTGAGCATTATGTTCCGATTAAAGATTTTAAAAAGTCTCCTGTATATACACAAATAAGAATTACAGCCAGAGAATTTATGGGTTACGGTAATACAAAAGCCATGAAGGTATATATCGAAGACGAGATAGCGCCGGATAAAAATATACAGGCGGTGTTAATGTGTTTTAATCTGGCAAAGCGGCCATGGATAGAAAAACAGCTGCTGCCTGATACAAGCCATATGATTTACGGCTCATTTAAATACAATAAAAACGGAGAATTACAGTGCAGTTCATTTAAATACGGACCAGTATCATCAACAAAAAATTTCGGAAAAATATTGCCTGTTTATCCATTAACTTCAGGCCTTACGCAGGAAAAATTACGTGATTTAACCGAAAAAGCGCTTAAACAATATAATGATCAAACTGAAAACGAACTTCCATCCGAAATAATTGAAAAATATAATCTGCTTTCAAAAAAAGACGCGATAAAAGAAATACACTTTCCTTCTTCTATGGAGAGAATGGAAAAGGCGAAAAAAACTTTAATTTACGAAGAACTTTTTTACCTTGAAGTAATAGTCGGAAAACGCGCAATGGAAAGACTGAGAATGAAAAATCAGTTAACAAAGAACAGTGAACAATTTAAAAATAATAAAGACGGATTAAATGTAGATTTGAAACCGTTGCAAAAAAGATTGATTGAGAGACTGCCGTTTAAACTTACTAAAGGGCAGATAGACGCTGTTATAGAAATTAATTGTGATATGATGTCGGCCGTCCCTATGGCCCGTCTTTTACAGGGCGATGTCGGCTCGGGAAAAACTCTTGTTTCGTTTCTTTCGGCTCTTTTTACGGTTGAACAGAACGCACAGGCCGCGATAATGGCTCCGACAGAGCTTCTTGCCCGCCAGCACGCCGAAAACGCCGCGAAAATCCTTGAGCCGTTAGGAGTAAATATCGCTTTTTTAACTGGAAATATAAAAGCGAAAGGAAGAAAAGAACTTATAAAAAATCTTGCGGCGGGAAAAATAGATATAGTTGTCGGGACCCACGCTCTTTTTTCAAAAGATGTCGAATATAAAAATTTAAAACTGGTAGTTATTGACGAACAGCATCGTTTTGGCGTAACGCAAAGGACGATGATTTTATCAAAAGGAATATCCCCGAATCTTTTAATGATGAGCGCAACTCCGATTCCGCGCACATTAGCGCTGACTGTTTTCGGAGACATGGATGTTTCCGTTATTAAAGATATGCCTCCGGGAAGAAAGCCCGTAAAAACTCACCTGGCTAAAGAATCAAACGAAGCTAAAGTGTATGATTTTATAAAAAGCGAATTAAAAAAGGGAAAGCAGGCTTATTTTGTTTATCCATTAATTGATGACGGCGACGAAATTAAAGACGCGGTTTCAATGGCGCAAAGGCTCTCCAAAGAAATTTTCACCGAATATAAAACAGCTCTGATTCATTCAAAAATACCCGAAGATGAAAAAAAACAAACGATGGATGATTTTAGAAAGGGAGAGATTAAAATTCTTTCAGCGACAAGCGTTGTAGAAGTCGGCGTAGACGTACCGAACGCGACCTGCATGATTGTCGAGCACGCCGAGCGTTTCGGCCTTTCAGCTCTTCATCAATTGCGCGGCAGAGTAGGGCGGGGTCCGGATCAATCATACTGCTTTCTTGTTTACTCAGATGAATACACAGAAGAGGGAAAGAACCGCCTGATGATAATGCTTGAAAACACAGACGGCTTTGTCATTGCCGAAGAAGATTTAAAAATGCGCGGCCCCGGCAGATTTACCGGTACAGAACAGTCAGGCTATATGTCTCTTGGAATCGCGAATCCAATCCGCGACATCGAAGAATTGCAGCGCGCAAGAGAAGATGTGTTCTCGATACTTGAAAGCGATCCTGATCTGTTACTCGAAAATCACAGGGTGATAGCGAGAGTGCTGGAAGAGGCGCCGCCGTTTGGAGATGTGAGGTTTTAGTACAATAAAAAAGGATTTAACGGGGATAGGAAGGAACACGGATTAGCACGGATTAAACACGGATTACACGGATTAAATAGGAGAAGGTTCAAATATCTGATTTAATGCGAAGAAATTTATTAAAATTTTAATTAACAATTATAAAAAAGGTAAAAAATTAAAAAATAATATATATGTAGTATTGTAAAATTTACAAATGTATGGTATTATTAATAAGGTGAGGGAATGAAAATAATGGAGAAGGAAAACTCATCGCAGTCTATGTAGGAAAATAAAATGAAAAATTTACTTATAATATTTTATTGCATTCTCTTATGCACATGTTCTACCGATCCTGTATTAGAAAAAAATACCCATCAGATATAGTCATCCATGGTGAAGGAAATTTAAAATATATTAGGACATTCTGGGATAAGCCTCACAATAAAAAAAATAAAGGTGGCATAGAAATATATGATGCAAGACTGATTAATAACATAATTTGGATTTTAGGAGATTATCATGGAGATGATGGTCATACTTTATACAGGGGGATTAATAGATCAGCTGCTGTAAACATTCGAAAAGTAGGCAAATCATACCCTTATTCTGTTTATTCCGGTATTTTACATAGTGGAAATTTTATTATTTTTTATGTACAAAAAGATAAAATTAATTATATTGCAAGGGTTAATA
>Ga0209755_10005929_pt1 | contig 13704 bp, 13 predicted proteins | sample TergutCo191P1_FD_187301 | JGI IMG/M metagenome (GOLD analysis project Ga0209755, IMG submission 187301) | Cornitermes sp. P1 segment gut microbial communities from Petit-Saut dam, French Guiana - Co191P1 (SPAdes) (version 2) | ecosystem: Host-associated > Arthropoda: Insects > Digestive system... | reverse complement strand
TTAGGACTGATTATCAAATTGTAACGAATCATGAGATGAAAAAAATAATCAAAATTACAAAAAATTAATTCACTGTACGCATTTCATGCAGTTTTAATTCAAAATCAAAAATGCCTCAAAGCCCGATGTTATCAGGCTTTGGAGGCTTTTTTTGTTTCACAAGTGTCAAAGATGGGATTATAACACAATATGATTGACTGTTGCAGTTCAATGTAAAAAAACATCACCCAAAAGAGTGATGCATGATGGTTACATTTTAACATTTTTATACAAGGTCTCCAGCACTTCATTGGTATCATTTTCAGGCGGAAACAACCAGCCGGTGACCGGATCGGCAGCAGATGCATCAATGTCCATGATTGGCCAGTCTTTTTGTGGCTTTAACGCAGCTTGTAAACGCCGCATCGCCGGATGCGTATGTTCACAAATAAGTGTTGCCACCATCTTTGCCCATTGGCATCCGCCATATGGATTGGGATGTGTGTAATCGCCCGGATAAAAATAACGCTTAGCGCCTTTTAATCCGAGTGAAATAAGCCACTGCATACTCGCATCATGTAAATCCAGCAGCGGCACATCGTTTTTGGCGGCGACATGCTTCATGGCATTGGCATAATTGATTAATAAATCATTATATTCATATTCATTGTGCCATGTGTTGCGCGCGGCCGATGTCACCAACACCGGCTGACCATGTACATCGCGTATTTCTTTGATAAATTGCCGCAGCGCATCAGCATAACCACCGTCTGCCGCGAGTGCTTCAACTTTTTGATCATTGTGCCCAAACTGAAAAAACGCATAATCACCGGGTTTAAGTATCTTTAATAATTTTTCATATTGTCCCTTTTCACGAAAAGCGGTCACTGTGTATCCGCTGACAGCAAAGTTATGCACCGGAACATGACTTAAAAATGCTTCGATTTTTTGTCCCCATCCGCAGTACATCAGCCCCAAATCCGTATTTTCAAGAACCGGTTGATTGGCAACAGTGGAGTCACCGGCAAGCAGTAGTTTCATGGTCGTCATCCCCTTTTAATGATCAAGATTAGTGATGCATCAATTTTCAAGTAAAATATTTTTTATATTGCATGCATTAACACGCATCCATAACCCTCGTTTTCATGCTGACACTCAGCGGCTTATGTGTTTTTTTACGCGCGATGAGCACCACCCCAAAATTAATCTGTTCGGCGATTTCGTGAAAAATGCGATCCTTTGACATTTCATGCTTTAATGCGTCCATCAGTATGCGTTGGTCCGCTTTTGATTTCATGTCAATAAAATCAATCATAATGATGCCGCTAAGGTTTCTTAAACGTATTTGCCGGGCGATTTCCCGCGCAGCATTCAAATTCGTGTCTAAGATGGTTTCGCTCAAACTCTGCTTGTTAATGTTGCTGCCGCTGTTCACATCAACAGCAACACAAGCATGGGTTTCTTCAATGATGATGAAACCGCCGCAAGAAAGCGGCACTTCGGGTAATAATGCTTTTTTTATTTGTTTTGTAATGCCGTATGATGAAAAATCATGTTCCTTTGTGCAGTGAATGATTTCATCAACATCCACGTAGTCCGCGATGATGTCTGCCATACGCTGCGCGTCATCCGGGTACAACAACATCCCCTTTTGTGCGTGTAAGGACTTTTTTATAATGTCGTCATAACGTGCATGCAATCGTTTCATTTCATGAATGATGTCATCAATGGACGCATTGTGCGCACCGGTGCGCACAATCACACCAAAACCAAAGGGCAATAAAGGGCGCAAAATTTCTTTGAGGTGCTTTGCCTGTTTGTCATCTGAAATTTTTTTTGAAATCCCAACTGACCCAGCGTGCTGCTGCGACAACACAACATAACGACCTCTCAAATTCATGTGCACATCCACCATCGCACCTTTAGCGTCTTGCGCTGCTTTATACACTTGTACGGGTATGAGCATGCCGGCTTTTAAACCGTGATCTTTTTGAAGATTCATAAAGGCATTGTGTTTTTCGCCAACATCAATAAAAGCAAAACGATTGGGCAAAATGGTTTTAATCTTGCCCATCACAATGTCACCGATTTGACGGCTGCCGTCCAAAACATCAATGATGATTTCTTCAAGCACCCCATTTTTGGTAAGGGCCGCACGAATGTGTGTATCTGTTTGTTCAATGTATAATTTTTTCATGGTATTCTTTTATAAAGGCACGAACTGATTGTTTTCTGTACACTGATACAGTTCCAAGCGTTTAATGTCCGACACGCTGGGTTTTTGTCCCAAGATGAGTTCGGCTGCAATCATGGGATTCAAAAACCGTCCGCTGCCTGCGGCAAGTCGCATCCATATTGTCCCATTATCATATTGCACATCGTAAATATCCGGGCGTATGTCGGTATTCTTGATGCCGCTCTTTGTTTTTTTCATGATGAAACATTCTTTTTGTGCTAAAATTCTTGAAATTTTTGTTTTAACATCATCGGTTGCAAATAATGAACCGACCGATAATTGGTAATCTGCCGCCTGCACCAGTGCCGCCGCTGCTTTGCTTGTAATGAGTTTTGCAGAATGAATCCATAATCCATCAGGCACCATAGCATTCAGTGCATCAACAACATGATCAGAAGCTTCAGTGAGCGTCATGTCCGCATAATCATGCACGGATTCCATCCCCAGCGGCACCGGCAATGCAAAAGATAAATGAAGGTGCGGATTAAAACCTTGTGAATAAGCAACTGGCAACATCGAGCGTCTAATGGTGGCTTGAAAAACTTTCAGTAAATCCAAATGACCGATAAAACGCAGATTGCCTGTTTTTGAAAATTTTAAACGATATACAAATTTAATGTCCATATTTTACGCGTTGCCTCCTTCACCAGCGTCATAAGCAGCAGCAATGCCTTTGGCTTTTTGCCACTGATTGAGTAGTGCAGACTTTGACACACCCATATTGATAAAATCCCACGGAAGCAGTTCATTTTCACAGCGTTCACGATTGGCATAAAATTTAGGATCAATACCACAACATTCAAATGCAGTAAGCCACTTATCATATGCAAAATGCTCAGACCAACCATCGAATATGGCACCCGACAGATACACTTTTTCGATGACATCCGACAAACGACGATCCCCCCGTGCCAAAATGGCTTCAATAAACCCGGTCTTTGCATCATGATAACGGTAAGAAACACGCTTTTTATTAATAACATCTTTGATATCACGTTGATCTTGTACAAATGCCTCAATGTCGACTTGTGCCGCCCATTGAAACGGGGTATGTGCTTTCGGTACAAACATGGCACAACTCACCGATACAGACGGCGGGCGTTTGCGCTGCTCTGCTGAAAGTTCGTAATATTTTGAAACAATCTTGTCGCACAAATCCGAAATGGCAAGTTGATCCGTTTTGTTCTCAAACGGCAAGCCGGTAATGAAATACAGTTTAATTTTATCGAATCCTGAAGAAAAGGCATTATAACAGCCATCAAGAATATTTTCTTCCGTAAGATTTTTTAAAATGACATCGCGCATTTTTTGACTTCCGGCTTCAGGTGCGACGGTCAAAGAAGATTTGCGTACTTTTTGTGTCTTTTTCAGTGCGTCTAAAAAGATAGCGTCCAGCCGTGAAGACGGCAGTGAAATATTCACATTACGTCTTTCCGTCAGCACCACCAGTTCATCCAATAAATCATTAAAAGCAGAATAATCGCAGGCACTTAAAGACAACAATGATATTTCTTCAGAACCGGACGAATCCAACAGTTTTTCAGCATGATCCAGCAGTGCATCCAGTGGACGTTCACGAACAGGACCGTAAATATACCCGGCTTGACAGAATCGGCATCCGCGTTTACATCCGCGTGAAATTTCAACGACCGAACGATCATGAATGGTTTCCATGATGGGCATGACCATTTTTTCCGGAAAAAATGTAAGTTCAGGTATAAAAGCGCGTGTAATTTGTACAGGCACACCATGTACAATAGGTTCAAATACGCTTAATGTATTGTCCGAATTGTATTCCGTTTTATAAAATTTAGGAACATAAATACCATCCATCACCGCAATAGACAATAAAAAGTCATCTTTTGAACTGCCAATCCTTTTATGTTCTTTATAAGCGTCCAGCACCCCATGAATACTGGCCTCCCCATCCCCAATATAAAAGAAATCAATAAAATCCGCCATCGGTTCCGGGTTGGTCGCACAAGGACCGCCGGCACAAATAATGGGATGGGCATCATCACGCGCACTTGAACGTAACGGGATGCCGGAAAGCTCAAGCATTGCAAGCACATTGGTATAAGACATTTCATATTGAAGTGTAAAGCCCAATATGTCAAACTCCGACAAATCATCACCGGATTCCGTAGTGAATAACGGTACTTGTGTCTCTTTAAGCAAATCAATCATATCGAACCACGGCATAAAAGCACGTTCACAGTACGTATCGTCACGTTGGTTTATAAAAAAGTATAATAATTGAAGTCCATAATGACTCATGCCCACTTCATAAACATCCGGAAAACAAAACGCAAACCGAATCATCTCCGAATGAATGTCTTTGGTAACAACATTCAGTTCCCCACCCGTATAACGTCCGGGTTTATCTAAAGTCAGCAATTGTGCATCCGTTAGCTTTCGCATTTTTATTCATTCTCCTTCAATTTAAACCGTTTGATTTTTATCTTTTATTGTCTTTTTTTCAAACAATACCAACATGGCCATTAAAACAAACAATAAAATATTAAACATAAATGGGATGCGCCGATCCACACCGGAAATGACACCCGTAATCAGTCCAAAGGGACTTGAGACACCAAGCATGATGACCACCAACAAGCCCATAATGCGTGCGCGTTCTTTTGGGTCTACATTCTTAATGAACAAAGCATCACGGCGCGGTAAAAAAAGTGCAGCCGCACAAGCATCCATTGCTGTAAACACAACAATTGGCAGTACGGTGTCAATCGGTGTATTTAATAATAACACATGTGCCAAGATATATAAAATCAAGCCAAACAACATCACAAAATGTATTGGGAATTTATTTAAACGATGCTGAAACACCATAAAAAATATCAGCATGATGGCCGCACGAATGATGGGGAAAAATGCAAGAAATTCTTCGGGAATAAGCAAATCTTGTGTAATAAAGAGTGAAAAAAAGTTGTTGGAGATTAACTGCTGAATGTTGAGCAGCGTGATGAGGATGAGGACACGTATCGTCGCCGGAGTCTTAAATATTTTTACAAGCACATCTTTGCATTCCAGTATCATCACACGCCACGGGGTATGTTTCGTTTGCTGCATGCGTACCATACCTTGCTGTGTTTCGGTACAGTACATATATAAAATGATAAATTTAAGCGTCATAGAAATCGCAGACAACACCAGCAGCACGCGCATCACCGGAACCAGTGAAAAAACACCGATAAAATATCCGGAAATCGGTGCGAAGAATACCGCTAACAATCCCGCAATATAAATCCAGTTATACAATTCAACCAATTTTTCTTCTTTTGCATCTTCAACCAGCAAGCATTGCCATGATGTTCCGGAAATTTGCCACAGTGAATTGAATAATGCCGCAATCAAAAACCAATAAAAATTTTGAGCAAATGCCCAAATCAACACCGGTATGCTCCATGACACAATATCAGAAACAAAAGTCGTCCACTTTCTGCCGAATTTATCCGTAATGATGCCGCTCATAAAGGCCCAAAACATTTGCATAAAAAGCCCCACAGAAAGAAGGATGCCGATTTCAGCATCCTCAAGTCCTAAGCTAAACATATATAGAGTTAAAAATGGTGCATACAGTGCATGCGGCACACCCCACAAGGGTTCTGTGAACACACAATATTTAGGGTTTCCTTTAAGCGTTATGAGTGATGAGAAGGTTTTACGTATCATGATGCGTCAGTATCCTCTTCATCGTCATCCTCAGCAACATCATCCTCTGCCTCAGTATCATCGTCGGCTTCAGCATTATCGTCTGTTTGTGGTGGTGGTAAATACTCATATTCGTCATCATTGTTGTTGTCAGCATCGAGTGCCGCAGGCTCGTGAATTTGAATGTGTAAAGATGCCGGTAAGCGAGAAAGGCCAACCCCTTCCGGTAACGTAACCATCACAGGCACCCAATGATCGCCAATGGGGCGTCCCCTTAAATCAATTTCAAGTTCAACATCATTGACATGCATCTCATCAATTAAACTTCTTGGGCCTCTTACATTAATGACCATCACTTCCGATTCCGTCAATACTTGATAAATCGCAGTGGAGGCACGCACCCTTACATTATCACGCGGCACCAAAAAGCCTCGGTCTATAATTTGTTCAACGGCAACATAAACACGAACATTGCCGGGTTCGCCATAAACCAGATGAACACCCTCCGGCAAATAATCATGAACCATCACCGTACGTACAAAGTTTGCACTTTGCCCGGATAAATCAACCGAAACAGTGACATATTCAACCGCATCCAGCACCGAAGGCGGCCCAACAATATTGACAAATTGCGGTTCGACACGTTCACTCATCAGCGTAAAATTATTCGCAAGGTCTCCGGTGGTTTCAACTTGAAGCGGAACCGCTTTAATCGGCCACACCCGCACAAATGCAGTGGTTTCATTAATATTGAGTGAAACCGTATTGGTAATGTCTTCACCATATTGGTTAAATACCATGATGGGTACTTGCACCTGCGCATCTTCGTATAAGCCATCAACATTGACCCGCACGGCAACACGGTGAATATAACCCAAAGCACCTCTGGCACCTGAAATATTGACACTGCCATTGGACAGTATAATTGGCTGCACTTCAAACCCTTGTGCCACCACACCTTCCGGGAACTCAATCCCAATCGGAAAACTCACCATATTGGTGGCATCAATACGCGCTTCTACAAAAGACGGTGAGAATCCTTGAAGTTCAAAACCGGGATACAGATTCACGCTCACACTCATGCGTACATTCGTTGGTCCATCTGCCGCAATGACTTCGTCGGTCCGGATGGCTCTAAAATCAATACTTGCATCAAAAATTTGTGAAATTCGCTCTAAATTGCCTTCCAGTGCTTCAATCTCATTTCTGGGTGCACGGACGGTCACGCGGATTTGTTGTGTGCTCAGCGCGCTTTCATTAAGCAGTACCAAACCATCGCGTTCGAGTACATCAATATTTTGAAGCTGAAGCACAACTGTAAAGGGTGCCGTGCGGTGAGGATTGTTCATGTTGGTGCCCACAACCCATAAAACAACAGCCGCAAGCAATGACAATAGTTTCCAATGAATATCGGTAACAAACCATGAAAGAATTTTTTTAAACATCAACGCTTCCTCCTTGGTCTAAAAATAGAAAACCGTGCTCTGGTTGGTTCGCCCCACAACAAAAGATCGCGCATTTGCGCTTCAGACACGCCGCGGATCAAATCACCGGAAACAGCCAATGAAATGGCACCGGTTTCTTCAGAAACCACCACCACGCGAGCATCACTCACTTCGCTCATGCCAATCGCCGCACGGTGCCGTGTACCGTATGCCGCATCAACATCAACCGTCGATGTAAGCGGCAAAATACAAGAAGCCGCACTCACGCGGTTATTTTTAATAATAACGGCCTTGTCATGGAGCGGTGTATTTTTTTCAAATATATTGACCAACAATTGTGCCGAAACCACCGCATCAATTGGAATACCGGTCTTTTCGTATTCAGACAAATCCACTTCTTGTTCAACAACAATCAATGCACCGGTAGACGTGGAAGACATTTGCTTTGCGGCCTTTATAATTTCATCCAGTGTATGCGCCGATGAAAACACTTTTTGTTCTTCATCATTTTTTATTTTAAAAATATAGGAACCTTTTCCAATTTGTTCCAAAGCTTTTCTCAGTTCCGGCTGAAACAAAATAACAATAATGACCGGTCCCATACCAATAGCACTGGTGACCAGCCACTGCACCGTTACCAAATTAAAGACTTCCGCGGCAATTGCCAAAAACAATAAAAAAGCAACACCCTTTAAAAGTACCCAGGCTTGCGTGCGTTTAATCCAGCGAATGACAAAATAAAATAACATTGCAACGATTAAGATATCCAAAATTTGAGATGGACCCATGCGCTGCACTGTAAAGGTAGGAACATTAGTTATTTCAAAAAACCATTCGCGAATTTGTGTGAGCATATTCTATGACTCCAATTCAGACTCCGTTGTGGTGGTGGGTCTAATGCGTTTCACCACGCGATGAGACTTGGTCATAATGACTTTAGGTACAATTTTTACATGATAAAAATTTTCATCATCTTCAAAATTAACGGTTTCAACGCGTGAATAATCCAGCACTGAATCAAAAAAGCAAATAATGAGTGCAAGAAAGCCGCTCAAGATGGTCCATAAAACAATGCCGGCAATATTGGCTTGTTCACCGGCAACAAGCACCGAGAGAATGAAGCCAAAAACAATCATGACACAACCCAAACCCACCGCAACTTCTCGGGCAAAATCAATGGATGCACGAGAGACAAAATGGACAAGGATCACCACCAATGCAAATATAACGGCGGTAAAAATCCAAGTTTGTGTGGCAGCCAGTGATGAAGTGAGTGCCGTATAAATTTCAGTAAATGCCGCCGGCAGCTCTGTTAATAAGTCCGCAATTTCCATATCGGTCATGTTGGCAATGGTACCCGGTGTGGTTAAGTTTAATAAAATTGGAATCTGTGCATGTACAAAAATCCCGATCGTAATTGGAATAATAACCGTTACTGAAAAATACAAACCTGCAACAATGGGGATAACATAAGGGATGTTAAAGTGAAATGCAATTAATGTAAACAGAATAAACAACGATTCTTTGGGTGCCATTCTTGCGTAAAACAAAAAGATGAACAGTGTAAACAGAAAAACGACGATTGCAATCTCGATACTTGAAGAAAACTGCAATGTTAAGTCTAAAATAATGAGCAACCAACTTAGATTCATCGGCATGACTGTGAACAATAATGCAAACAGCGCATTGAGTACATAAACAGGAATTTCATCCATAAACGGCAACAACGCGGGATTAATGCGCCCAATATTATGAATTGCGGAAAAAACAAAATAACCGAGTATAAATTTAAGGATGGGTAGCAAAATCACTTCAAAACGTTTTATAAATTTTACAATAACTTCGCGTATTGTCAGTATGATTTCCATGTCTTACTCCTTTGATGGTTTTTGAATCTTATCTTCGTGAATGCGCACCAACGATGAACGTGCACCGGCACGAACGACAGAATCATCCGCGATTCGTGCTCTGGGTGGTCTGCTCATCGGAACATCGACTGTGCGGTCAACCGCTTTATCCACAAGTTTGTCTGCCGAAACTTTTACCGCCGAATCGGTACGCACAGTAGCCGTTTCTGCGGCTTCATATTTTTCAAGTTCGCGTGTGAGCATTTCATAATTTTTAATGCGTTTTTGCACCAAATAATATTCTCGGGTACCTTGAATTGTGCCAATCACAGTATAAACCAAGACGATGGCGAGAATAAACAAGATAGATTCTAATAAGTAATCCGTAATGTCAAAACCAAAAATATTAACGTCTCCCTCAAGAAAGTGCTGCAGCCAATAAAAACCCAAGATAATAATACCACCAAAACCCACAGCCAGGCGAGTTCCAAGGTTCTTTTTATAAATATAATCATGGCGGAAATAATCGTTTGTTTGTCGGTCAGAATATCCATCGTGTTTATCGTATATGGCAAGCTTTGTCATCGTAATTATTTTGTTTTGATTAACCAAAACACACCTCTCCTATGTAGCGAATACTAAAAATATACCATTTTACTGGTATATCGTCTAGTATTTATGATGATTTATCGCAAAATGTCAACAAATGTAATATTTCAGTGCTCTATGAAATTACACTATTTTATTCGGCATCATTTTCATCGGTTCGTTCATTCGATGACAAAGGATATGGTGTAGCCAATGTTTTGCGTTTACATGCGCGCTCCAATATTTCATTGCACACAAACACCAACAGAACAAAAACAAAAACAATCGGAAACAAGGCTTCATACGTGGTAAACGTCAGAATAAGACTGGTCATAAAAAATAAAATTGCAATTCCGGCACCAAAAGCAGCCAATTCATAGCCAACGAGTTTTGATATGATGCTTGGTTTAAAACGGTTGGATGTATCTGAAACCAATGTCGGCAAAAGTGGACCAAGACCAAAGCCGGCCAGTGCAATGCCGGACACATGTGAGGTAAAATACAAAACAACAATGCCCGTCGTCGCCAACAAAATCCCCATTCTTATAATATTAATCTCTTTAACCCATTTTGCAAGCCATCCAAAAACCAAACGGCCAAAAGTCATACCCAAATAATATACGGTCGAAAAAATCGCAACATCGGCAAAAGTAAATCCACGGGTGCGCATCAGTACCGTACCGGTGAAGAAAACAACGGTATAATCCGTACCACCAAGAAAAAAGAAGGTTATAATTTCAAGGACTTGATGCCATTTTTTTGTTAAATAGCGTGCTTTTTTCTTCACGTCTTTTTCTTGTACTTCAGAAATGTTATCATCATTTAGCCAGATGTTACGCGTGAAACTAATGGCAATGACAATCCCCACAACGCCAACAATTGCGGCAATCACAAGATACCCGGTGCGCCATCCAAAATCGTAAATATTAAATCCATAACCATATAGGTACGCATAATCCAGCACCAACAAACGTCCCATAATCATTGGTGAAACCGCAGCACCCATACCCCAGAAAAAGTGCATCCAATTGTTGTGTTTGGCCGTAAAATGTTTCGCCATGTATGCATTCATGCTGGAGGCCATCATTCCGGTACCAAAGCCGTATATTGTGACCGTTATGAGTACCAGCGTAAAGTTATTAGAAAAAGCCAACGCAACAAAACCGGCACCCATAACAACCAGCCCAAGCAAATAAACAGATTGAAGCGTTAAATATTTATTAAGCCGATTTAAAATTACACCGGCAAGCGTATAGGTAACCGAATATCCAACAAGAATAATTCCGGAATGAAAGGTTACCAAACCCAAACCCAATTCCATCGCATCCCATGAAACCGTAAAAGCACCATCAGGAAACCCAACCACAAAATAACTGATAAGAATAAGCGGTAACAGAAAAACACTTGCTTTTTTTGTGCGCTGCATAAGATATACATTGCCTCCTTCGTCGATAAAACAGCGAGATCGGCATAAAATTATGACATAAATATGACATAAATCGTTCATGCTTGACCTCTATGTTGCTTACCATCATAGCTTAACGAACATAAAGGCTCATTTAAAGCATTTTTTGTGGTTTTGTGATGCTATTACGCATGATGAATAATTTTACATTTTAAGTAACAATGTTACATGTGTTCGCGCCGAATATAAGAATAAACGATAAATTCTAAAATCATCATCATCGAAATACTGGATGTGATGTCCATATTGTGTAGTTTTACTACATCGGAAAAAACATAAAAATTGGTATCCGACATGCTTCCTAGCGTATTGTTTTCAGAACGTGTGACGGATATCAAGTATGGCTTTTTCCGTATATACACGCGTTCAATGAATGCATTCATCGCTTGATCTTCACCGGAGTATGACAATGCAACAATAACATCATTATCTTCAATAAAATTGGTAAGACTCTGCATTTGATAAGTTGCTTCAGGACCATAGGCATAAAAACCAAGCCCCATAAAAAGTTTTTCGCTGTACTGCGCAATGGTATGTGTATTGTCGTCTGTTAGAATATAAATATTCGGACGCCGATCTAAGATATCCATCACACGATTGATGGATTCTCCGGATGTTACACGTACAGTTTCCATAATATTTTTTACATACTCATCCAAATATCCTTCACGCAGCATCACACCGGGCAATGCATGATTCTCTTGTGCATGGGTCGTGATGATAAGGCTGTTTATAAAATCGGTATATCCGGTAAATCCCAGTTTTTTTGTAAAACGAAAAATAGATGTCGTTGAAATAAACATGCGTCTGGCAAATTGTTGAATGCTCATTTGACTGACTTCTTCCATATGCTTTACAACGAAATCAAAAATTTTACGTTCATTATGATTCAAAGAGCGGATGGCATCCTTCGTTGCACCAAAAAAATCACGAATCATTTAATCACCTTCTCAAAAAGAGTAAAAGTTCATTTTATTTTCGAAATAAATTGTCATGTAAATACATTTCCAAATAAATAAATGGACTGAAACATTAAATATTTACTAAGCCCATTTTTAATTATGCCGATATACGTATAAATAGTTATATATCCAACAAGAATTATCCCGAAATGAAAAGATACAAAGTCCGATTCCGCTGCATCCAATGAAACCATATACGCACCATTCGCAAAACCATTAAAAATACAAGACATAAAAATAAATAATAACAGTAAAACACTTTCATTTTTTGCACCTTGCATAAGATATACAATGCCTCCTTCATCGACAAAACAGTGAGGTTGACATGAAACACATCAGTGCAAAGAACGCATGTTTTACCTCTATTTTGTTAACATTCATAGCTTAACGAATATAAAGGCTCATTTAAAGTATTTTTTGTGGTTTTGTGATGCTTTTACGCATGATGAACAACGTTACTTTTTAAGTAATGATATTACATATGTTCGCGTTGAATATAAGAATAAACAATAAATTCTAAAATCATCATAATCGAAATGCTGGATGTGATGTCCATATTGTTCAGTTTTACCACATCGGCAAAAATGTAAAAATTGATATCCGATAAACTTTCAAGCGTGTTGTTCTCAGAACGCGTGACGGATATCAAGTATGGTTTTTTCCGTAAATACACGCGTTCAATAAAGGCATTCATCTCTTGGTCTTCACCGGAGTATGACAATGCAATAATGACATCATTATCTTTAATAAAATTGGTAAGACTCTGCATTTGATAAGTCGCTTCAGGACCATAAGCATAAAAACCAAGCCCCAAAAAAAGTTTTTCGCTGTACTGCGCAATAGTGTGTGTATTGTCATCTGTTAAAATATAAATATTTGGGTGTTGGTCTAAAATTTCCATCACACGGTTGATGGATTCTCCGGATGTTACGCGTACAGTTTCCATAACATTTTTAACATATTCATCTAAATATCCTTCGCGCAATATCACCCCGGGCAAAGCATTGTTTTCATGTGCATGGGTTGTGATAATAAGACTATTAATAAAATCAGTATATCCGGTAAATCCCAGTTTTTTTGTAAAGCGAAAAATGGATGTCGTTGAAATAAACATGCGCTTGGCAAATTGTTGAATGCTCATTTGACTGACTTCTTCCATATGTTTCACAACGAAATCAAAAAGTTTGCGTTCATTTTGATTCAAAGATTGGATGTCTTCCTTCGTCGCACCAAAAAATTCACGAATCATTCAATCACCTTCTTAAAAAATTAAAAATTCATTTCATTTTCAGAATAGATTATCGTATGAATATGACTTATTTTACCATATTTTATATTTATTTGCAATTTATGGTATTTCCAGATCAAGTATCATACAATATTAATTATAGTCAACCAACTATGAAATCAGAGGAAAAAGTGGTAAACTAATATCATGTCATATAGTGAAGATTTTAGAAAAAGAGTGATGTTCTATCTAGACGAAGGACACACATGGGAAGAAGCGAAAAGC
>Ga0209755_10005928_pt1 | contig 13706 bp, 13 predicted proteins | sample TergutCo191P1_FD_187301 | JGI IMG/M metagenome (GOLD analysis project Ga0209755, IMG submission 187301) | Cornitermes sp. P1 segment gut microbial communities from Petit-Saut dam, French Guiana - Co191P1 (SPAdes) (version 2) | ecosystem: Host-associated > Arthropoda: Insects > Digestive system... | reverse complement strand
GCGCGAAAGTACGATCTTGTAATCAAGGAAAGCGGCGGCACGGTTTTGCTGTGGTCGCTGCCAGGGATTCTTCTTTTCGGCATCGGGCCGCTCATCGCATGGCACATACTCTTCAAGAATACTAACGAGCTAGCGGACGCATACAACAAAAGAGGAGGCAGCGCTAGCAAAGGATCAGAAGAAGTTAGTTTTGCCTCAAACGAGGCAAGCGCGCCATAGGTTAAGCGGCAGCAACTGAATCTTCACACTGAGATACTGCAGAGAGCAAGCAGCCCCCTGTAAACCTTGCGGGGACTGAGGGCGAGCTTTGTCAGCAGACGCATTAATCGAATGGCTAGCGCGCAAGCTGTCCATTGGGCAGATGAAGGCAACAGCCGCGCGGGCTTTAAGCGCAAAGGAGAGGAAGATGACGAAGAGGCTATCGATAGGAATGCCAAGATTTGCGCTGGCGGCTGCAAAAGGGGTGCTCATGAGGAGCGCGCTGACATTTTTGCGGGCGACTGGCGTAGCTGCGATCATCGCGTTTTTCGGGCTAACGGTGATCCAGCCTGTAAGCCGCGCAGGCGACATCGCCGTACTTCACTGGAACTGGCGGTCGCGGCATGACGCTGGCGATCCTCGAGCCCGTAGGAAGCGGGCTTTCGGAGGATCAGATGCGCTGGATGCCGTCGCTGGTGCAGGGCGCAATGACCGGAGACTTTCATTTGTACTCCGCAATCACCGTTATAGACAGGCAGAACTTGGAAACGATCCTCGACCAGCAGGGGCTTTCCATGTACGGGTACTTCTCCGACGAGGACTTTATCCGCATCGGGCACATTGCCAACGCCCGCTACGTTCTTGCAGGCTCCATTACAAGGACAGCCACTGTCTACATGCTTGAGTTCGCGATTACGGACGTGCAGACCGGCGTGCGCAGAGCCTCGCATCCGCCAACGCCGGTCTCTTTGCAGTCTATCGAAAACCTTTCCGCGGTGAGGGAAGCCACCGCCAGCCTGCTCGGGCAGCTTGGCGTGAGCCTTACCGCGCGCGGAAGGCAGCAGCTCACGAGGCCGCTGGGCATCGCCGACGTGCAGGCGCAGACCGCGCTTGCCAGGGGCATAACCGCCCAACGGGAAGGGCTGGAGGTGGAGGCGCTGTCGCACTTCCTGCAAGCGCAAGCCCATGATCCTTTCCTGTGGGAAGCGGAAGAGCGCCTTGTTGTTCTGACCGCGGGAATAACGGCCAGGCCGCCGGCGGGCGCGCTGGACGCTCGCACCGACATCGTACTGCGCCGCGACTGGATGCAGCGGCTACAGGAAACCGAAAACTTCTTCCGTGACTTTACAGCCAGGGATCAGCCTTTCTACATTGTGTTCGACACGGACATAACCCAAGGGGCGGTAAACTTCCAAAACGAGACGGTGGGGCTGAGCTTCGCCATGCGGACGGCGCTGGATTCGATGTGGACGCACACGATAAACGAGGTCGTGCTGACCGTGGAAAGCGGCCTTAGGGCGACCGGCAGGGCTGGGGACTGGGGGTTTGACTGGCCCAACAATACCGTGAGCGTAACATCCCCGTTTGTTGGCAGAACGAGCAATATCGCGGTAGGCGTGGAAATCCTGAACGACCAAGGGAGGGTTATCGGCGCCGGAACCGCCGCCATCCCCCACGGCTTCCGGGTGCGGTACGGCATGACAATCCCCGGTCCGGAGTGGTCGGGAACCGTAACCGTGCCAGGAGTGGACATACATGCGATAACCGACCGGCTCTCCATACGAATAGCTACCATCGACGGCGCGCCCGCGGAACAGGCCGCCGCGCAGAGGCGGATAAGCGTGATGCCCGCGCAGGAGTTCGCCCTGCACCCGAGGACAAGGCCCGGCGGGGTGGTCGCCACCAATGAGCGCTACTTTACCGTCAATGAAAACGGCGTGCTGACAGGCTTTACCGGAACTCAGACGAACGTGGTCATACCTTCCGTGGTTAGGGGTGTAACGGTGGTGGAGATATGGCAGAATACTTTTCGCGACAGGGGGCTAACCAATGTAACCATTCCCAACGGGGTCAGGATCATCGGCACAAGGGCTTTTGAGAGCAATCGGCTGACCAGCGTTACCTTTCCTCACAGTGTCAGGGTTATCAATTCGCATGCGTTTCAAAATAATAACGCATTGGTCAGCGTTGCAATTGGGACTGACGTGGACGTTCGATCCCACATTTTCAATGATACTGGATGGGGCCAGCAAGGCGATTTCTCGCAGGACTACATTCAAAACGGCAGAAGGTCAGGAATGTATACGCGGGTAATGTCTCCATTTGACAGACCATCCTCATGGACTTTCACGCCACAGTAATGCGGCGATCTGGCCGCGCCGTTCCCATCGCCTTGCGGGGCGTTGGGGCGGCGGGCTTTGCAGACATGCACGTTAGTCAAATGGCTTGCGTGCAAGCTGCCCGTTGAGGCAGGCGTAAATATAAAAGCCGCGCGGGCTTTAAGCGCAAAGGGTAAAAAATGCTGGATTTTGTTAAGCGCGCATTTCGCGGTTTAATGGAAGTGGTTCTCTGGCTGAACTTGGTAGTTTGTTCGATTGGAATTGCTGTTCTTTGGCATTCGGTTTGGTTGCCGGGAAGAGGGTTTGTAGGGTTCATCATTGGAGTAATTGTTGGTTTGCTGGTCAACATTGTCCTGGGCGGCTTCGTTGCGACGTTCCTCGAAATGGGGGAAGACGTCGCGCAGATGAAGCGCAAGCTGGATAATTTGAAGGCTGGTTCTTTCGCTAATGGCAGCGGAGCTGGCAACCCAGCGCAGTGCGTGTATCAATCGCCAACTGTAAGCAACGGCAACGCCGGCGCCTCTGCGAGCCGACCGCCGCTTGAAACCGATGCTGCAAGTGACGTTGCGGAAACTTGGCTTTGCAAGCATTGCGGTAATGAAAACCCATCAAAGGTTTCGACATGCAAAAAATGCCATCACTACAACCAAAATAATTAAAGCTCTTGCGAAACTCCATAAGTTTCGAAAGAGGTCTATTGACAAGCGAAGCCGCCGGAGTAACCTTCCGGTGGCTCCGCTTGATGCAAGCTGGCGATCTGGCCTTGCGTTATGATGGTTGGCAAGTTATATGCCGCTTTCCTGGCAGCAGGCAGCGGGTTGGGCGTTTGCGGGTGACCGTCATCTAAACTGGCGGCAACTGCGAATTTTCTGAACGGGAGAAAAACATGAGTGACTTTCAAACAAAAGCGGCGGATGAGGTGTTTTGCGCGTCCTGCGCGGCAATAATCAAGCGGGAGGCGGAAATCTGTCCCAAGTGCGGCGTACGAAATCGGGCGGCAGTAGCGCCAGTAGATCCAAATGCCTCGGACAAAGACTGGCTTACAACGCTCCTGCTATGCATATTTTTAAGCCCGTTTGGCGCGCACAGGTTCTATGCGGGCAAAATCGGCACAGGAATACTGATGATCCTTTTTGACTGGCTGACGCTTTTTATCTGGAACCTTGTCGATCTCATCATGATCATCACAGGGAAGTTCAGGGACAGCGACGGCAGGTTTATCGTGAGGAAGTGACAAGCTGGCGTATCGGAAGCAATCTGCCCGTTGGGCAGATGAAAAATAACAGCCGCGCGGGCTTTAAGCGCAAAGGGTAAAAAATGCTGGATTTTGTTAAACGCGCGTTTCGGGGGTTGATGGAGGTGGTTCTCTGGCTGAACTTGGTAGCTTGCTCGATTGGAATTGCTGTTCTTTGGCATTCGGTTTGGTTGCCAGGAAGAGGGTTTGTAGGGTTCATCATTGGAGTAATTGTTGGTTTGTTGGTCAACATTGTCCTGGGCGGCTTCGTTGCGACATTCCTTGAAATGGCGGAAGATGTTGGGCAGATGAAACGCAAGCTGGACAGGCTTGGCAACCTGAATTCCAGCGCGTCGGCAAGCAACGCCAGCGCTCCGTTTATTCAATCGCCGCTTGCAAGCAACACTGGGGACACCTGGTACTGCAAAAAATGCAGCACGGTGAACGCGCTGACAGCAACCGCGTGCAAGGACTGCGGCGCGTACAAATGACAAGCCGCCTCGGGCGCTGCGCGCATCCTTGAAGCTGGCGCGGCGCCTGGTCGCCAAATCCACCTGTGGCTATGGCCTATAAATTAAGAATGAACAGAGAACGGGCATACAACCTCAAGGGCATCTTTGGCGTGAATTTGCTTTTTTGTGGGGATTATCGCCTTCTGCGGCGGGATTATGTTGAGGCTGCGGGTTTTGGATTTTCCCGCGGAATGCGAAATTTCAGGCTAAAGTCTCGCGGCTGGGATGCCGACAAGTAAGACAGGATGCTTGCAGCCCTGCGGGAATTCCGCGGTTACTGTGGGGTTGCGACGTGCCTAATGAAGGCAAGGATGCCTTCGTACACTATCAAGGAGGATCAGTATGATCATTAACCACAACCTGAGCGCAATGTTTGCCGACAGGTCCCTTCGGGTTACCCAAGGCGCCATCAACAGAGACATGGAAAGGCTTTCGTCTGGCCTGCGGATCAACCGCGCCGGCGACGACGCTTCCGGACTCGCAGTGTCCGAGAAGATGAGGGCGCAGATTCGCGGCCTCAACCAGGCCTCTTCCAATGGCGCCAACGGTATCTCTTTCATCCAGACCGCCGAGGGCTTCCTGCAGGGAACCACCGACGTTCTGCAGCGCATCCGCGAGCTTGCGGTTCAGGCCGCCAACGGCATCTACACCGACGAGGACAGGATGTACATCCAGGTCGAGATCTCCCAGCTTGTGGCCGAGATCGACCGCATTGCGAGCCATGCCCAGTTCAACGGCATGAACATGCTCACGGGGCGCTTCGCGCAGGCTGTCGGCCAGAACACGCCCACCGCTTCCATGTGGCTGCACATCGGCGCGAACATCGATCAGAGGATTCAGGTGTTCATTGGCACGATGACCGCTGCGGGCCTTGGCATCCGCGATCCGGGCGATGGCTCGTTCATAAGCCTGGAAACCGCTGACGACGCGAACCGCACGATCGCTACCGTTGACGCGGCCCTGATGCTTGTCAACAAGCAGCGGGCGGATCTTGGCGCCTACCAGAACAGGCTCGAGCACGCCGTGCGCAGCATCGACATCGGCGCGGAAAACCTTCAGGCTTCCGAGTCCAGGATCAGGGACACCAACATGGCGACCCAGATGGTCAGCTACGTGCGCAACCAGATCCTCACTCAGGCCGGCATGGCTATGCTGGCGCAGGCCAACCAGAGGGGAACCGCAGTGCTGCAAATTTTGCAGTAGCGGGTATTGCAAATCTCACGCGGATACAGTAATCTATAATTGTAAGGGGGGCTCCAGAAGAGTGAGCTTCTGGATTCCCCCTTATAGTTACCGCTGGTTTTCCTGGCGGTTGTTCCCAAGGCTTTCCAGAAACCGCCGAGGTTTCGAAAAAAGCGGCGTTCTTTGAAAAAAACCTTTCGTTGACGCGCGGGGCGGCGCGAAACGACCATTCATTTGCGGAAAAGCAAGGCGGCTTGCCGTTTTGCCGCGCGTCTTTTGGATGGGCGTTTCGTCCCGTATAGCGATAGTTTGGGTCGGCGGCGCGAAACCTCCCCAAAGAATCGCTCCTGCGGCGCGATCCCGGCATGGATGCACGGGATAAGTCAACCTATGGAGGGTTATATGATAATTAACCACAATTTGAGCGCAATGTTTGCCGACAGGCAACTCGGTTTAGTGCAGCATGGTATCGACAGGAGCATGGAGCAGCTTAGTTCCGGCATGCGGATCAACCGCGCCAGGGACGATGCCTCTGGGCTTGCAGTGTCCGAGCAGATGAGGGGTCAGATTCGCGGTCTCAACCAGGCCGAGCGCAACATCCAGAACGGCGTGAATTTCATTCAGACCGCCGAGGGCTTTCTCCAGGGGACGCAGGATGTTCTGCACCGCATCAGGGAGCTCGCGGTTCAGTCGGCCAACGGTATTTTCACCGAAACCGATCGCATGATGATTCAGGTGGAAGTCTCGCAGCTCGTGGCTGAAATCGATCGGATTGCAAGCCATGCTCAGTTCAACGGCCTGAACATGCTCACTGGCGCGTTTGCCCAGGATACTGGGGCTGCAATGGTGCTGCACGTTGGCGCCAACATGGATCAGAGGGCGGAGATTTATATCGGCGAGATGACTGCGTCGGCGCTTGGTATGCGCAACGGTCAGGACGGAATGGTCTCCCTTGCGACCCCTGACGACGCTAACATGGCCATCGGCACGGTGGACAGCGCAATGCTCATGGTTAATCAGCTACGGGCGGATCTTGGTGCCTATCAGAATCGTTTTGAGATGGCAGCCAGGAGTGTCGCTATAGCGGCGGAAAACCTGCAGGCTTCGGAGTCTCGCATCAGGGACACCAACATGGCTTCCGAAATGGTGCAGTACACCAGGGGAGTCATTCTGAATCAGGCGGCGACTGCAATGCTGGCGCAGGCGAATGTGCGGCCTCAGTCCGTGCTTCAGCTTCTTGGCTAATAATCGATAGCCCGTAGGTCGGAATTGTCCGACGCATTTTCTTTTGCATTTAAGAGGCTTCTGGACGTTGTCTTTTGAATGTGGGGACGAGGAAGTTCGCGCCCTTCCCGTCCCCTTGTTTTTAATCCTACCCTCGGGATTTACGTTTCGGGGTTTTTTGGGGTGAGATTCCCCGCGCCTTGCCATGGATGGCGGGGCGAGTAATGGAACATGGAGGTATCATTGGCATGCCTATCTCAAGTACTGGGCTCAGCGTGGGCTTTATTCCACCCTCTGAATTTTTCGGAAAAGAGGCGAGGTTTTCGGAACGGCGGTCTACCGTTGCGGAACCGTCGATTTCTGTTCCGGGGAATGGCGAGCGGCAAGATTCACATGGGCGGGAGCCGGTTCGACTGTATGCGAACGTCGAGAACTTTGAGCTTGCCTATAACAGGCGGCTGCAGTTCGAAGTGGATCATCAGTCCAATGAGGTGCTTGTCAAAGTTATCGACAACGAAACCGATGAGGTTGTCAGGGTGCTTCCGCCCGAGGAGCTTCAGCGGTTGCGCGGAAACGCGCAGGAGGCGACTGGCTCGCTGTTTAGCGAGCGGGCATAAGCCGACGCAGGGGCTTTTCCGTGTTTTTCGGGCTAAAGCCGTTGCCTAGCTTGCGGGCCGTTTTAAAGACGAAACTACGAAGCCGGTTGCGAAAGCTGCGAGTCACTGACTCGGCTGGCTTTGCAATCGGTTTGGTTGCATGTGAGCTTAGTGCGTATATGCTGCTGGGCGGCAGGTTTCTTGCTGGGCCGGCAATTTTACCTTTCAGGGCGGGCTGTTGATTGTTTGTTGGGTTGCCGCGGCAATGGCGCTTGGCATGGTCTTGGTTACCTTGTGGGCTGCCATGTTGTTTTGTGTTAAATCTTCTGGGGTGTTTGCAGGCGCTCTGGATGTCGACTCTTTGCATGGGGGACAGATCGTATGTCTGATATTTTTATACCGGGTTTGAGAAGCCGATTTGATACCGACCAGCTCGTCGAAGACCTGATGAGGCTTGAGCGTATCCCCAGAGACAGGGCCGAAAATAACATAAGCAGCCTCGAGGCTCAAAGGGGATGGTGGCAAGATCTTGGCAGGCGCATAACGGCGTTGCGCGAAAGCGCGCGGGATCTTATTTCCTTTCAAAACCCCTTTAGCGAGCGCGCGGCTTTTTCATCCGATTCGAACGTTCTTACGGCAACGGCCACAAGGGAAGCCAGCGAGCAGGAAGTCAGTTTCACGGTAAGGCAGCTTGCCCAGGCGGACAGATTCATTTCCCCTCCCTTGGACGAAAGGACAACAATCGAAGCTGGCAGGTACACCTTTACGGTCGGCAATGAGGAGGTTTCCTTCGATTTCAGGGGCGGCAGCCTTAGGGAATTCGCCGACACGATAAACCGTCGGGGAGGCGGCAGAATCGGGGCAAACGTCATAACGGTGCAGCCCGGAACCAGATCTCTGCTGATAGAATCCAGGGTAACTGGCGCGGAAAACCGCCTTGGCTTTGCTGACGACGCCGAAACCTTGGCCGTGCGCTTGGGAATAATCGAGCAGGTTTACGATTCCACCACGGCGATACCAATCAATGAAGACGCGATAAGGGAAAGCTCCCTGTCGCCTGCCGCGCAGGTCTCGGTAAGCGATGGCGTCGTGGAAATTCCCTCTTTTGCGTCCGTGTCCATTCCACTCGATCTGCGAGTTGAGGCGGGATCTTCAATTATGCTTAGGCTCGAGACGGCGACTAGGGGCAATGCGGGTCCAGTCACACCCGTTTCCCAGCAGCCGCCTGGTCCGGAAGTGCCAACGTCTGGCGCTGTTACTCATGGCGGCATAACGATTCAGAACAACCCGTCAACTGCGCCTCTTCCCCCGTGGTTGCCGCCTGTGCCGCAGCGCGTGGATGACCTTGGCGTGCTTTCGCTGACGTTCTCCGATGGTAGCAGGGCGTCGTTGCCGGCGATTGCCGACACTGGGGCGTTTGCTGGATGGGAAGTCGATCTTTCGGGAATTGCCGCCGGCAGGACGATTACGGCGCTGAACATTGAAAATGCCAATACCCACCGAGACATAATGGTGCGGGAAGCGATGGTTTTTGATCCAAACGCCGTAGCCACGGGGCAGCGCCCGCTGAATGCCGTTTCCACCGCGCAGGACGCCATTATCTCTATGGAAGGGATAAACATGACTCGCCCCACAAATGTCATCAATGACATCATTCCGGGGCTTACCATTACGGCTCGCAGCGTTTCCGACAGGCCGGTTCGGCTTGACGTTACGACCGACCGCGAGCTGGTGAAAGACGCGATTATTTCCCTTGTGGGCAACTACAACCGCCTGATGGCGGAAATCAATGTGCTCACCCGCAATGACCCTACAATAATAAGCGAGCTTACCTATCTTACCAGGGAGGAAGCCGAGGCGATGCACGAGCGCCTGGGGGCATTCGCCGGGGACTCAACGCTGAACCATCTTCGAAACAGTCTGCTAAGGGTTGTTACTTCGCCGCATCCCACCGATGCCGGGCGGGAGCTTGCGCTTTTGTCCCAAATCGGGATAAGCACCAACGCGCGGGGTACTTTTGGCGTTGATCCGTCGCGCCTGCGCGGTTATCTTGAAATCAACGAGAGAGTGCTGGACGCGGCTCTGGAAAACGATCTTCCGGTTATACGGCAGTTGTTTGGCATGGACACCACGGGCGACCTGATAATTGACTCTGGCGTTGCTTTTCATTTAGAAGCCATTTCTCGGCCTTTCGTTGAGCTGGGCGGTATTATCTCGCTGCGAACCAATACCATCGATTCCAGGATAAGGCAGGATACGCAGCGCATAGCCACGATGGATCGCCAGCTTGCGGCTAGGGAAGCGGAGCTTAGGCTGCAGTACAGCCGCATGGAAAGCGCGTTTATGCAAATGGAACAAATGTCCACCAGGTTTGATAATTTCATGAATACAAACAGGTAGGCCATGAAGATACGGATAAACGGCGCGGACGCGGACATTCAGCCAGAATCGGAGAAAACCGTCGGGGAAATACTTTCCGCGTTGGAAGCTTGGCTTGAAGGCACGGGACACCGGCTTAGCGGGCTCGGTATTGATGGCAAGGTTGTAACCGCGGATGCGGTAGAAGCCTGTTTTGGCATGGAGATTGACAAGATAGGCGCCCTCGACATATACACAAGTTCCGTTGCGGAGCTTTTTGCCGAATGCCTGTTGCGCGTAGCTGAAGACGTTGACGCTTACGAGGCGGCGGGTTTTGAGGAGAAGGGTTTTATTGCCGCAAGGTGGATGGAAAGCCCCGCGGCTGGAATGCTTGCCGAGCAAAGCCCTGAGCTTTTCAAATGGGCGACAAAAACTTTTTCTGGCGAGGGGTCTGGTCCGCGCGCGTTTCGCGTCGTGATAGAGGAACGTCTGCGCGAGTTGAAAGACCCGGCGAGCGAGCTGGACAGAGCCGGAACGCTGGTCGCCGAGACCTGCGCCCGTCTTGAGGAACTCCCTTTGGACATTCAGATGGGGAAGGACGCGAGGGCTGCGGAAACGGCGAGTCTTTTTTCCAGCATCGCGGAAAAGGTTTTCCGCATTTACGCCGTGCTGAAAATCGGCGGGTTCCCCGTTGGGGAAATACGGGTTGGGGATGTGCCAATTGCCAGTTACATGGACGAATTTCATTCAACCCTTAAGGAACTGCTCAACGCTTACGAGCAGCACGACACGGTTCTGGTAGGGGATATTGCGGAATACGAAATGGCTCCCAGGTTGCGCGGCTTCCATTCTGCGGTTTTGGATGCGGTAAGGGGGCACGTCCAGTGAGCGTTCCGACAGGATTGGCGATGTTCCCGCTTGCCACTCCCGACATAACGATGTTCCAGTTGCCGGCGGACAATGTGGCGTTCTTTTTTGTCGGCGTGGGCGCGGTTGTTCTGATATTTGTTATCGCAACGATTTTCAAGAATAAGGGAAGAATCCCTGCGCTAAACGAAGGGTACACTCCAGCCAGGAGTCGCAAGCGAGGCATATCGGCTTTTTCATTGCGCCGCATTGCGCATGGAATTGGCCTGGATCGCGAGCAAACCAAGATGCTGGAATTTATCCTCAGAAACGACAAGGTGACGAATCCAAAAAAGTCGCTTGACTCCCCGGATCTGATGGACCAGCATTTTAAGCGAGCCTACTGGCTTATCGAGCGCACTTCCATTTCGGAGGAGGAGCTAAACCATAGGCTTGCGGTGCTTTTTTCCATTAGAAACATCATGGAAACCTACTTTGACGCCATTGCCATAGATTCTACCCGGGAAATACCGGAAGGCGCCGCGGCGATGCTTGTTATGGGCGACGCGAATTATCATACAAGAATACTTTCCGTGCAAGGGGAGTCGCTGGTTGTGGAGCATCCCGCTGACGGGCGCGGCTCCCCTGTCAGTATCCCAAAGGGCGCCAAGATAGGGCTTACTTTTTTCGTCAAGGCCAAGGGGTTTTCGGCTTCGACTCGCGTTCTCGGTCTCATGGAAACCATGAATCGCCGAATAGTGAAGCTGACCCATTCCGACAAGGTAAAAAAGCTTTCCAACCGGCGCTTTCGCAGGCGGCGGACGGCGATTTCCACGAGTTTCTATTTAGTGCATATGGAAACTCGCAACAGGCAAAAAAAGCTGATCGTGGACAAGAGGCAGTTCGTTGGCAGCATCATGGACATTTCGGTGGGCGGCTGTTCAATAAAAACCGGCTCGCCGATAAAAGCAGGGTATAAACTTAAAATCGAGTTTACGCAAGACGACAGCCTTACTGTCGCCGCGCTGGGGGAGGTTCTGCGCACCAACCGAACGGGGCACAACACGGTTATGCATGTTAAGTTCTTGAAGATACCTCGCAAGTCGCTTAATTTTATTAATGCGTTGGTGTATGAATATGCCTACAACTAGTCGTTTTTTGAAATGGATCAGCTATCGTAGCACATAGAAGGCGGAGTGAATGAAGGTTATTGCAATTGAAAACATATCCCGGAAAGATGTCCCAATCTATTATCGGCTAGTGTACGCTGGAGTGGCCGTGATCGAGCTTTTTAATGGCGTCACGGGCGATTATCGCATTGACTTCAGCATTGAAACGACGCCCCTAGGCGAGAAGCAGATATCCGTTTCTCTTAGGGACGGCATTGACTACCCGCTGCTGCCGGTTTTAAGGGAGCTGAAAAAGGCAATTCGCGGGATGCATAATGACGGGGAATTGCCTGACTGAGTGCGCCTGCGCGTCGCCTGAGGAAACCGCGGCTCTTGGCGAGCGCCTTGCGCGCGGCCTCAAGCCCGGATCGGTGGTGGCGCTTTATGGCGGATTGGGGGCGGGCAAGACAAATTTCGCCAAGGGCATTGCGCGCGGGCTTGGGGTTACGGAGACCGTTACCAGTCCCACGTACACTATTGTCTGCGAGTACGGCGCGTGCGTGGGCGGCTTTCCCGTTCCTTTGTACCACATCGACGCATACCGGCTGGAAGGGGACGAGGATTTTGAGAGCACTGGGGCTGGCGAATTTATAGGCTCTGACGGGATCGCGATAATAGAGTGGAGCGAGCGCATACCGCGTTTTATTCCAGAGAACGCAATAACCGTAAAAATCGACATTGCGGCTGGCTCGCAGAGCCGCATTCTTCGCATTCAGGGGCCGGAGGCTTTTCCCGATACCGTCGTTGAAAGCGCGGGATAAAACGATGAACCTTATCGCCATTGATACAGCCACGGAAAAATTCTCGGTCGCGCTTTCTGTGGAGCGGCAGGAGCGCGCGGACACTTGGCTTTTCGAGGCCGACGCCGGAATGCGCCATTCCGAGCTGGTCATGGACGCCGCGCGCATGTTGACGCAGACAGCCGCGCTTGAGCCGAAGGACATTGGCGGGGTTGTGTGCATGGGCGGCCCCGGCTCATTTACAGGCTTGCGCATAGGGTTTTCCATAGCAAAGGGGCTGGCTCTTTCCCTGGGCGTTCCGTTCGCGCCGATTCCGACGCTGGACTGTCTTGCCTGGCCTGTTTCCTCATGGCGAGGAATCGCGGTTCCCGTGCTGGACGCAAAGAAAAAGGCGTTTTTCTGCGCCTTGTACCGCGAGGGCAGGCGGCTTGGCCCTGGCATGGACGCGACGCCGGATGTAATCGCGCGCGTCCTTGCCGAGAATATTTCGCCGCCTGCGCCAACGGCGGCGCGGGAACAGGTTCTGCTTTTTGGGCCTGGCGCGCGGATGCTTTACGGGGAAATGCAATCCCTTAAAGCTGGCGATCCCGGCGTTTCTGGCGTAACCGCTGCGCTCAGGCTTGGCGAAGGCGTTCGCTGGGGCAACGCGGAAACGCTTCTGGAGATTGCGCGGGAATTGCGGGTTTTCGCTGAAGGCAGGGCCGATAGTTTAAGCGAAAACTTGTTTGCGGGTCCTGAGTACATTCGAAAAAGCGACGCGGAGCTTAACGCGCTTCCCAAGGGAAGCGTTGGCTAGCGTCATGTCGAGCGGCGGCTTCTTGCTCATGCTTTTATAGTGATTTCGGTCAAGCCGCAACATGGCGGGCATGGAAACGGCTTTTTTCGCCGCTCTGCCATTAATCTGAAGCTAAGCTTGCTTGCTCGTTTCCCGCTCAAAAATCTTTGGCATTTGCGCCAAAACCTGGGAAAACAGCGCCATGAGGCAAAACGTGCCTTTCCGAGCGTGGCTCTCCCGCAGCAAGCAAATTATGGGGCCGCGTTTCCAGCCACGGAAAAAAAAGCAAAGCCTAAGGGCGCAAATCCTTGGGCTTTGCAAAAGGCGCGCGGGCGGGAACAGGGGCGAGAAGGCCATGCGCGCAAAGCCCGCGAGTCTCGCTCAGGCTTTTTGCAAAAAAACTCGGGCGGGCTAAGGCGAAACGCGGTTTTGTGCCTGCGCCGCCTTGCTCTTGGCTTCAGCTTTCGCGCTTGCCAGGCGCGAACTTCGACGATATATTTCTGCGCGCGCAGACGCTTAAGGCTGATGAAATTTTCGTCGTCGCCTGGCGCGTCCGATAGCGCGCCAGGACGCTCGTCAATCTCGATTATGTTGCTCGCGTTTTTTAATTTGCGTAGCGCTAATGCGCCCTAATCCCCGCTCCCCATCTCTGAAAAAGCGTCGCGAAGGAAGCTGTTGACAAAAAGCAGCCCTGCCTTGGAGGGCGCAAGCGAAACCGCCGGCTCGTCGGCGAAAAAGCCTTTCTCGCGCCA
>Ga0209755_10005927_pt1 | contig 13707 bp, 13 predicted proteins | sample TergutCo191P1_FD_187301 | JGI IMG/M metagenome (GOLD analysis project Ga0209755, IMG submission 187301) | Cornitermes sp. P1 segment gut microbial communities from Petit-Saut dam, French Guiana - Co191P1 (SPAdes) (version 2) | ecosystem: Host-associated > Arthropoda: Insects > Digestive system... | reverse complement strand
GGTAAAGTTTTCCCAAAAACGCACGCCGACATTATCACGTTCGGAAAGCTGAACCCAAACGGTGTTTGCCTGATAATCCTGCAAAAAATCATGCACAGCGGTTGTCTTTCCGTAGCCCGCGCCTGCGCAGACAATAATCATTGGGTACTTCATTGCTTCCATGAACAGAATATTTAACCTGGAACGTTTAAAATGAAAACTGTTATTTAAAGAATAATGCGCATCAACAGAGTTTTCGTATTTATAGTTCACAGAGTGAGAATTTTCATTCTGTTCATTGTATGTATTTATTGATTGTGTCATTAATTTTTTTCAGCTCTCCTTCATTTTCAGAATGATATAATTATTATCAACATACTATTTTTTATAATAAAATATACTAATATCTAACAGATTAGGCAATGTCTGTCTGAAAATAAAAATAAATATAAAATCGAGGCTTTTCCAAAATCCGGTAAATTTTGCAAAAAGCTCAAATATGAATAATTTATTTTATAAATCGTAATTTGCTAATAATTTTTTGTCAATGGAATGATTTTAGTTTTTAATAATTTACAGGTTTTATTTAATAAAAATCTCAGCGGCAAACTTCATTAATGGCGCGGAAATCAAGGTAAAAACCCAGCTTGACACCGTTTTGCATATTCGTATAATAACACAAATTTTTTACGAAAAAAATATGAAAAAATCAGATATTTGAGCTCTTTCTTAAACTTCAACTTCTGGAAAAGCCTCAATTATATAATAATTTTATTGATAGGCTGCTTATTAACCGCAGGCTGTAAAAGATTCAGGCGGTATGACAATTAAGCCGGGAGTTCTCATGGCCGGCTATTTTACTTGTCATGTGAACATTCAGCAAATTTTCTTCTTGTCTGATACCTGATAATTAAGTAATATGATAATATGAAGGTCAGTATTGTAATTCCGGCTTTGAATGAGGAAAAAAATCTGCCGCTTTTGTTGGACAGCATTAAAACTCAAAACTTTGACAGCTATGAAGTTATAATCGCGGACGCTCATTCAACAGATAAAACAAGAGAAATCGCGCAAAGCTACGGATGCCGCGTGGTTGACGGAGGACTTCCCGCCGCGGGCAGGAACGCGGGCGCGGCTGCCGCAAACGGCGATTTTCTTTTTTTCCTTGACGCGGATGTAATTCTGCCTCCGGGATTTATTCATAATGTTTACGAAGAGATGCAAGATCGTTACCTTGATGTTGCAACCTGCGAAATAAAGCCAATATCCGATTATAGGCTTGATCGAATTATTCACAAGATGATAAATCTTGCCGTAATTCTGAATCTTTGGCTTGATCCAAAAGCGTTTGGTTTCTGCATTTTTGTGACAAGACGCCTGTTCGAAAAAGTCGGCGGTTTTGATGAAACAATTTATGTGGCCGAAGACAATGATTTTGTAAAAAGAGCGTCTGTATACAGAAATCTGCGTTATCTGACATCCGCGTATATAAAAGTAAGCATCCGCCGCTTTGAAAAAGAAGGGCGTTTTGCGTACATGAAAAAAGGAATCAAGCTTAATCTGTACAGAACATTTAAGGGCGAAATACGCAATGATAAAATTGTAAAATACGATTTTGACGCTTTCGATAAAATTGATAATGAAAAAGACAGCGATTTTCTTGACAGACTGGAAAAACAGCTTCTTACGATAGAAGAAAATTCAAGGAAATTCAATAAAGACGCAAAGATAAACAAAAGAAATAATAAAAGAATAGATACAAAACAGCAGCGTTCAAGGTTCAGCCAATACAGGCATTTAGCTGAAGAACTTGAAACTTATCTAGGCCGTTATGAAAAGCGCGAACAACGCAAAAAGAAATTAATAAATTTTTTTAGACCTAAAAAATCAACAGGCTGAATATAATGAATTCTTTTAGCGAGCTTGGCATAAAATCGTTTTTTAATAAAAAACTGGATGAACGTTTAATCGAAAAACCGACAGCGATTCAAAAACTTGTTATCCCTGAATTACTCGCCGGTAAAAATATTTTTTTCCGCTCAGAGACAGGGACAGGAAAGACCTTCGCTTATCTTCTGCCTTTTTTGCAAAAATTAACGGAAGAGGCGGACATTGATTCTAAGCGGGAAGCAAAGCCTGCTGTACATACAACGAGCTTGAAAGGCGAAGTTTCCCGCGAGCGAGAAAAATTTATAAATTCCCCCGCTTTGCTTATTATCGCTCCGACTCTGGAATTATGTTCGCAAATTTCAGGTGAACTTGAATTTTTAATAAATGAAACAGAAATTCGCCATGTGCTGGCAATCGGAAGCGCAAATCTTGACCGGCAGATCGAAACAATCAAAAAAATAAAACCGCAGATTATAATCGGTAACCCTGTCAGGCTTCTTGTTCTTGCGAAAAAGAAAATATTCAAATTTAACAATTTGCGGTTTTTGGTATTGGACGAAGCAGACCGCCTTGTCAGCGATGAAATGTCAGACGACACAAACGAGTTAGCCGCAATTATCGCAAAAAACACCAAAAATAAAGCGCTTGTTATCACAGCCTGCTCCGCGACATTAAATAAAAAGTGTATAGAAAAAATAAAAGCCACAGTCACAGGAAACGCTAAAGAAACGGACACCGGTCTAAACAATATAAATAAAAGAACTATTCAATTTATTGAATCTGACGAACATGAAATCCTTCGGGAAAAAATTGAACATTGGGCGATCTTCAGCGAAAAACGAAAAAAGGATCAAACGCTCCGATCTCTTTTATCCGCGTTAAAAACAAAAAAAGGAAAAAAATCAAAAGTTAAGGCGCTTGTTTTTACTAGCCGCGGCGAAGAAGCCGCTTTAATTCTTTCGCGCCTTCAATACCATCATGTTCCGGCGGCAGGTCTATTCGGAAAGATCAACAAAAAATCTCTTTCGGGACAGGAACGAAAGGCCGCGCTTGATTCATTCAGACAAGGCGGCGCGGAAGTGCTTGTCTGTACCGATCTTGCGGCGCGCGGCCTTGATATAAACGGCGTTACGCACATTATCGCCTTGGATGTTCCTTCAGACAGAGAAGTTTACATTCACCGCTGCGGCCGCACGGCGCGCGCGGGCAAATACGGCACCATGATCACAATCGGCGATGAAACGCAGATGCGTCTTCTTGCGTCACTCGAAAAAAAGTTAAAAATCAGAATACAACCCAAAGAACTCTACAACGGGCAAATTTGCGTTCCCTTACAGGATGAAGAAAATTTGAATTAACTTACCGAGGCTTTTTCTATATCTTTAAGTGATTTTACTGACAGTGCTCCGTTTTTTATTTGATTCATAACATAAATGCTGTACATTCTGTCATAAACGGCAATGTGGCTGAATATCCAGTCCTTTAATGTCCGCACAAGATTGTTAGGCACAAATTTTTTCCCTTCGTTGTAATCCTGCACAGCCTCTAAAATATTTTTGACAAGATCTTCATGCATTTTTTTATGACTTAAATAATCAGGATAATTTACAGCATTCAGAAGTCTTAGTTCGGCATCAAAATGAAAACGCACATATCCGACAAGACTGCTCATGGCGCTTTTGAACACAGTCTTAAGTTCGTCATCGTCCTCAAAACATGCATTATATAATTTATTGGTAAGAATAATAAGTTCATAATGCTGACCATCTATAAGTTCAATTCCGGTATTGTATTTACCGTCCCAGATAACTATCGCGCTTGGTTTTTTTTTGTCAACTATGGCATTTTCTTTTAACATAATAAATATTGTACTTGACTTTTTAAAAAAGCGCAAATTAAATCTAAGGTAGCTTTTCCAAAAAGCGCGAACTAGGAACCTATGGTTCCATGGTTCGAAAGTTTTGGAAAAGCCTTAAATATTATTTTTTAAACTTCTGCACTCAAGATAAAAACGTTTTTCGCATGAGTGACCCATAGAGAAACTCTTTCGCGGCAGAGGGCCAAGTCGGGCCGTAGTATCAAAAAGCCCTGATTTCTGAACCGGCGGAAGTAAAATACCGGCGGCCTTGGAGTTTGCTGACAGACGGAAAAGCTCTTTTTTATCATGGATATAATCTAAACACTCTCCTTTGCAAGATTTCTTCATTTGAAATTCATCTAAAAGCGGCTGAAGGCAGGCGGTCGAAATTCCTGCGGCGGAAGTTTTAATTAGCGCATAACGGCCTTCTGATATCAAGCCGAATACATTTCCCGCGCTGTCTGCTGCGTCAAAACTAGAAACCAAAGATGAAAGTTCCTGCTCATTTTTAACATTTACAAAAGAAAAATCAGGCAACGCGGAAAGCAGAGAAATTGTCTCATCAAATCCGGCATCAAAAATAAGGCGGTGTATCGGCTCAAACTGAATCGCGGGATCATAAATATTTTCAATTTCAACAAGCGCATATCTGCAGAGATGGTTAAGCTCTTCCCCCCGGGAAATGAGCCCTTCTTTTATTTCATTCCAAATTCCCTTTGCCGAAGCGAGCGAATGATTTCCGTCGCCAGCGGCGAATAAAAATGGTTTCCCATTTCCTTCGCCGTAACGGTTAATTGAACGGCTGCGAAGATCATCAAGTTTATTAATAATATATAAGACAGCTTCCGACAGCTCTCCGCCGTTATACGCATTAAGATACCAGCCTGCCGCTCTGCCCGAATCCGGAAAAAGCGGCGTATTGTAAATATGCGCATTCTTTTTTGCCATTTCGCCAAGAACAGGCAGAAACTCGTCCTTATCATCATCAATGAGCAGCAGCACATGAGGCAGTTCAAGCGGAGCGCCGCGGCGGATATCCATCCGGGGAGGCAGACGCTCAGGTACAGTGCCTTCGGTACAGCGGATTAAGGGACGCGAGTCAGGATGCCAGTCGTAATGTTCAAGATCGATTGCCGCGACAAGCCCGCGGCGCGTTTTATTATACGGTGTATCTCTTTCGGTATAAATAAAACCATTGAGCGGCTGAGCGAAAATTCCGTTTTGCAGATAACGATTCATCGCAGAATGAATATCTTTAATTCTTTTTTCTGCGTCCGCGTCATTAAGATAAACTTCGGGGAATATCAGGTTTATTGTTGACGGTGAACCGCCCGCGTTATCTTTAACTTTTTCCCAATACCCGCGATCTTGCGTAAATTGATCGCAGGCTATCGCCGGCCACTTTGACATGAAGCCGGCCTTCGGAAGCAATATATCAGGAATCCCAAGTCCAAGAGAATTAATTTCCTGCGGAATGTTCATACAGTCAGTTTATCAAAATTAAAAATGACTGTCACCGAGGTTATTTCAATAACGCCGCAGGCACTTTGCCTCCGTTCGCCGCAAGCGCTTTCATTACTTCTTTATGCAGCCAGATATTTTTCTCGGCGGAACCATCAGGATAAGGCTCTGAGTATTTTAATTCATCTGCGAGCTGCTTACGCGCCGCAGAACTTGAATCAAGATCGAGCGCTTTTAATAAATCGACGATTGATGTGCGCCAGTTCAGAGTCACTCCCTTTGCCTTTACCATTGCTTCAATTGCGGCTTCAATATCGACAGGCTCCGCTTTTTGCGCTTCTTCCTTTGCTTTTTTAGCCGCTTCCGCTGCTTCCTGTGCCGCAAGAGCCGCTTTAGCCGCTGCTACAGCCTGCGTACCCGCCTGAGGCGGCGGTATAACGATTTTGCCTGTTGGCTGTGCAGGCGCCGCTGACGCAGGCGTAGAAATTTTCGCAGCCGTAGCTGTTTTAGCCGCCGTAGTTGTTTTTGCCGCTGTAGTCGATTTTGTTAAAAGTTTTTCTTTAATCGAATCAAAAATACCCATAATATCCGCTCCTAAAATAATTATTTATATGACTTTTTTTTGTCATACGTAACATTCATTTTAATATCATCCTCAGCATGAACACAAGAAAAATAATAGGAAAAATTATAAAATCGTGCTATACTTTTACAATGAGTAATAAAGAAAATCTTGAATTAATCGAAATGTTTAAACGGCTGCGTGTTACGGATGTTCGTGACGGTATGGATTGGATGGGCTATCATCATTACGGGTCGGTGGATTATAAAATACGCCCGCTTTTCCGGCCGGAAACAAGCGTAATCGGCATCGCGAGAACCGCGCGCTATGTTCCCTACGAAGGGCCGGTTCCGGCTCTCCCGCCGGAAAAATACCGCGAATGGGTAAATATGTACTACACAAAAATCTGCAATGATCCGTGGAGCAAAGAGATTGAGCCCGGCGATTTTATCTGCCTTGATGTAGCTGGAATCGATGTCGGTCTTCTTGGCTCGAACAACACACTTCATTGTAAAAAAGCAGGCGCTGTCGGTTTTATGACAAACGGCGGCGGAATCCGCGACACAGACGAAGTAATCATCCAGAAAATTCCGGTGTGGTCATATTTTATTTCGCAACCGATGGATCAGGCGCGTATCCGGTTTATTGATAAAGACATTCCGATCGCAATCGGCGGAGTCGCGATATATCCCGGTGATGTCATCGTGGCGGACGGAGACGGAGTAATCGCCGTCCCGCGCAAAGTCGCAAAAGATGTGGCAGTCTACGCATGGCAGGAAGCAAGCGCCGATAAAAAATCACGCAAACAATTGTATATCGATCTCGGCATGCCGTTAGACGAAACAGTGGATTAAACAGAAAAATTATGCTTGTTGAACGAACATCAATAAAGAATTTAATTTTTGTGCGTTTTAGTCCCGGTGATGATTTATTAAAATCGTTAGAAATAGCCGCAAAAGATCATAAAATTAAAAACGCCGTGATCCTTTGCGGCATCGGTTCCGCGCGAAGTCATCATTATCATGTTGTCGGCACCCGTGAAAATCCTCCCCGAAACGATTATGTTAAAGACGAAAAAGCTTCCGACATCGCGGGAATCAGCGGTTACATAATCGAAGGAAGAGTTCACGCTCACATCGTTCACTCGGACACGGAAAAAGCGTTCGGCGGCCATCTGCACGAAGGCATGGAAGTTCTCACTTTCGCAATCATCACGTTAGCTGAAGTTGATTATGATTTTACAGGCTTTGACAGCATCGGAGATATTGAAGAGCTGAGAGGCAAATGATCCCATGACAGAAATATCATTTTAATATCTGTAATTCATTAAATCTGCCGGAAATATTTTTTTCGAATTTTCTAAAATCTTCCATAATATCGCGGTACAAGCGGTCGATGGACTTGCCCTGCGCGGATAAAAATACAATAGAACCTGTATTGAATAACTCGGGAGTATCAACATCAAGAGCGAGAGCGATTTTTTCCAACATGTTGACAGAAGGAAATTTTTTACCGATTTCTACCATGCCAATATGCGTTGTTGATGTACCGGCTTTCTCAGCAAGCATTTCCTGAGATAATCCTCTTATTTTTCGGTATTTTTTTATATTTTGAGCCAATAATTCACGTAAATTGGTCATTTTTTACCTATCAACTAAAAGATAATAATAAAAGTATTTGTCAACTTATAGATATTGACTATATCCTATTTGTTTATATATAATCTTATAGATGGTTTAAATTTTTATTACGATTATTAGCACAAAAAGAATATTGATACGAGTATCAAAAGAAATAACGGAGGATTTTATGAAAAGAAGAAGAACACACAATTTTTACCGTACTATGATTATTCCGGTAATATTGGCCGCGCTTTTATGGAATACATGCGCAAGCGGAAATGTAATGACAAGTTCAAACCCCGGCACAGAAGGGGTTGTCATTATTAATAATGAATCAGGATTGGAATTGGCTGTCTTTGTACGCACTCTCTATGGAGGAATCGTAGAAACCGGAAGACAGATTACAATACCGGTAGATAGAATAGAATCTGTCGGAACTGATGTCGAAATAGAAGTGATAGAAAGATCCAAACTCAGGAACCTAAGAGAATATCCAGGCAAAGATGTTCAAAGATATGATTACTTTGTTAATGTTGTCCGGCCGTTGAACAACCCGACACCGGTTACCCCTATTCAAATCCGAAAGAGATCATCGGAAGAACTTGCGAATAACGTAACGCCGGAAAAATCTGTTCTTGTCAGATTTAGTTATCATGACTGGCCGCAGGTAAGATCAACTGTATCAGTTTTTACAGGCGCTGTCGGCAGTGAGAATCCGATTATCAGGCTAAACAACGGAGACCCCGATCAATTAGTGCCTATGCCTGTCGGCGGAACATTTGTCTCAGTAAGATATACAATTGCCAACAGAAGCGGAATAACAAATCATGTATACCCGCAATACGGTAATATTAATCAAATGAATGACAATAAATTCTTTATTAATGTTTTTCCGGATCATTTAGAAGTTGAATTTAACGTACCGCGCCTTGACAGGGTTTTTAGTGTATCCCGCGAGGCGAGCAGCCCCGCGACAAACGGTACTCTCCGCGTAATTAATAACAGCAGCGTACAAATAAATATCCGATCACAAACCGGAACAGAAGCGGCGGACAGGCCGATTATGGGAGTTGGGAACAATAGTCTTGTAACAAGAGAAAACCAAAGGAATTTTATAGTAAGCCCCGGAAGATATAATTTCCGCGCTGCAATGTACGGAGAAGAAACAACATCAATCGCAAGGTTAGAAAATATCGGGATTGAACCCGGAATGATTTACACATGGTATGTCAGCGATCAAAGAAGCGCGTGGGAAACAAGAGTAAACATGGATGTACCAAGAGAGATAAGAAATCTTTTTCAGTCATGGATATTTGAAACAAAACCGGAAGAAGTAAATATGTTTCTTAGAATAACATCGACAGCGAATGAAGTGCAAAACGGCAGGTACTCAGTCGGCAGAACAGCAAGAAACGGACAGTTGAATTTACCGGACAGAGACATCGAAAATATTATCCGCGGCTTAACAACAGATAACGCAAGAAGGGTTTTATTAACATTCGAAGCGGAAAAAGAAGGGTATTATTCCGTTTCTCAGGCTATAAGCGCGGCTGACCTGTTGAACGCTGGTTCTATATTCAGGCCTCAGGTTTTTGAACTTGAACGAATACAGGAAAATCCGAATGCGGATATTATAATTGGCGATCCATTAATAAATTAATTATGTTTCCCGCAGCGGCGGTTTTTTTAGGATGTATAAATTGAAAAATTTTTATTTAATTTTGGCAATTTTAATATTTTTATCATGCGGTTCCGCGCCTCAGTTTAATAATAACGAAGAAGCTGAGAGCGAAGAACGGATGCAGACAGCTAAAATAACATTTTATAATTATTCAAGAGAAGATGTTTATTTAAGGCTCGTGAACCGGGAAAATGTCGAAAGAAATATTGGAAGCATAAACAGAGACGAAAACGGAAATATCAGACAGAAGGATTCGTTAATACCCGCAGGCGGAAGCGGCGAATACATAATAGAAGCCGACAGGTATCAAATTGTTTTAAAAAGAGATCAGCGCGGACTGCTTGACGCTGATTTTAATGAATACGAACCGTTTGATTTTCCGCCGTCAAAAGAAGGATATGTAATACATCTTTTTCCAGCCCATGAAAGAAAAACAACAGTCAGAATAACATCGGTAAATATTAAAGACGGTGTCAGCGATTCGGTAAATCCCTCTTTAGATATTTATTTCAGCGATGATATGATCAGAGCAACAGTTGAGGAGAACATTGAAGTAACAGGAGACAGCGGCAGTAATATTAAACTGCGGATGGAATGGCGAAACAATCGATGGCTTACAGTGTATCCGGCGGAAGCTCTTAATGCTTCAGCAAGATACAGACTCAGAGTTGGTATCGGAGCGCGTAACACAGAAGGTGACCGCCTTATGGAATCTGCGGAAATTCAATTTGCCACTGGAAATCTTATCTCTGATATACCGCAGTTTAATTTAGAGTCTATAAAGTTTGACAATTCAATACCGGGCTTTGTCAGGATCGACTGGGAACTCCCGTACGGCGCGGACGGCTCCGAAATTATTCTGCCTAACAGAAGAGATGATCTTCAAAGAAGAACCAATTATACGTTTTCTGTCGAAGACGGCAATTCTGTTGTATTTAAAATTCTTCCGTACAGAGTCAGCCCTAACGGAAATAAAATGTATAACCAAGTTGATTTAGAGTCGCCGAATATGAGCCTTCCCCGGCTTATAGCCTCCGGAGTCAGGATAGCGCATAATATCATGTATAATACCGCAGGCCGCCTTGAAGTCGCTTTCACTTTTTATTTAAACAACAATGCATTAAATGTTAATAACATGGTATTTTTATTAAAAAATAATATAACAGATACCAGCCTTACGGAATTAAACACAAGAAACAATTTTACTTACAGAACGATTAATCCAGGCGAAAATATAAACTGGAATTTTCCGGAACAGAATGTCACCTACTATTTAATGCAAGGCAATTTTATAATTTATTCTTTTAACATCAAAAGCCCGTCAGAAACGGAAATAAAAGCGGAAGCTGACCGAAGAACAGCTCAGGCTGAAGCTGAAAGACAGGCAAGGCAGGCCGAAGCAAACAAAAGGGCGGCTGAAGCAAAACAAAGGGAAACACAGGCTGCCTGGGACGATTTTTGGGATTACTTTCTTGGCGATGACTTCTGGTTTGGTTACGGCGAGAGATTTGGAAGTGTCGGAATTAATATAGGTACTTCATTTGCGACGCCTCTTTTAATAGGAAATATAAATTTTACCATTCCAATATTGCCTTACACATTTATAGAAGCAGGCATAGATATTGGTTTATTACATGGAAATACAGGTTATAAAGTAATATATGACGTAAGTTATTTTTCCGTGTTTTATTACGGCCGTTTAAATGTATTTGTACCGTTTGATTATGATATTGGCGGCTGGTATTTTGGAATCGGCGGCGGGTTTTCAGACGCAAGGTATAAATTTCCAGAGGCGGAAGCAAAAATACAAACAGGAGCCATGGATTTTACAACAGGGCTTTTTTTTGGTGAAGAACACTGTTTCAGAATTGGTTATACATTACGCACAAATTTTACAACCGGCGTTAACCACCGCATAACATTAGGCTATGCCTTTAGAATAGGGAGTTAAAATATATGAAAAAAATAATTATTTTTTATTTTCCATTTTTATTTTTATTGTCGACATGCGCGCTTGAAGGAGCGAATGTAATAGGACCTGCAGGCGGCTTTGTGTTTTATGACAAAGGTTATTACAGCGATGGGTGGCGTTATATGGAAGGAAGCCTGGTAGACGCAGGAGAAGCGACATGGAGCGGTGCTATTAAAATAGCCGCAGAATTTTCACAAGGCGGATATTCTGATTGGTTTCTGCCGAACATGAATGATTTAGAACAAATGATGGAAACAGCGATTTTTTCATTTGAAGAAAGTGAATATAATTTTTATGATGAGTTAACCAAAATTGTTGGTTATTGGTCATCAGATTATAATTCTTATGTTTATCGTAAACGTTTTACAGTATATACATATTCAGATTACGGCTATACAGATAAAAATTATTATGTTCGTCCCGCACGCAGATTTTAAAGAGCGCGAGGGTGGCAGGAACCAAATTAATTCTGTATCGTTAGGTGACATGAGCGCGCTGACTACGCATTCTCTTTCAATTCTCTTAGTTCATGCAGTGTGCGGAGTTTCCAGATTGCTTTTTCCTGAATCTGCCTGACTCTCTCTCGCGTGATCCCTAAAAATTTTCCGGTTTCTTCGAGGGTAAGGGGGTTTTCACCTGTAAGGCCAAAGCGAAGCTGGATTATTTTCATTTCTCTTTCGGATAACTGCGAGAGGATACCTCCCATTGTTTCCTGCAGGGTCATGGAAAAAACCATTTCGAACGGTTCCGCTCTTATGTCATCTTTTATTAGGTCTGCTAAGCGCGTAAGGTTTCCGTCGTCGACAATGGTGTCAAGGCTTGTCGTCTCCTGAGAGAGTTTGACAATTTCTTTTACTTTGGCGACAGAGACGCCGAGGTATTCGGAGAGTTCTTCTTCGTTGGGATCGCGGCCTAAGTCCTGCGTTAGCTGCTTGGCGACATAGTAACATTTTTTAATTGTGTTAAGCATATGAATCGGTATGCGTATAACGCGGCCTTTGTCGGCGATGCTTTTAATTATCGCCTGTCTGATCCACCAAGTGCCGTAAGTTGAAAAACGGCAGCCTCTTGTGTAATCAAAACGTTCGACCGCCTCGATAAGGCCGATATTGCCTTCGTCGATCAAATCCAAAAGCGATAATCCGCGGTGCTGATAATTTTTCGCGATAGAAACCACTAGACGCAGGTTCGCGTTTATCATCATATTTTTATAATGTAAAAGCGCGTTTTCCAGCGCGGTTTTTTCTTCACTGCCGCACGATTCTGTTTCGGTATTTAAGGAATTTTTCTTTTTATCGGATTCATGTTCTTTTAACTTGGAACGCAGGCTGATAATTTTTTCGCCGATATTCTGCTCTTCCTGAAGCGTCAAAAGCGGGAACTTGGAAATTTGCCTGAAGTAAAGCGCGAGAGGATCAGATTCTTTTTGAGGCTTGATTCTTTTTTGTGTTTTATCCGGAAGTTTTCTGGACTTCTTGCCTATCTTTTCAATTCCAATCTCCATTTTTCTACAACTCCTTTTGTATCATGACCTTGGCGCCGATGCCGGGTCCAACGGCAGGTCATTGCGGAAAACCATGAAAAATAACTGCGGGCGATCCGTCACTGCGTTAATTCCCAGTCTTCCAATTTCCATTCCTGATGTTATTCTGTCTCCTACATTTACAGTAATTGTTTCGCAGCCGCCGTACATATAAAAATATCCTCCAGCCGCCTCTATAATTACCACTCTGCCGAACTTCCGCCACGGACCTGCGGAAACTACACTGCCCTGTGTTAAGCTTCTGACTGATTCGTGCTGTGCGCCTTCTACTACAACGCCCATCTCTCCTGTCATGTAAGTGATTAACCTCGGCGTTACCGGCCAGCGCAGCGCGTAAAGTCCTCCTGCAGGCGTATTCGCGGGAGGAACAGGAGATGCTGCAATTTGTCCCGGCACTTTTATTACATCGCCGGCTCTTAACGAATGACTTGCGGAAAATCTATTTATATCGAGTAACGCTTGTAAAGTTATTCCGTGCGCGCGGGCAATGCCGTAAAGCGTATCGCCGCGTACTACCTGATAATCAATTAAAGGCGAAGTAGTTACAACAGAAGACAAAATTGAACCTGCCGGTGAAGCTGACTCTTCGGTCTGAGGTATAACAAGCCTTCTTCCGACAAACAGCCTTGAAGGATCGGTAATATCATTTGCGCGCATCAATTCATTGGCATTGACTCCATAAAAACGGGAAATAGAATAAATTGTTTCGCCTCTTGTAACAACATGGATCAAGTCCTCCGCGGCAAGCGCTCCGGGGAAAAGGACGCATGCCATTAAAAAAATTAAAACTGTTTTTTGTAAAAGGTTCACGGCTCTTCATTATCGGCAGAAATACCCAAAAACTTGAGGGGGGCGGATTTTTATGGTAGAATGAAAAATTATACGCTAAAAGGAGCGGACATGAGCGAATACAAAAGACCAAGCTGGGATGAATATTTCATGGAAGTGTGCGAAGCGATTTCCAAGAGGGCGACATGCGAAAGAGGCAGATCCGGCTGCGTTATCGCGAAAGACAAACAGCTTTTGGTAACAGGTTATGTAGGCGCTCCTGCGGGGCTTCCGCACTGCGACGATGTAGGTCATCAATTTAAAAAAATGCTCCACGAAGACGGCAAGGAAACTACCCACTGCGTAAGGAC
>Ga0209755_10005926_pt1 | contig 13707 bp, 7 predicted proteins | sample TergutCo191P1_FD_187301 | JGI IMG/M metagenome (GOLD analysis project Ga0209755, IMG submission 187301) | Cornitermes sp. P1 segment gut microbial communities from Petit-Saut dam, French Guiana - Co191P1 (SPAdes) (version 2) | ecosystem: Host-associated > Arthropoda: Insects > Digestive system >... | reverse complement strand
ATGTACTCCGGGCAAATCACCGGCAATGTATCTTACAGCCACGGCAGCGGCGTGATGAATCGCGGCGAGTTTTATATGTACGACGGCTCGATCTCTTTAAACCATGCTACAGATAATGAAGGCTCGACTTTTACTGCCGGGTTTGCCGGTGGTGTTTACAACGATTCAACAGGGCTATTTGTGATGCAGGGCGGTGAAATAAGAGGCAATAAAGGAAGAGGCGGCAGCGGTGTGTATAATAAAAACCTGTTTGCCATGACAGGCGGGACAATTGCCGGTAATTACGCGGACGGCAGCGGCGCGGGGGGAGTTGAAAATGAAAACGGCGCTTCATTCAGAATACAGAGCGGTATTATTTACGGCTCCAACGCCGCAAACTCCGAAGACGCGAATAAACACTGGAGTTCTTCCAGTAATCAGCACGCGTTGTACACTGCGGGAACGAATGGATCAATGCACGGCACTTTTAAAACAAATAATTATTCTAATTTATCGGACAGCAATTTTGATGCCAAAGGATCATTAATTACTACCAGCAATTCTATATACGTGCAGAATGGTTTGTTGCAGACCGGTATTCAAGCTACCAGTTTGACCATTAAAGATATAGCCATTAGGGTTGACGCTGACTGTCTGGGAAATGTCGCTGTAATAACCGACGACAGGGACAAAATAATATCCGAGCCGTTAATAATAAACGGAAACTCCGACGTATTTATTTTCCTTGAACCTTTCTCGGCGGGCATGAAAAGTATTTTATTTAAAATTTTAGATATTGATAATTTACAGGATTATGAAGAAGGTGATTATTCAATTATTAAGGAATTTTCCGCAAAGCTCAACTTCCAGCCGAACAACACCGAAGTGAATTTGTCGGCGTTCCAGGAAATAGCCCCGCCTGCGACCCATTTAACCATTACAGGCGTGCCCGATGGTATCTTCATTCCCTTGGAGGTTATCGCTTATTTGGTTTATTACGATCCTGAAGAGGGAGAGGATGAGTGCGGCATGGAATTTCACGGAACTACTGACGGCGTTTTAAAATACAAATTTCATCTCCCCATACCGGTAGGTGAAGCGTATTTTTCTATTGTATGTTATGACTGGGATCAGGATCCGATACTGGCTATCGAACCCCTTCTCTTCAAAGTTACGCTTCTTTCAGGGGACGTAACCGTTATAACATGGGCGGAAATTCAGGCGCAGAAAGGCAGCCCTCATCCGGGCGCCTGGAGTTACTAATAAAAGGAAGTTATTAAAAAGGAAGATATTATGAAGAAGATTGGAATTAAGGTAATGGCGTTGTTGTGCACGCTTTCGATTTTGGCTTTTACAGGCTGCGGGGAGTCAGAAAAAAACAACAGCAAGATGGAAGTTAAGGGCGTAACCCTTGCCGGTACTCAGGATGTCGGATTATATTCAGGCTACGCGGGAAGCGTTACCTACTTTATCACTGTCACAGGTAATAATATTGTTCCCTTTGATCTGACAGGCGGCAATGTCATTATCGGCGAGTTAAATGATGGCGCGGTAAAGATCGTTGACGGCATATCAATTTCAAAAGGAACAGTGTCGGCTTTTGATGAAGAAGCTGAGTTTACAGTTTCTGTCACAGGAGAAGTTCCTGCGAAAGAGTATGAGCTGTATGTTTCGGTATACGGCGTTATTTCGTCAAATAAAGTCACTTTAACAGTAGAGGAGCCGAAAACAATTACAGAGCAGCTTGACGATTTAGCGGGAAAAGCGCCGGGCGAGTATACCGTTTTTGTCTATGAAGACGAGTTAATTACTCCCAAAACATTGGATCATTCAGGATTTACAATAACCATGAAAGGCATGTTATCAAATTCCGGCAGCGCTTTAACTCTCGGAGAAAACGGCGCGATATTTACAATTAGATCAGGCACTACCCTGATACTTGAAAATATTACGCTGGAAGGAAAATCTTCTAACGACAGCGCTTTGATAATTAATTACGGCGATCTTGTTATGAACGAAGGGGCGGTAATTTGTAATAATACCCGTACAAGCGGCTATCTCGGAGGCGCAGGCGTATACAATCTGGGAAGAGCTTCTCTTAACGGCGGACAAATCATCAATAACAATGCTGACGGAGTAGGCGAGGGCGGCGGAGTTTATAACGCGGGAAGTTCCGCTGTATTCACAATGAACTCCGGTAAAATCTCCGGCAATAGAGCAGGGGGGCTTGAAAGCTCTAATGCTATAGGCGGCGGTGTAAAAATTGAAAACGGAGCCAAGTTCAACATGAAGGGCGGAGAAATCTCCGGTAATGCCGCAGTTACTCATGGCGGCGGAGTTTATTTATGGGGTAACAATTCTGAATTTAGAATGGAAGGCGGATCAATCTCCGGTAATTCAATAACTACAGCATCCTCTACAAGCCAGGGCGGCGGAGTTTATTTAGGCACCGGTTCTATTTTCAAAATGTACGGCGGATCAATTTCCGGCAATAAAATTTTGTCAACATATAATGCTTTAGGCGGCGGGGTGTATATTTTTCACGCATATTCAGAATTTGAAATGCACGGAGGGAATATCTCCGGTAATTCTACTTTAACCAATGGCGGCGGAGTATATCTATCCGCCGGATCTTTTAAAATGTTTAACGGAACAATTTCCGATAACGAGGTAACCGGTACTTCTGTTCTGGACGGCGGCGGCGGCTTTTATAATAACAACGGCGAGTTTACAATGAGCGGCGGAGTAATATCGGGAAACAAAGCTTATCGCGGCGCCGGTGTATATGATCTTAGAGATTTTAGAATAAGCGGCGGTATTGTTTACGGTGACAACGGAGGGATTCTAAGAAACATTCTCATCAATGGAGGAACAGAAGGATCGGCAATTTCAGGCGCTGCCTATGTTCGTCCTTTGAATCCGTCAACTCACGCGAGCTTGGGTCCTACGGTCGAAACTGTCAGAAATAGCAGCATAACTTTAGAGGTTGTAAACGCTGAACGTGTTAATGGCGGCGAAGCGGCCGGCTTAACCATTACAGGATTAATCGGGAGTACCGCTTCTCTTAAAGTATTGTACGGCGGTAAGTATCTTGAGTTAGGCAGCGGCGCTGTAACAGGCGGATCCGTTACTTTTAACTTTACGGAAACTCCTCTCGCGGCGGGCTCATGGCTGATGATTCTTGACACAGATGTGTCTTACACTTTTGAAGGAGTGCTTGCTAAGGGAGATAATATCATCTCGTTTAGCAGTATTATTGCGCAGTAATTTATAATTCAGGAGAATTTTATGAAGAAGAAAGTATTTCAGAGAGGCTTAAGTTTGTCAGCGTTGATTAGCGCAGTGTTAGTTTTGTTTTTAGCGGGTTGTCCTGAGGAGCCTGAAAAAGAAAAAATAAATAATGACCCTGTAATTTCAAGTGTAAAGCTTGAGCTGGCACGTGATTCCGGGGCTGCAATTGCGGGAGCGGGCGGAGAATATAAATTACTCATCACCGTAGTAGGTAAGAATATTTTTCCTATCAATCTCGCGAATGACCCGAACGTCATTTTTAGCATTTTTGACTTTAATACTCCAAAGGAGATGATAGGAGCTGTCATCGCGGGAACTGTGACTGCTTCAGGTGTGGAAACTCCGTTTAAAATAACGGTCGATAATATATTTGCTGATGAAGTGAAGAATGTTGACATCGTTGTATCAGTGCATGGAAAATATTCAGGCAGAGTTACACTGGAAGTTAAACCAACCGATTTGACCGGAAGCGTTACTCTCAATTTTAATCCGGCATCGCAAACGCTGACGGCTAACACATCCGCTCTTCCTGGTGACGGAACGGATACCTTCCAATGGCAGCGCTCGGCTTCAGCGAATGGATCATTTTCAGATATAACAGGAGCAAACGATTCTTCCTATGTCTTGAAGGAAGAGGACTTTGATAATTATATCAGAGTAAATGTTAAACGTACCGGATTTTCAAATGTATGGCTTTCCAGCGAAGTATATGGGCTGGCTGACGACGCCCCTGTCATTACGTCCGGAATAATAACATTAACTGTAAGCGGAACAGCCGCTTTAGGCGGGACAGTAACAGCGAATGTCAGCGGCATCCCTTCGGGCGTGTCTCCTGTTTACAGTTGGCTGCGCGGCACCGGCGAAGACTTTGAATTTATTAAGGGCGCGAACGGCGACAACTATGCTATATCCGCGAATGACAGCGGTTTTGCGATCAGGGCGTCTATTAGAATCGCAGGTTACAGAGGCCGTCTTTACAGCGCCCCGACAGCTTTGATTCCAAAAACAGTTACCAATTATATTGACGATCTGTACACGATGTACGCTAAAGGCGAATTGCCCTCAACATATACTATTCAGATGAACTATCAAAATGAGACGATAGAGCCTCAGGACCTTTATTTTAATGATCTTGAAATTGAAATAACAGTGAAAGGAATGCCAAGTGTTTTAACTTTGGATGTAACGAATTACGGGGCAGGCGCGATGTTTTCTGTAGTAGAAGGCGTTACGCTGGTACTTGAAGATGTCACGCTGATTGGTATAGAAGAAAATTATTTCCCATTGATTGATATTATTTTGGGCAGCCTGATCATAAATGATGGAACAGAGATTAAAGATAACGCGAATTATAACGCTACAGGTTTTGATTACATGGGCGGCGGCATTAATAATTATTATGGAACAGTGATCATGGAAGGCGGCAGTATCACCGATAATCTTTCTTTCCATGGCGGCGGCGTGATGAACTTCGGTGATTTTATTTTTAGAAACGGTAAAATCAGCGGCAATACCGCAAGCACTGATGATTACGGGGAAGGCGGCGGTGTTTTTAATTTTGAGGACGCGTTATTTATTATGGAAGGCGGAGAAATCTCAGGCAATTTCGCCAGATTCGGCGGCGGAGTCGTAAACGATGATACGTTTATCATGACAGGCGGGGCAATTTCCTCCAATGTTTCTACGGATTGGGAATTCAGTACCAGCGGGGGAGTGGATAATTTATATCAATTCGTTTTACAGGACGGAATTATTCACGGTACTGACGCGCCGTCAAATCTTCAAAACATCGGCAACTATTCCTCATTGTACAACAAGAGTATTTTAGCAACCGGCGTATACAGCGGAACAAATTACGCTGATTTATCAGAAAACAATTTTACTATTAATTACCGTTTGTACCTGAGTACCGATTACACTTTGGAAGTTGTTAACGGTAATTTAAAAAAACCTGTAGCGGCTACCGGTATAACTATTACAGGCATAGATCCGAAATTTCACGGTATGACAGTTGAATTATCATATTATAATTTTGACACTTATTATAATCTGTGGGGCTGGGATAAATATTCCGAACCTGTAACTATATCAGACTCCACAGAAATTCCTTTCTGTTTCAAATCCGGCGACAAATATTATCTTACGGCAATACCGGTTGGAGCTAATATTCTCAGGCTGGACATTATTGATAATAACGAAATTGTGACGAGATACGAGCAGGAAATACCTTTAAAACTTGGCAGCACCACAGTTGATATTTTCGATTTTGATGAAACTTGCTATGCCGTAACTATTACAGATCTGCCTGCTAATATTGTGGGTAAAGATTGGGACATGGATTTGTACTACCTTTTAGAAGGCGGAAGTGAAATGAGGCTTGGAACAGCAAAGAGGCCTATTACAACCTCTTCTGTAAAAATAGTATTCCCCTGGATTGTCGGATTAGTACTTGGTGATGAACACTACGTTAAATTAGCGTTTGAGGAATATGTAAATTCCAGTTATGAGGTTCGTCAAAGCCATGAATTCTCAATTTCACTTGATCAGGGAAATACATCCATATCTTATAACAATATTATCGCGCAGGCTAACGGCCGCATTATGAAATCTGCGAACACGCGGCTTTCTTCATTGAAACTTGCAAACTTGCAGGGAATGGGCTTTAAGAATAAGGCGTATCTCTCCAATCCAAAGCAAAAGCAGAAACAAGCTCTTGAATTAATAAAACAATCTCTTAACTTTAACTTCCCGCTGCAGAAGGCGGGAGCGGCGTATGTAAAAGAGCGTTTACAGCGCGATCACGGAAAGAACATCGGCATCCGCCAACCGAGGGATCGGAGGTTGAAGAATGATATAAAGTAAGGACGCTATATTAATGCGTCTTTACCACATCATGCTTTATATTATCTCAGCGCTCAATCAGACTCCCGTTTTTCCGCCAGCTTGTCGTTGGTATTCTTCAGCCTGCGCGTTATATTTTCGATCAGCGCCCTGTCCAGAGTGTTATCAAAAGTAAGGATTTTTTCAAACACAGGCGGCGGAAGGACAAGCACTGATATGTCTGTTTTGGCGATTGTAGTCGCGCTGCGGGGTTCTGAAAGTATGTATCCCATTTCGCCGAAGAATATGCCCGGTTTATAAACGGTAAGAGACGTGCTGACGCTGTCCGCGCCGGAAACTTCTCCTGATGATATAGAAACCTCTACCTCTCCGCTAAGAAGATAATATATTTCGTTTCCGCTGTCCCCCTGAGAAAAAATTATATTTCCCTTTTCAAAAGTTTGTAAATATTTTTTTAATTTTCCTTCTACATTAAAAAATAATCTGTTTACTAAATCCAATTTAACTTTTTTATCTTTAAGGTTATTCTCTATCGCTTTGTTTCTGCTTTCTCTTAACCTTATAAACAGAAGTATGTCAAAAGAATCAATAATGAATGCGTATTGTGCGCCTGTAAAAAAGAAAATGAAAAAGAAATAGACGTTTACAAGCAAAAAAACGACATTTCCCAATGTGCCGTAGAGAAAATTATAATTTGCCTGATTTAAAAGAATCCCTAACAAAACGCTTGTTACTCCGTAACTAAAAGCGCAAAAAAGAGCGCCGCGGAAAGCGGAAAGTTTTCGCGGAGGATTTACCGGCGAAAAAAGGTACGTGAAAAACGAAATTAATCCTAACATAATAATTGGGTATAAAAAACTTGTTATATTCATCATATTAAAAAGAAAATCCGATGTTTGAGGAATAAAATCAAAAGTCTTAAAAATAAATAAAGCCGTATGAGAGCCTAAAATCAGCATTAAAACAAAAAGTAATACCGCTATTTCCATTGTAAAGGTTATTAATGTTTCTTTTATTAAATTCCTTGTTTTTGTTCCCTTAAATATTATTTTTAAACCTCTTTGCATGGATAGCACTAAAATTCTTCCGGCCCAGAGAATACACAATAAAGAAATAATGCTGGAAAATCCAGGTCTTGTTACAGTTAAAAAATTTTCTGTTAACCATTTCTCATCAATAATCAGATCGATAAATGAAATATTGCTGAATAAAGTTGTTACGGCGTGAGGCGCTGATTGAAAAGCAGAAATAATAAAAAAGGCGATTATCAGAAACATTGGCGCTACAGAAAGAAGAAAACCGTAAGCGCCGGCTGCCGAATGATTCGCAAGTCCGTTATCATTGTATAATTGAAAAGTTATAAACAGCCTTTGAATAAAAGTTTTTACTTTTATTTTAAAATAAAACAAAATTCCTTTCATACATTATTATCTAATATGATTATTTTACTTACAAGTGAGAATTTTTTGATTATATGATATTATTATTCTATGCAGATACTTTACGATACACAGGAAAAACCTAAAAGAGCGTTTTTAGTCAGTATCATTAATGAAAAAAATAACGAATCTCAGGGCAGAGAACAGCAGGGCAGAGAGCTGCAAGGTCTTGCCCGAAGCCTTGAGCTGGAAATTGTTTTTCATGAGAAAATTCGTGTCCGCGAAAAAAGTCCAAAGTTCGGTATGGGAAGCGGAAAAGCTGAACTTTTAGCGCAGAAAGCGGCTGATTTAAAAGCTGATCTTATGGTTTTTGATTGGAATCCAAGCCCTTCACAGCAGAGGAATTGGGAAGAATTGTCGGGAATCCCCGTTGTAGACAGGCAGGAGCTGATAATTCGTATTTTCGCGGATCGCGCATCTACAAGAGAAGCGGAACTGCAAGTAAAACTGGCGGAACTTTCCTATTTTCTGCCGCGCCTAACCCACAAGTACATCGATCTTTCACGGCAGCGCGGCGGGCGTTACGGGACAAAAGGCTCAGGCGAAACAAAACTTGAGACAGATCGCAGAAAAATTGAAAAGCGAATTCATCAGCTTGAAAAAGAAGTAGAGCAGGTGCGAAAACAAAGGCAGATGCAGCGCCGCCAACGCGAGCGTAACAATGTTCCCGTCTGCGCGATTGTCGGCTACACAAACGCCGGAAAATCAAGCCTGTTAAACGCCCTGACAGGCGCTGATGTCCCCGCCGAAGACAAACTCTTTGTAACCCTTGACGCTGTTACGCGCCGTTTTCAACCTGTGCCAGGCGTTTCAATTCTCTTAACCGATACGGTCGGCTTTATCCGCGATCTGCCTCACTCGCTGATAAAAGCGTTTCGCTCAACGTTGGAAGAAGCAGCTCTGGCGGATATTATCATTCACATCATGGACGCATCCGATCCTGATATCGAAAGCAATTACGAAACAACCATCTCTGTTTTAAGAGAGCTGGGAGCGGAAGATATTCCGATTATTACACTTTTGAATAAAATTGATAAATTGCAAGGAACAGAGGACAATGAACAGAGAACAGAGAATAAAGAACAAAGAACAGAGAATAAAGAGCAAGGAACAGAGGGCAATGAACAGAGAACAGAGGACAATGAACAAAGCATAGTGAATAATGAGCGGGTAGAGACTTTAGGAGTACTGCAAAATTTGTTTCCTGATGCTATTGCGGTTTCTGTTAAAGAGGGGAGGGGGCTGGATGTGTTGAAAGAGAGAATTGTGTCTATGTTAAACGATCTTAAATAGCAAAAATAAACGCGAAGCCTTAATCATTCTTCCTTACAAACCTCTGCGTATAAGGTTTGAAATTTTCCAAATGCAGCGTCCGTGTGAAGAAATCTGATTCAACCGGCAGATCAATTGTTACCTCAAGTTTTTCCTTATCAGCTTTCTCCGTGATTTTTTCAAGTAATGTTTTGCCAATCCCCATACCGCGAAATTCCGATTTTACTTCTAATATATTAACTTGAAGACAATCTCCGTTTATCTCTGCGCTGACGGTTCCCGCTAATTCACCGCCTGCGGTTTCAGCGATAAAACAAACGCTGTTCTTATCACTGTTCTCTGATCTCTGTTCTTTGTTCTCTAATGTTTGTTCTTTGATTACAAAATCTTCCTGCACAAGATCTGTGTTATCCTCGGGCTCGATTCCAATCGGCTCCAGCCCCCATTCTTCCCTTAAAGAATTGTACCATACGATTACTTCGTTTTTCATTTCCCTGTCTTTAAAGTTGTACCATTGCTTTTCAGTTTCAGGGTACTGGGCGAGGACATCACGGAAAGCGCGGAAAACTCCGCGGTTTCTGTTGAGAGCGCGGGACAATTCCTCTCGAAGAACTGGTTTTTTTAAACCGGCGGCAAAATGCTCCATAAGGCGGTAGCCGTCCGCGGAACTCCATTCGGGAAGGTTGATGAATTTGTCGTCATCAAAATCAGGTTCTTCATCATAATCGTCTTCACAGTTATTCGTATCGATAACACATCCTTCCTGCGTATCAATAAGAAAATCGCCGTCCTGATTTTCCATATAAAAGAGAATGTCGTCAATTAACATTTTATCCAATTCAAAACGCATACCATCAATGTAGCATAAAAATAAAAAAAAGTATAATATAAATTATTATGGAAACAATGAAAAGAACAGCAAATTGCGGTTCATTAAGAAAGAGCGACGCGGATCGCACTGTAATTTTAAACGGATGGGTTCACCGCAAAAGAAATCACGGCGGAATTTTTTTTATTAACCTGAGAGACAGGTACGGAATAACGCAGGTCACGATAGACACGGAGGCAAATACCGATCTCGCTTCAATTTGCAATGAACTTCGAAATGAATACTGTATTGCAGTAGAAGGCAAGGTAAGTCAGCGTCCCTCCGACATGATTAATCCTTCGATGGAAACTGGAGAGATTGAGCTCTTAGCAGAAAACATTGCGATTTTAAATAGAAGCGAAGTGCTTCCTTTTCAGATTGATGAGGAGAGCAAGGCAAACGAAGACCTCCGCCTGAAATACCGTTACCTCGATCTGCGCTCAAAGGCGATGCAGGACAGAATCAGTTTAAGAAGCAAAACAACTTTCGCCGTCCGCGAATGGATGACATCTAACGGTTTTTATGAAATTGAAACTCCCACTTTTATAAAATCAACTCCCGAAGGCGCGAGGGATTACCTTGTCCCCTCCCGTTTATATCCGGGGAAATTTTACGCTCTTCCCCAGTCGCCACAGCTTTACAAACAGATACTGATGGTTTCAGGTTTTGACAAATATTTTCAGATAGCCCGCTGTTACCGTGACGAAGATTCAAGGGGAGACAGGCAGCCTGAGTTCACCCAGATTGATATCGAAATGTCTTTTGTTACAAGGGATGATGTTCTGTCCATGACTGAGGGAATGATGTCCCATGTTTTCAAAAAAGTAATGAACATTGAACTGCCGCAAAAGTTCCGCCGACTGTCATGGGAAGAGGCGATGGAACTTTACGGAAGCGACAAACCAGATTTGCGTTTCGATATGCGCTTACAGGATTTTTCCCCGTTTGTGGAGCAAAGTTCTTTTCAGGCTTTCAAAGACGCGCTCTCTCAGGGAGGAACTGTAAAGGCGCTTGTTGTTAAGGGGAAAGCAGACTATTCACGCAAGCAGATTGAAGAGCTGGAATCCCACGCGAAGATTTACAAAGCAAAAGGTATGGCGTGGATGAAAGCTGTCAGCAAAGAACAATTAACAAAGAACAATGAACAAATAGCAATGAACAAAGAACAGAGAGCAGAGAACAAAGAACAGAGAGAAGAGTTTAATGAACAGTTAGCGTTTGAAGGAGGGGCATCGAAGTTTTTTGCAGATAACGCGGCTCAGATTATTAGCGCACTGGGAGTAGAAAAAGACGATTTGATTCTCATGATCGCGGATTCTAACAGAAAAATTGTTAATACCGCTTTGGGAGCTGTCCGGTCTAAACTTGGGCGTGATTTAGGTTTGTGTGATTCATCAAAGTTCGAATTTGTCTGGATCGTTGACTTTCCAATGTTTGAATATAACGATGATGAAAAGAAATGGGAAGCGGCTCATCATTTGTTTACATGGCCTCAGGACAAATATCACGAAACAATGGAAAGCGATCCCGGCTCCGTAAAAGGCGATTTGTACGACCTTGTTTTAAACGGTTACGAGCTTGCCTCAGGCTCGATTCGTATCCACGATTCCGCAATGCAAAAACGAGTGTTCCAAATCGCCGGAATCGATCCTGCTGAAGCGGAGAAGAAGTTCGGCTTTTTAACGGAAGCTTTCAAATACGGCGCGCCTCCCCACGGCGGCATCGCTCCCGGCCTCGACCGCCTTGTAATGATCATGGCAGGCGTCACCTCTCTGAAAGATGTAATCGCCTTCCCGAAAAATTCCTTCGCGGTGAGCCCCATGGACGACTGTCCCTCAGAAGTTGATCAAAAGCAGTTGGATGAGCTGGGGATACGAATTGTTGAAAAGAAATGAACACGGATAGCGCTGAGGTAATATAAAGTAAAAGCGCTTTTCGTATGCTTTTTAAAGTGTCGTGCAAGCGGCTCACCGCCATCATCCCAAGAAAAACTCAGAAGGAGCCCGCCTGCGAGCCATGACAATTTGTGAAATGCGCCGATTGCGGTGAAGAAATTCCTTATGAAGAGTTTGTTGAAAACTTAGCACAGTGCAGTTGCCCTACTTGCCAAAACACTCTATGGCTGTCCATTTCTTCATAACTGCAAATACTTAAACATTATGATAATCGTAAATTTCCAAATATCTGAACTGTCGCTTAACGAATTAAGCAACCGAGCCGCCCGAATGGGCGGCGTAGCGTTTGTCGTTTGTTAAATGACGTTTGCCTTACATATTATTATTTTATATTATGTATTACAATGATTTTACTTTTATTTAACAAAGACTGCATTAGCATCTGAAGAATGTTCGTTACTCAAAGATTGTAAAATGTTATTAACCCAAAGTGTTGCTCTACGTCCATGTCCTCGCCCTACAAATCCAGCTACATAGACATTATCGCTAAAAACAAAAACTGAATTAGCAGTTGACTCACTATTGCGCAAGATTTGTAAAACACCATTTTTCCAGATTGCTGCTCTAGTATTAAAACTTAAATCCCTTCTGCCTACTACACCAACCACATAAATATTATCTTCATAAACAAAAAGTGATTCTGCTCTAGATGAACGACCATCATTATAATCCAATGTTAAAGGAATTCCGTTTTTCCAAAGTGTAGCTTGTTGATCTCCTGTATCCAATTGAACATATCCCGTTACATAAACATCATTATTATAAACAAAAACGGATGATGCATGTGATTTATTATTATGACTGAGTGTTTGAGGAACATTGTTTTTCCAAAGTATGGCTTTCCAATTACCGTCAAGAAATATATCACCTGTTACATATATATCATCATTGAAAACAAATACAGAATTAGCTATAGATCTAATTGAAGAACCTTCTGTATGCAATGTATGAGGATTACCATTTATCCAAAGTGTAGCTTTTTCATCATTAGTATCCTGTTGAGCATATCCTGATACATACACATTGTTATTAGATACAAAAATAGAATAAGCAGTAGATACACTATTTATTAATGTCTGTGGAATATTGTTTTTCCAAATAGTTGCCCTTCTTTCATTTGCAATTCCAATATCCCCCACCATATATACATCATTATCAAATAAATACAAGTCTAATATTCGTGCATTTCTACTAATACGTTGAGGATCACCATTTACCCATAACGTTGCGAAAACATCAACAACAGTTATATTAAAATCGGGTTCTGTCCGGGATTCTATATAATATGCATTTTCACCTACAACATATACCTTCTCTTTATTCTGTGCAAATATTCCTGTAACTATAAAAAATAGAATAATTTTAATTGCAATTGTTTTATTCATTTATCATCCATATTTAATCGTATTCAAACCTTTGTTTTTTGTCAACTGGTATGAATAAAATTATTTTTCATAACACTCCATATGCAAGGGTTAGAGAATAGGTGGATAATAAGCATAAAATATCCAATAAATGGGTCATTTTGAAACACTATTAGGGCTGTTTTATGTTGTAAAAAATGATTTTGCGTAAGGTGAGTAATAAAATTTTTCTTTTTTCTTGGCAAATGTCATTTAACGAGCTAGACCTGAGCCGCCGTAAGGCGGTGAAGCGTTTGTTGAGTTTGCAGAAAAACTATTTTCTAATCAAAATCCTACTAAATATTTGCTATAAAACTATTAAAAACACATGAAATGATGTGTTTTTTAACTGCTTTTTTCAGCAAAATTACTTTTTCTGCAAACTCGTTATGTGCCGTTTTTCCATTTGCGGTTATTTATAATTTTGATAATAAGGCAACCTCTAAAAACCAAGATTTTCAGGCATATCTATCTCTGAATGATAAAATGTTATTAAACTAGCAGGAAATTGTCGAACAAATCTAATGATTTATTCATTTTTCTTTTGCATTTGCAGCCGTTTTGAGGCTGTAAGCCGCATTATCACGTATAAGACTCCATTAAATATACATATCTCTTCAGATTGTAAGTTAAGTTCAAAAGTCCGATTTGTATTTCAG
>Ga0209755_10005925_pt1 | contig 13708 bp, 10 predicted proteins | sample TergutCo191P1_FD_187301 | JGI IMG/M metagenome (GOLD analysis project Ga0209755, IMG submission 187301) | Cornitermes sp. P1 segment gut microbial communities from Petit-Saut dam, French Guiana - Co191P1 (SPAdes) (version 2) | ecosystem: Host-associated > Arthropoda: Insects > Digestive system... | reverse complement strand
GGGGGGGGGAGAAAAAAAAATAAAAAATCTTCCACATGTTGGCAGATTGATGGAATCTGTTGCAGGATGTTAACGGTTAATACAATTTGGAACTAAGTCAGGCCAATGTGGTTTGATGGCTAAGATGTGTATGTGTATGAGTGTGCGTGTACACATTTGTAGTATGTGTGAGGAAGGTATTTTAATGTATCCTTAACCCTCCAGTAATCACACACAGTTGTCGTAAATCAGTACTCTAGCACATTGCAGTAGTAAGCCCATTTGTCTTTTTATGAAAATAACCATCATTAATAAATATATGTGATTTTAGGAGCCATACTTGTTATTGTTTTGAATATACAACATCCATTTGTTTATTTAATAAATATCAAGTAAAACAATTTCGGCGTTATATGAACTCTCTTAGATTGAAGAAGCAACATCCATCTTGTCAGGTTTCAGCTTTGTGTGTTACTTTTCACCGATCTTACACGTTGATTTTTTTCAGTTTGTGAGGCACCTGTCACATGTCATAACTCAGTCATATACTGGCTTAATGGCCAAGGAAAACCCCACTTGAAATGCTTAGAGCATGTTGTTGTTGTACTTGTGCTTTTTGCTTTTGATTATTTCATGCGCACTGTTGCCTTTTTTGAAATGGTGTTGCACATTGAGTTCCCAAGTAAATTTCAAGCTTTTGATATATGAATTGTACATAACAAGGAATGTAAGTGTCTTCACACCAGGGTTGCACAAATCCTATGTGCCAGGTCACTGTGCCAAATAAATTTTTTATGGTGGCACCTAGAATTTTTAGGTGGTTCCTAGACTTTTGGAAAATTTGTGCACCCCTGCTTTACAATACATGCTGGCTTGGTTGGATTTTACTGGCAGCAAGGAAAATTTCCTCAAAGCAGAGCAGATGCTTGTCAGCAGTTGTACAGTATATTCGTGGGGTATGTAAATCCTGTGAATTTTACAGAGACGCTTGTCAGTGCATATTGCTTAAAATTTACTGCTCCTTGTTCAGATTTAGTACAAACTCACTTATAATGTAAACACTACATAGGTACATCAAATACTTTATTGTCCAACTAATGCATTCAAATATATAAAACCATTAAATTTTTAAAAACCATTTAAACTTATAAAAACCGCAGCAACATGTTTCGGTTCATGAAGGAACCATCATCAGGGAGTTACAACCAGCTAAGCATTGGTTGTAGCTCCCTGATGATGGTTCCTGTATGAACCGAAACATGTTGGAGCAGCTGTTGTAAGTTTAATTGATTTTTAACAATTTAACAGTTTTATGTATTTGAGTGCATTAGTTGGACAATAAAGCATTTGATATCATTGATGCATGGTGTGACGATGAATACTACATAATGAAGTGAACTGTGTTGTATGACACAGGTAGGTATAGTCTGAATGCCTGTGGCTGTTGCATTTCTTGAATCGTTTGTATTCAGGCATAGTGCACCTTAGTTCTGACCGTTGTGGCCTGTGAATCTCTCTTTTTCATTTAATATTATTTTCCGTAATCAAAAAGGAGTTAGTCACATCAGTTTGTGTCAGAAATATTCTCACTTGCACTGGAATTTCTTCTTCTGGTTTGCAGTTATCTTCACTTTCAGTAATGTCTTCATTAAATTGTCTTGCTTGCCTGAAGAGTAGTTTACTTTTTAAGGTAGTGATAGTTAAAGATGAGACATCCTTAAACTGCAGAAGCAGGTTATGTGAATAATTTGGTCTGTATTGTGCCATGCAGTGTGCAGAGGCAGTAGATATTGCCGTATTATGTCCTCATCTTGTCGCCAGATGGTGGTGGGTGGTCAGTTTCATACCACAGCCACCTGACACCTAAGAAGATCTCCAGTACCCATTTGAGCAGGCTGGGTGGACCCCAGGGCCGGTCTGGACAGGGTTTGGAGAAGTAAAAACCCCTTGTACTCCCCCCCAGGGTTGTTCCCCTGGGCCATCCAGCCCATAGTGAGTAATTAGCTGCGTTGAGAGAGATTTTCTTTAGGGATCTGAATTTACTGCAAGTAGATTAATCTGAAGGTGTGTTCTACATTAAAAGAAAGAAATGGATTCTGAAGCAGCATGTAGAAATTCACAATTTATAATACACACAAAATTTGGATATATATGGTCAGCTTAGTGACACGTCTTTCTAAAACATGTCATGATTATGGGAACCAAATTTGGTAATTTGTTATAATTACCAAATTATATTTTAAAAATTAGAAAAAATGGGCCTTTTAAGATGAAGTTGAGGTTCCTCCTGTTACAGTGTACACTTTAATCAGTGGAAGGATAAATGTCTTGTAAATGTGATTGACATAACTGGTAGATGATTTGTCATGTATTATTGTATCCATTTTTAATGTAAATGTGTTGAATATAACCTGAACATGGTATTTTTGGTTAAACTATTTGTGACTGTCACCTGTGCTTTATTGAAATTGGTGTACACTACATTGGGTGTTTGACTGGAATGGATAAATGATTAACAAAACTGAGTTCTTCCACCTCCATGAACTGATGTATGGGTTCAACTGGAGCCATTTTATGTCACTTGTTCAACACACAAATAAAAAGAAGAATAATGCAACAAAATGTCATAAAAAAGAATCTACTTTTTCGTTGTAGTTTATAAAAATTACCTTAGCTAACCTTGGAAATAAACATACACTTTTACTTGCATGGATTACAGTAGTAATCCAGTCAAACAATATGATATAAGACAATGACAAAGTACTTTAAATCAAGCAAAATACATCAGGAAGCCTGAATCATGCTGGTATGGGAGGATACAGGGCTACACCACTAGCCTGTCTTAAGGTGATCCAGTGTTTGACAGTGGATTATGGTAGTATACTGCATGACACCTGGAGGCTTAACCATGTCCTAGTAGCAGAATCTTTTTTTTGAAAAACTGATAGTTGCTAAGGTGGTAAGAAATTTCCTAAAATTTTTGGAGCTTGTTACTTCAGTACCATGTTCTCAAGAGCTTTTGACGGGACCCTGTCTTGATCCAGTTCACTTCAATCTGTACCTTATTTCTCTGACATTGTGTTTTAATACCCTAGCATCTATGTTGTGTCTGCAAGGTGGTGTGCAGCTTTTAGATTTGTAAAATTTTGTTCGAGTTTCTCGTCTCATGTGCCACCTATCCTGCCCATCTCCTTCCTCTTGTTTTTATTATACTGACAATATTAGATGAAGAGTAGGAATAATGAAGCGCATCTGATCATAATCGTGCTGTTCCTGCTGTCTCTGTCTCTGTCTGTCTCTGGCACTATCTTAGCCCCGGCCATTCTCTTCAGCACTCTTTTCTCCAGCACCTTGAATCATGTTGTCTGCTTGAAGTGAGAAACCAAGTTTTATACCCAAACTAAGTAACTTATAAATTTCATTGTTTTTTAACCGTGCATTATTTAATTATTTATTATATTCCAACTAATTGCACTAATTCTGTTATTTATTTATATATAAACAACACATTAAAACATTTGTATTGTTTAAATTTCTAAAACTCCTCCTACATGTTTCGGTCACAGACTGACCATCATCAGGGAGATACAATATTTCTCTTAACTTCAGTTACTAAATTTAATATATTGATGTAGCAGCATATAAAATAAAAAATACATGTGAATTAATTTATTAAACTTATTATCTACTGATTTCATTTCCTTTTATCGCTTGCAGGCATGCTGCTACATCAATATATTAAATTTAGTAACTGAAGTTAAGAGAAATATTGTATCTCCCTGATGATGGTCAGCCTGTGACCGAAACATGTAGGAGGAGTTTTAGAAATTTAAACAATACAAATGTTTTAATGTGTTGTTTATAAATAAATAACAAAATTAGTGCAATTAGTTGGAATATAATAAATAAGTAACTTATAGTTGTGTAATTGTAATCTTTAGGCTTTTACATATTAATAATCCATTATTAATACACTGTGACAATTATAATGAGGCTTTATTTATTTTCTGTAGTTCTTAGAATGGTATAATGAAAGCAGCACCTGTAGACTAGAATGGACAGTTCAGATGTATGCTAACCCATAGTTGTTATTATGCTGGATGACTATGAATAGGGAAAGCTGGTTTGATTATAAATTGCATATGTAAGTAAAACAGTGTCTTTTATGTCTTTCAGGTGGTTACACATGGAGGCACAGTTCGTGCACGTACTGCATCAATTGAAAGGCTACAGGACAGGCAGAATGGTTCCGGTGGTTCTGCTAGTGCTGCAAGAGCCATTGAGAACACTTACAGCTTTGTGTGAAGAGCATAAGATACAGTAAAATGATACCTCACGATGTATTTATTAGATAGTTATGAGTTTCTGAAATAAGTGCAGAGGTGAAAAATAATTACGTTGCACATACTTGATCATGCCATTGGGATATAACCTTGAGCCAAAGTTCTTGTGCATATTGGATTAGTGTGCAAAACCAACTTATCCAAATGTGAGGGGTCCAAACAGAATCATAACTCGATGAACGTAACTTTAACGTAACTGAACAAAAATACATGAACATGTAAACCTACATGCTTACAGCGATCTGCTTCATCAATCTCACATTGGAACATAGCTGTACCATAAAGATCTGATCATGATTAATTGTGGCTTTTCCCTTCCCTGCATTACAGTCACATATTTCATAATAGGTTACTGCAGAATTTCAAATTTTACTCCTCAGGTGTAGCATAATGAGATGTGATGTTCTCATTGGTATTGACTGTTAATATTACTGTTTTGTGGTATATAATGTTGTGTGGTCTGGTATCTTGTTGCCAGCATTTGACAGCATCCTGATACTACACTTGTGATGGAGGCAGCACATTCTTGTGAAAGACTAATGACAAGCTACCAGACTACATGGTATCATCCCAGAAGTAATTTTCTTGTAGCAAAAGGTTTAATATTTTCTGCAATATTTGTGATTAAATTTATTCCATCTCAGTCATCAGATACTAAAGTACAGTAAAACCTCATTAATTTGAGTTACTCAGGACCAAAGAATCAGGCTTGGATTATATGATTTCAAATTACACAGTTCTTGAAGTGAACACTTCCCCATTGTGTTATTGGTTAAGTCCTGATGTTATATTGTAAGCTCTAATTTTTGTTTACGTAAGTAATTAGGAGTGGGAACAACTTTAACAAATCAAAATTCTATTGCGGAAGAAATTAAGAGCAGGTTGAGGTCAGGAAATGCTTGCTATCATTCGGTGCAGAATCTTTTGTCTTCCAGGTTGCTATCCAAAAATTTAGAGATCAAGATATATATAGAACTATAATTTTGCCTGTTGTTTTGTATGGTTGTGAAACTTGGTCATTGACATTGCGGGAGGAAAGGAAGCTGAGAGAACATGGTGTTGAGGAGAATATTTGGACCTAGGAGGGACAAGGTAACAGGGGAATGGAGGAGATTGCATAACAAGGAACAAAATGATCTGTACTTCTCACCCAATATTGTGCAGGTGATAAAATCTAGAAAAATGAGATGGGCTGGGCATGTGGCGCGTATGGGTGAGGAGATAGGAGTGTATAAGGTCTTGCTGGGGAAACCAGAGGGAAGGAGACCACTAGGGAGACCTAGGCATAGATGGGTGGATAATATTAGGACGAATCTCCAGGAAGTGGGATGTGGGTATATGGACTGGATTGGGCTGGCCCAGGATAGGGACAGGTGATGGATGCTTGTGAGTGCGGTAATGAACCTTCGGGTTCCGTGAAATGCGGGGAATTTCTTGACTAGCTGCAAACCAGTTAGCTTCTCAAGAAGGACTCTGCACCATGGAGTGAGTAAGTAAGTAATTAGGAGTTCTTGTTGTATTTATTTTTTAATTACATGCTGCATAATTTAATACAGTTTACATCAAAGCACATGCCAGCAAACAGTAATGCAGGATTATGGAACTTTGATCTTAGCACAGTGTTGTAGAATAGTGCATTCACCATTCCAGCGTATGTGATGAGGCTGAAACCAGTGTTCCTAACTCAGCCGGGTTACTGCACTGCACACAGCATAATTTTTACACAATATTTTGTTTCTATTACACAATGTACACATGACTCACAAGTGCCCAAGATATAAACAGTTCACATAGTGGTTTCTTTATATCACAGAATTTTTATGGGTGGTTGGGATTGATTGGTTGTCATTAGGAAACTTGTTAAAAAGTACTAGGATGAGCCATGTGACCTTGAAATTCCTCCCACTTGCCACACCATACACAGTTGGTAGATTGTCCTCCTCACAGTCAATGACAGGAAACAGTAAAAAGGGCCACACTCCAGCATGACCATTGCAGAAATAACTGACATTCTGTTAGGTATAAGTACAGTGTGGATGTGTGTACAGCTGAATTTTGGTTGACCATTTGAGGATCACACTGGCATGTGGAGAGTAAGATGACAGCTACAAACAGGGGTTCAGACACTGTCACCATGTGGTAAGGACAGTGCCTGCTCTGTCCAGTAGTAGTGCGTGAACATCCTGTTTCAAATTATATGATATTTAAAATTAACTGGTTTTCAATTCACAAGGTTTTACTGTATTACAATTTTGGAATTACAAAGATTGTAATACTGCTAAGTGAGTGGGTTGATTTGTTCATATAAATATGCATTTTAAATACAGAGTGATTATAAAATAAGTGGATTGCTGTCACCACAGCATGGCATGTCATCAGACTGCAGATGGAAGACCAGCTTACAGATATGGAGGGTAGATATGACTATATTGAATAAGCAGTCACAGACAGTTGAAGAGGGGTGTTCCTTCAACTTGGAGGTTGGGCAAGGAGCTAACAGCTCTTCACCATAAAAACTGTTGTGTAACATTCCACAAGGCTTCAGGCGTGATCTGGCGTGGGGTATGTATAGGTGGCTGGCACCTGTGAATGCAGTAATGAATGTTCGGGTCCATAATGCAGGGAATTTCTTGACTGTCTGAGGACTTGTAAGCTTCTCGGGAAGGACTCTGCTGCATGGAGTTAGTGAGTTATATAGATAGATAGTCACTCAGAATGATTATACAATTAACTTAATTACAATACTACCCACATAGATGGCAAACCCCCACTCCCCCACTCTTTACAGTTTTCAGTTTCAGGACAATACCTGTAAAGAAAATATTTAACTGAATGCACGATTATAATGCAATCCCCCATTTTTCTGATGATGAATTAGGGTAAATCTTGTAAGTAAAACAGTAATTTGATATGCAGTATTGCATAGAGCAAGTATCAGCTGTGTAGCCATCCATTCACATGATCTGTTGTCATGATGGCAGCATATTATGCACCACATTATAGTGTTGTGCTTTATGACAGATAAGAGTAGGGAAGAGCATGTGGGGAAAATCATGTTTCATGTTGCACCATTAGACAACCCATTTCCCCAATGAAAAATGTTACAGGACATTTTTATAATCACTCTGTGTGACCTGTTTGTGAATTTGCTTTATAAAACATTCATTTTTGGCTCTCTCTGTTTTTGTATGCAAGCTTATTTATCACTTTGTGAATCAGGTTTTCTTTATAGACTTGAACTATTTCTTAAAATTATGAACATGTTACATTTCTATAAGTTCCATCACAGCAGTCTCCATTTGAGTTATTAAACGTTTATGCCTTCATAATTAAAAATGATACAAATGAAAAAGGAAAGTTTGTCATATGAGTCCATTTGAAAGCATGTTCAGGCATTGAAGGGTCAATTTTGGTGTTCTTACAGGATATGTACAATATGTATAAGGTTTGCATCTGATACATAGTAGGTACTTGAGAGTTTGTTGGTTCATATTACTACTTTTGGAATTTTAACATGGACAGGAAAGGAGAATGAGAGAACTTTACATATATCTGAAAATGCTTATATCTGCTCCAGTGGCTCTCATGGTTTGTTCCAAGTTTTGGACTCAGCAGCTTTTGGGTGCTGCTTCTTAGAGTTCTAGTAAGTTTCCAGGTGTACACTCTGCCAATATTTGTATTGGTGTTGTTGTCAAAGGAGTCTCTGGTTTGCTGAGTGCCCCAACATTTACTGCTGACAAGCGGTTGGCACCAAACAGTGTAATGTAACAGTATTATCACCACCACCACCACCTTCTTCTTCTTGTCCTCCTCTTTTTCCTTCTTTTCCTCCTCCTCCTCCATCTTCACAACCATTGTCATCATTGCTACCATCACCAGTATCATCATAATTATCATCATCAATATTATTTACTTGTCTGAGCACCATGTTTGTTGACTTATCCTCATTTTCTACAATTAAATTCACTTTTTTCACTGATACATGAATAGGTTATTCTAGTATGTTATGCTGGATACCCATAGAATATATTTTTCATATCCTATGCATAATTTTCAGTGTGTTCACTACACTTTGTGTATCCTGTTCAGAAAAGAGACTTTCTTGTTCACAGTGTACCATTAAGAAATAAGTAAGCAAAACTCAAGTATTTCATGCTTGAAGCATAAGATGTAACACCAAGTGCAATAATTCAGTTAAATACAACAGAACACAGCATTTAGCCAAAAAAATGAAAACTAAACTGAAATTTAATCAGTGCACTGGACAACCAATAAAGATAATTTCTGTGTTTGAAGTAAATTATCACTGCAACAATATACATATCTGCTAAAAGAAAAGTCTTTGGAAAATACCAGTATATGCTTAAAAAGGTATAATTAAAAACGTAAATGTATGAAATATGTGTCAACACTAGACTCCTGGGAGAGCAAGTTAAAATAATTCTGTACTGCATATATCAGACTATCCACCATCAATGGCGAGGGGCAGTTAGTGTTTTGAAATGTCTGGCACATGACAGGGATGTCGGTCATTACAAGCTCATCAGGCGCAGTTGTTTTGTGGAGCTTGGTGACTTGCATCAGTTGTGTGTGTTATGTAACATTGTTAAAATAGTAAAAGATATAATGTCACTTCATTACATGTCTCATGTGCCAAATCATAATTAGTTTTGAAACTAAGAAGTACTGACCATTTGTATTAAGGTAGGATTGCAGAGGAATTGTTTACTGAAAACAGCTTATACCTGCCATATAGTAGAGAGAGGACCATTTTGTAGGAAATACTGACTTCACTGTGTTCTTGAAGTAAGCTTCCTGTAGACAGTTGCACATGTCAAGACAGATCTGTTGCTGGTGGGAAAGAATGCTTTCATTTGTCCTCATCATTGATACTCATCATAGTACACATCAGTGCAATTTTATTGTCTTCTCTCTCAAACACATTTGATTCTCATTTATGATGTTCTGGATGCATGGTTGTGAGGGCTGTGAAAATGTAGATTTTCTCTGGGTTTTCTTTTGCTTTCCATTAATTTTGAATTTTGTCATTTGGTTTCCTGCTACCAACATCTTCTATATGCTACAGCATGAACTGGGTTACATTCCTTTGTGTGTGGAGATTTTCACACTCATACTAAAACAGTAGTAGATCTTATTGGATGGAGACCATATGAAAGCCAAGCCATGAAACCACAGCTCTTAAAAAAATGTATATACTCTGAGCAGGATTCGTGTAATCCCAGTGTCAGGGCAGCCAATTTTGTGTTACCATTATCGTTGATATAAAACAGCCACTTAATTGCTAGTATTAGGAATGTAAAATAATTATGATCCTGTCTTGAATTATGTAGATCCTTGCACATATCAGAATGCAATTTGATACTGATATGGGCCACTTGCTCAGTGACTGATGTGCAGTAGGCAAGAAATGTTTTCCTGCTGCAGTGTTTGTTAGAGTGATGGCTGTCTGAGGTACTACAACAGAATTGTGTATTTCTTGCTGGTTTAATGCTTGTAAATTTAATGTGTCAATCTTTATATGCAGGTGATGGCAAACCCGTAAATATCTTGTTTATTTGCATGTCTGCTAAACATTTAGAAACTCAGTGGTGTGTCATTGCAGTGAATGCTGAAATTATAAACCATTAAGCTTTTCAGTTTCAGTTACATAGCATATGAAAAGATGGATATTTATGTCATTACAGAATTTCATTTCACAAATATATTAATGTAACAAATAGAAGTTTAGTTCCTTTGGTGTACTTTCCCAGTAAATGTGTAACAAAATCGTGTGACCAGTATAACACATAAAACAATTACTTTGAACATCACAGAAGTATAACAAAATTGTTATTAAAACTTCTGCATCATGGGATGCCATTCTTTAAGTCTGAAGTATAAAGAAATTAAATGAGTTGCTTGATTGTCAAGTATGATATTTCAGGAAATGGATGCAATAACTTGTTTCTTTGTGTAGTCATATAAATTTATTTTACAATTGATAGAATATTCCCTTTTCAGAGGTTTTTAAGTAGTGACACCTGTATGTCACATCAGCATCTTAATTCACAAGTCTTGTGTTAATTCCATAGCATGGTAGGCAGCCAAGCATTTGCTTCCCCTGGAATCTTTGCACAAAAAAAAATGTAATTAATAAAACTGAAAACAAATTGGAAAAGCAGGGAAAGTATACCAAATATTAATATGATTAAATCAATCTAACTTAATCTAAACTAACACAGCTACTGGGCACACCATGGAAGTATTTTTAAATGGCTTAAACATAACTTTTGTATGCTATATATCTGTTTGTACCCCTGATGGAGAAAATCCTGGTGGCATATATGTACCCAATGCCACATTCACAGCTCTCTGCATGATTAGTGTGTGCAGCCTGAATATTTAATCCAATTCTGTGGATTCGTTTTTGTACCCTGCTGCAGCTTCACTTTAAAGTGCCAAATTTTTTTATTACATATAATGAATATTCAGGTAGTAAAGTATGTTGGTGCATGATCCAGACAGTATTTTCTAAAAGTAAACTGTAAACCAGACTTTAGATTTCAAAGTATGTAGTTAACGGTTCACTTGAAATAACATGCTCTGTGATAATGATTGTGAGAGATTGGAATGTGCTAGATACTGATAACATGTATATTGTTGTTCCAAGTGTTGTGTCATGAGATTAGAATACACTTTGATATTCACTGTGAAAGTGATGAATTTAAATTGTATAAACAGTATTTGTGTGCAATATGTATATACTTTATTTAAATATCTCCAAGGAGCAGAATCTCTCATGAGAAATAAGTAGTTAAAATTTGCTGCCTTTTACAGGATCTGTAGGTGCATTATATTCACAAGAACCTACCACATCATACCACCTTGTTTCCGTGAGTTCCATCTATACCTATATCTTCCAAGTGGTCTTTTCCTTCCATATTTTTTGACTGAAAGTATGTATACATTCTCCCCTTTCCCCTTTGTCCCACATTCTCCATGCATGTCATCTCTTTGATTTGATCATGCTGATAGGAGTGCAAATTATAACACTCATCATCTTGCCGTTTTTTTTTTTCCCCCACCTTCAATTTAGTTCCTCCCTCTTGGGGGTCAAAACATTTTTCTCATCACCTACTGTCTTTTTGTCCATCGTAATTTAAATAATTAATGGCTAGAGAAAAATTATTTTAGTATTCATAGTCTGTTGTTGTGTTTGCTTGTATTTTGTTTGGGAAATTTGTGTTAGAATGTTTATTTTCAAGGTTTCCTTGACCATTCCAGCAGACTGTAAGCGGGTAAAGAATGAAGGTAATCTTTTCCCATGGAGGGTCACAGACAGTAAATACGTCTCATATTCAGAAAGTTTGTGAAGTTAAAATCTCGAGACTTTCAATTGTCATTTATCATTAGTCTGGCACTACAGTCCAATATGGACCTCGGCCTCCTGCACAATCCTCCTCCAGTCCTGTCAATTTTGGGTCTTCACTCACCAACCTCAGATGCTCACCATGAGGTCCTCCTCCACATCTGTTATCCAGCGTTTTCTTGGTTGTTTGGTTTTTTCCTGCCGTACATTTCTTCATTCAATATCTTTTTCAGCAATGTAGGGATTATCCACATTTTTTACATGGCCCCGCCTGCTGATCCTTCTTGATTTGACAAATCTAACAATATCAGCATGGCCCAGGATGGATTTAGTCTGGGGATATGATCTCGGTGTCCATTCTCCATTCAGAAAGCAGGGTCCATTGATGCTTCTAACCATTCTCCTCTTGAAGACTCTCCAGGATTGTTCGTCTGCAGTTCTCATGGTCCAGATTTCAGCTCCATGTGTTACCACAGGTATTATGAACATTTTGTATAGTGTTATCTTAGTTCCTTTAGAGAGAAGGTGCGACTTAAGCAGTTTTCTCAGCATACAATGTGCACAATTCCCTGCCATTGTTCTCTAGATTATTTCTTTATATACCTTGTTTTCACTGTTTGTGTTAGCTCGTAATAATTAAAATCATTAATGCCTTCAAACTGGAGCTCACCAATGGTCAGGGTATCTCTTCCTTTTATGCCTGCAAAGGGGAGACCTTGAGGAACTTTTTTTCGACTTCATTTATTTATAAACCAAGTATCCTTCAATTATAATAAAATAAATTGTATATTTATACAGTCAACCACAACAACTACATTGTTGTGTTTGACTGTGTACTTGTATAATTTAATTTATTATTATTGTATTTTAAAACACAATAGAATGGCCTCTACCAAAATCAAGTATCCTTCCTTCCCTGTTTAATGCTTGGAGTAGCTCCTTGAGCACTGCAGTACTGTGACTCATCAGAGCAGTTACATCTGCAGAGCCAAACAGTTGGGCCAACTGATTCACTATAGGCCCCAGGATCTGAAAATCCTGTATTGCTGTGTGTAACACCAGTTTAAAGAGAGTAGACAATAATATGTCACCCTGCCTCACAACAGCCCCAATATGAAAGCTTTGACTGGCCTGGTTCCCCATCATGACATTACTACATGCTTGAGACACTGTCGTTTTAATCAAATTGATAAGCTTTTTCAGAATGCCTTAGCTCTTGAGTGACCGTTGAAGTTCGTATTTATTGACATTGTCAAAAGCCTGTGTATAATCAATAAAAAGTGTTTTGACATCAATGCCATACTCATACCATTTCTCCAGTGACTGCCTTAAAATAAATATTTGTTCAGTAGAGCTTCTGCCAGACAAAATCCACACTGGTATTCACCTGGAATCTCTTCAGGGATTGGGCTTAGCTTTCTGGCCAGTACTGTGCAAAAAAAAATTTTTGTGTGCTACATTCAGCAGCATAATTCCTCTGTAGTTCAGACATTCAATTTTGTCACCTTTCTTAAGATGGTGGAAAAACAAGTCCCATACTCCAGTCTTCAGGCATTTGTTCTTGTTCCAGATCTGAATAATCAACTTATGAACTTGCTCCTTCAGCACTCTCCCTCCACATTTAAGCAGTTCTGTCCCTATGTTGTCTCCACCAGGTGCTCAGTTTCTCTTCATTCAGGTGTTTGTCTCTTCTACCTCCTAATAGGTTGGTGGTTCCATCTCTGGCTCTGCTGCATGTAGATGTAATACCCCTTATTTGTCATTCTCATCTTCCAGCTCATTGTTCAACGTCTCCTTGAAATATTCAGCCTATCTGCTTGATTTTTCCATCCTGATCTATTATATTGCCCTACTTTTCTTTAAGAAGATTTAATTTGAGCTGATATTCATTCCGTATTTTTTTTAACTATCTGGAAGAAAATCCTTTCATCTTTTTCCTCTCTCAGTTCTTTCCATTCTTTTTTCCAACCATAATCACTTTTTCTTCCAGAATGTTTTGGCATCATTCTGCTTTCTG
>Ga0209755_10005924_pt1 | contig 13710 bp, 14 predicted proteins | sample TergutCo191P1_FD_187301 | JGI IMG/M metagenome (GOLD analysis project Ga0209755, IMG submission 187301) | Cornitermes sp. P1 segment gut microbial communities from Petit-Saut dam, French Guiana - Co191P1 (SPAdes) (version 2) | ecosystem: Host-associated > Arthropoda: Insects > Digestive system... | reverse complement strand
ATCTCATAACAGAAATATCCTCCGCGCCGTCCAGATCCGCAATAGTACGAGCCATCTTCAAAATTTTATGATAAGCCCTGGCGCTTAAGCCTAAATGCTCAAAGGCCTGTCTAATTATCCCTTTCTCGGGCTTGCCCAGCAGACAGTAACGCTCTACCATAGGCGCGGTCATTTGCGCGTTTGAGTGGATACCGCCCTCAGCGGCGAATCTCCTCTGCTGGATCTCATGCGCTTTAAGCACCCTAGCCTTTATAGTAGCCGAGCTTTCCCCTAGCGGCTGTTCAAAATCGTCGTAATCAATATTAGCGGCCTCTACTTGTATGTCCATGCGGTCTAGCATGGGGCCCGAAACCTTTCTCAAATACCTATCTATCTCATTTTGCGTACAGTTACACTTGTTTGTGCCAGAGCCAAAATACCCGCACGGACAAGGATTCATAGAAGCCAGTAACATAAACCTACTGGGAAAGCTAAGCGTTCCGTTGACACGCGAGATAGTCACTACCCCGTCCTCTAAGGGCTGGCGCAAAATTTCCAGCGCCCGCTTTTCAAACTCCGGCAGCTCGTCCAAGAATAATATTCCGTTATGCGCAAGGCTTATTTCCCCCGGCATAGGAATACGCCCGCCGCCGCTTAAAGCAACCGGCGAAGATGTATGATGCGGCGATCTAAACGGCCGTTCTGTCATGCGGGCGTGCTTTTTATCTAGCAGTCCGGCTATGCTGTATATTTTGGTGATCTCTAAACTTTCGTCCAGGCTTAGATCAGGCATTATACTGGGCATACGATGCGCCAGCATTGTTTTACCCGCGCCGGGCGGGCCTATTATAAGCGCGTTATGCGAGCCAGCCGCCGCAACTTCAAGGGCGCGTTTTACAAACTGCTGGCCTTTAACATCCGCAAAGTCTATATTGTAACTTGATAAGCTATAATTTTTTTGTGTGTCTCCAGTAGGCGCAACATATAACCTATCAAACAGATCTGTTAAGTCTGTTATGTTTTCGAGCACTATAACCTGCATGTCGCCCACCAGCGCGGCTTCTTCCGCGTTCTCACGCGCTACACAGCAGGTACCTATCCCATTAGCCTTAGCCGCCAGCGCCATAGGAAGCAAGCCATTAACCGGGCGCACCGCTCCGTCCAGTGATAGCTCCCCGCTAAAGCAAATGCCTTCAACATCTTCCTGGCTCAAAACCTCCATGCACACCAAAATACCCACAGCGATAGGCAAATCGAAAGCTGGGCCTACCTTGCGGGTATCTGCGGGCGCTAAATTTACTGTTATCCTCTTAACAGGAAAGGGCAAGCCGGCATTACGAATAGCCGTGCGCACCCGATCCCGCGATTCCTTAACCGCGGAGTCTGGTAGCCCAACTATATCGAAGGCTGGCAAGCCCTGATTTACGTCTACTTCAACAAAAACTAAATATCCGTCCACCCCAAGAATGGCGGCGCTGGTGATTTTAGAGAGCATTTTCGCCTGCTCGAGCTGGCGGCATAAGGCGCGGCCGAGCCGGGGTATAGGTGGTAGCCCTTCTTACATTAAGGAAGTATTCGCCAGCGCCTTCAAAGAATCCAGCGCGGATATGATACAGCCTTCCGGCCACAAGATGAGCTTTTATTTGTGCGTTAAGCCCAGTACCGCCGTCATCGTCCTCAAGCAGAAGGTTCCTAGAGCTGTCCAAAAGCTGTAAATGCGGGTCGCTGTTGTAGTTGTGAGAAGTATAGATTATCCAGTATCCCGTAGCCTCAGGAATAAAATTGAAGTACTGCTCGCGCACAACATGGCGATGAGCGGTTCCGTTTTCCAGGGCATGTATTTGGTACGATGTACTGATAGACAAAACCCGCCGAGCCCCGTATGGCGCCACCCAGTTGGGAAGCCAGGTGATGATATTGTACTCCACACCCTCTGCCATATCTAATGTAATAACAGCGGGCACATTGCCCCAGTTATCCATTTCAACGGCAAAACTGCCGCTTGCGTCACCCATAAAAATCATAACGCTAGGATCGTTAGATTGTATAGTCCAGGTTTCTGTAAAATCGGGAGTAAACTCAAAAAATTGATATTCTGCCTCAATAGGAAGGGCGCTGGCAACACCCGGAAACACATGAACTTCGTTGTCATCTTCGGCTTCTTCAAAAGGGACTACATCAAGAATATAGTTTCCGCTTGCCCCCGGTTGCCAGAAGCGTGCCCAAACCACATACTCCACCCCGGCTGTAAGATAGACAGAAAACCTGGCATTTAAATCGCCAGCGCTATCATCGTCGCCCAAGAAGAAGCTTCCGTAATTATCCGTAATCACTAAAAGGGGGTCGCCTGTTCTGTTTCTGGTGCTGAATGTCCAAGCGCCTGTTGTGTCCGGCGTAAAGGAAAACCACGTTTCGCCCTGTACCCTAATATTGCCGCCCGCAGACGGAATCTCTCGGCGTTCTGCCTCAAGGTCTAGGGTAAAACCTTCTGCCTCTAGGTGATCGTAGTCTAGCCAAGAGACAAAATCTCTGGTAAGGGTAGCGGATATTGCGTACTCAAGAGGAATCCACATAAGCATCATGGTTTCGATAGTGTACTCAACACCGGCGGTAAGCCGGACGGTAAAAGAAGCATGTCCATCTATTTCATGCAGAAAGTTATCAAAAGCAAGGGTATTGCCAAAGGGGTCATCTATCCACATGGGAAAGCCCTCGTCGGCATCGCTATGTACTTCAAACAGCCAAAGCCCGCTGGTATTAGGCGTAAAGGAGATTAGCGCCTCACCATTTATGTCCAAGCGCCCGCCGCCGGCCGGCATAACAAGGCTTTCCACCGTGGGTATGCTAGGATCAAAGAAAGCGGGAGGGGTAAAGGTTTCCGACCAGAATAAGCTAAGCATATAACTACCGCCGTCCGACCCTCTAAACCCGGCATATACTATGTACTCGGCACCTTCGACAAGATGAGCAGTTATAATACCGCCTTCCCCCAGAAGATGGCCAAACTCGTTAGTAAGCCAAAGATAGGGTATGCCAGAAATTGTAGAAGCGTAAAAAGTCCAGTAACCGGTAGCATCCGGCGAAAATGCGAACGAGGTTTCAGATGAAACCAATACCGTAGCGGTGTCGTAATCATCAAGAGAAGCCGCGTCGGAAGCGTATACGGTAACGGTGCTTAATGTTAATACAAGCAGTAGCAGTAGTACTTTCTTCATGTGCAGTACTCCCTTATAATTTTTTCGGAATTGTAGGGCTATGGTAGCATTTTATATTTGCTGCGTCAAGAGGAATAGGAGTGGGGGAGGTTTGCGGATATGTTTGGGTGTGAAAAAAGCCCGCACGACCCCGATTAACGCAATGACGTTAAGCCCAGTAATATAGCTATTCCTGTGAAATAGTAATAAATACAATTTAACTGTTTTCAATTCTCTAAAGGGTAGAAATATCCCTCGATTTACCCTTTAATACTCAATCCCAAACTCCTTCATAAGTTCTTTAATCTTTGATTCTTCGAGCCTAGCTATTCTAGCTATAGATGCAATAGGAAGCCCCTCTTTCAAAGCGGCCTTTATTGTTTCTATTTTTTCATCCATCATAAAGGATTCAACTAACTCTGTCATTTCAAGCACCTCCCGTAAGCTGTTTAATTTTTCATCATCAAGATATTTACTCGCAAAGCCAAACGCCGCCGCTATACAGGCATTTTTCTTTTGCGTATCTGGTATTGTCTTGGCTAACTCTATAGTACTTGACGTTAATTCATACCGTGGCATAGTGTGATTCATTAGCGGTAGTAGCACAAGTTTAATGACATCAGCGTCAGCTAGGTCTTGACCAGATTTTATTTTATTTTCCAACTCAGTAAAAATAGTATTTCCGTCATAATCTGACATTAATATAACATCTGGGTCATACGTCAACGTACCGATATTTAAAGCATTAGGCTTATTCTTAACATCAGCAGTATAGATCATCACCGTATGTACCAAGCGTCCGTCACGTTCATATAAGCGAGTGTCATAACCTACGCATTTAAGCATAGCTTGCTTGCTATCGTGTCCTGTAACAAAGGCTAGATGTAGGTATGTGTTATCTTCGAGTAAGAAAACCATATCTGCCGCACCGCCGCCTACTTCGATTACTGGTAGTTCTGGATTGATTAACTCTTTTATAGGAGCGGTTTGTAAGCCATAAAATTCTAGGGTAGCGTTACGGAATAAGCCGCTTGCGTATTTTTGGATTATGTCGTTTACGTGTTTGGTTATTTGGGGTTGCAGAGGGGTTCACCGTCCTTTGTAAAAATTGAGCCTAGTCTAGCAGAACATTTATAATATTTCAATTATCTAATTTAATCACGCAGTCTGGCTTATTCGGAACAATATTCGCCGTCAAGGTAATCGACATCGGAGTTTACTTTATACGTTTTCCCGAAAAACTTTGGCGGGGCAATAACTACCGCTTTTTCTGAATCTGGTTGTATGCATACCTCAGGTGTCGCAGCCGTTTTTACTTCAAGATATACAAGGGATGCGTCTGAAGTGTTAGTCAACCTGTGCGCCCCGTTTTCATTCGCCGGCATAATAATAACATCGCCCTCGGAAACAATTTTTTCACCTTCTGGCGTTCTCAGGGTTCCTTGTCCGCTCGTAATATAAAATATTTCTTCGTTAGCTATATGGTAATGATACGGATAATTAGTTTTTCCGGGTGGTATTGTATAAAAGTAAACTTCAAGTTTGCCTCCCGTTGAAAAGGGGGCACTTATAGTGCTTCTTTGAAATTCAAATGAGTGTTTATCTTTACTGTTCTGGTCAGATTGAAATGTTCCCCAATCCAAGTTTGAATCCCACTTACGTCCGGCATCGTTCAAATTAGAAATAATGATTTTTTCCATTTTGCACACCTCAGTTAATATATTTTCTACAAGCACCATAACCGATCTTTACTCGCATGTTTTATACTATTTTTAATCAGTATAGCACAGTATAATAAAAATCGCCAAAGCCCTTGATACAATACGGACATGTCACGGAGCAAATGAAAAAAGAGAGTTCTGCCAGAATGGATATGTTCATAAAGGGTATAAGCCTACTTCTAGGCACAAAAAAAGCCCGCAAAGCTTGAATTTACGGACTTTTTTAGAAACGGAGATGAGAGGATTTGAATTTTAAGGTATCAATCTCACCCTGTATTTTCATGTGTCAACCCATCTTATTAAATCTCAGCACTTCAACGCCTTTGGTTCATTCCGTATCGCCCAATGTTTTTGTGGTTCATCGTGTAAAGGGTAAAGTAAAGGGTATAAGGGTACTGCAAGATAATTCTGCACCCCGCAAATGCTACTGAAATAATAATACGGCAAAGGGCAGAAAAGCGCAAGTGATTACAGGAACTTTTCCGTTGGAGCAAAATTTTTCTTCTTAATAAAGATATATCTCTATTAGTATTAACCGTTCTAATCGCAGAAACAAGCCAATCTTTGACCGTTGAAAGAGGGAACGCAATGAAGCAAGTGAGGGAAGTAACCAAGGGGCATATAAACAGCCTGTCCAGAAAAGCCAAACTGAATGCGGGAATCCTTGAACACTACAACACCATGACCGTGGCGGCTGTCATTGAGAAACAACCTACTAATGTAGTGTCTGCCATGAAAAAACGGATGGAGCGGATGGAAAACTGCAACCGATTCTGGACGACTGAAACATACGAAACAAGCCGTGTTAAGCTGTTGCTACAGACCTTCCTGTGTCGTGACAAATTCTGCCTGAACTGCAAGCGGGTGAAGCGTCTGGTAATGGAAAAACGGTTCATGCCCCACATGGAGGAATATAAGGAACGGCTGTACCACATGACGCTGACCGTGCCTGCCTGCACTGGCAAGGAATTGAAGCCACTCATTAAGCACATGGCAACATGCTTCAAAACTCTTGTAAATTACCTGTACGGAAGCAAAAAAATCACTGGATTGGACTTCTCTCGCTATGGTTTTGAAGGCTGTATCAGAACATTGGAAATCACGTACAAGGGTGACAGCTATCGCCCGCACTACCATGTGGCAACCGTCTTTAGCGACCTTGCCAACGTGGGCAAAAAGCGAATTAGCAACAAATTTTCTATGTCTGACACGTTACTGTTTTCTGAGTTTGAAGCCCTGATACAGCGTGTCTGGTGGTTGCTGATTAACCGCCAACGGCTGACCCGTGAAAACATTTACGCCGACACCGCAGAAGATGACCGCTACAGTTGCACCGTGGATAAGTTTCGTCCAGAGGATTATTTGGAATTGCTGGGCTACATGACAAAAATCCGCTCCGAGGACAACGAGTACATGGAGTACGAAAATTTCAAAACCCTGTATCATGCCCTTGACCGTGTTCGACAGGTGCAAGGCTATGGTGTCTTTTATAATGTAAAAGCGGCAGAGGATAGCCCCGAATTTTCGGCTGACGAATACCACGACATTGCCACCTATATTGCCCCAGACGAGCAACCCGCTGACCCAGAGTATGAGCCGTTAAACCGTCTGATGAAAAACAACGACTTCACCATTTTGAGGGGAAAATACACACCCCGCAAAGATATTATTAAACAGGAAATTTAATCTTGTTTAAAAGGGGCTGTTTTCATGGGAGTACAAAACTCAAAAAAACTCAACGAATTGCGTAATTGGGAGCGGATAGATGAAGTTGACGCTATGCTAGACGCAGGGGAAAAACCAAAAGCTGTCCACAAATGGATTGCTTCCAACGGTTTTCAAATCTCACACCCGCTTGTTTACGAGTACGCCAAGCATAGGCGTGTGGTTGCTGTTCATAAGGTACTGGCTAAACAATTCATATCACCAATGGACACAAAACCCCTGAAAGGCATAAAACGTGTGCCAATTCTTGACGTTCGACCAGAAGCAGTAGCGGTGAAGCGATTGAAAAACGAATTGGACGCACTTGAAATGCTTATACAGCTTGGGTATAACCATTTGATTAACTCAAATGCGGAAGTAACGCCAAAACTGATGATGGAAGCTATTGACCTGAAAAACAAGCTGACTGGCGGGGCATATGGGCATTATACCGAGTTTGGTTTGCACCGATTGAGAGAACTTGAAGGACAAAAAATCAAAAAAATTGAAGAATTGCTGATTACCTTTGTTCCAGAGGACAAAAGAGAGGACGCTATAGCAGCTATTGAAGCCCTTGAAGATGATTATTACATGGACACGGAGCATTATGCTGAATTTCGGCAAGCAAAAGAACAGGGCTGTTAATCCCGCTCATGCAACAGGGCTTCAACTCAGCCCGCAAGCTATTTTGAAGCCCTGTTATCTGTTTGTGTTGTTGACCCCGCTTTTTTCCTCATATTAGGATTAGCTTCCATGAAAGCGTTTGAAAAATCGTCCAGTAGAACATCTATATTTTGAAGCGTGGATTCTACAATCTTGATAACAAACGCCTGTTCAAAATCGGTTCTACCCTGCATGAGTTTTGACCATTGCCCTTTGTAATACTCGTCATGGGTTTTGGGGTAATAGTCACCCAGAATGTAATCCACCGTTACGCCAAGCCGATTGCAGATGTTTACAAGATTTTCAACCGATATTCCACGTTCGCCACGTTCTACTTGTCCAATGTAAGGGGAAGTGACATTTACGGCTTCTGCAAGTTGCTCCTGCGTCAAATCCAGTTTACGCCGTTCATTTCGTATCTTTTTTCCAAGAATTTTGTTGTCCATTGAGCAACACCTCCCTCTAAACTATACAGAGGAAACGTGTTTTTTGATATTTGTCTTTTGTTCATATAAATGCACTCACAGCTTTTATTTGAAGCGTCATGTTTTATTTTTATTGTCCAGAGCCTTGTTTTGTGCTATTATGTAGGAAAAGCGCATGTAAAGGCGGTAACTTTGTGAAGATAATTTTGAGCAGAAAAGGCTTTGATTCCAAGTATGGCGGTATTCCCAGCCCAATACTGCCAGATGGTACGCTGTTATCGTTGCCGATACCCCAAATGGACGGCAGGGCATATAGCGAACTGAGTTATGACGGTGCAACATACAAAGGCATTATCGAACAGTTAGGCGGTAAATGCGGTGACGGCGGTTGCCACCTTGACCCAGATATACGGCAGGCGTTATTTGACGCACCAAGCGAATGGAAGCCAATTTTTGGACAGAAAGGCACGGCACTAACCCATTTAACCAACCAAAATGTTGGAATTGGTGACTTGTTCCTGTTTTTCGGTTGGTTTAGGCAGACGGAACAGGGTAAGGACGGTATTTTGCGGTATGCACCTAAAGCACCAAACTTACATATCCTTTATGGATATTTGCAGGTGGGGCAAATGGTGACAGGGGCAGACGTTGAGAAATACGGTTGGCATCCTCATTCTGACGACATAGCCGACAGCAACCGATTATTTGTAGCAGGGGAAAATGCGTCATGGGGTAGTGGTATAAATGGGTGGGGAGTATTTTCATACGATAGAAAATTCGTTTTAATCAAAGAGGGCATGAGCCGTAGCTGTTGGTGCTTGCCAGACATTCCCGCTTTTGAAAGTAAGCCAATAATTTCTGGTTCACGCAAAGACGCATGGAGGGTAGACCCCAAGCATGGCGAATACTACAGAGCAATGGACATAGGACAGGAATTTGTAATAGAGGAAATCCCCGCTGTTGCGGAATGGGCTAAGTCATTGATAAATAGCATATGAATTTTAACGTGGCAAAAATTGCCGTTAAAGCATTTTAGATGGGGCTTGATAGAAATATCATTGTCCCCATTTTAGATTGCAGGGCAAGCAAATAGACAGGAGGATTAGCACCGCATGGGAAAACTCGTAGCAGAAAAAATTAACCACCTCAACTACCCAGACGAACAAAACAGGGTTTATTGCCGTGTCGCTAATGAAATTCTCAGCCTTGCGGAAACAAAGTGCCATGATTGCCCGCTTTGGTACGGAACTCTACAGGGCATGGGTACGGAATGCTTTTACGTGGATTTGATAAGCGCAAACAATGACGCATTAGCATTGCCTGTGGCTGGCCCGCAGAAACATTTTGCATTTATTAACAAAATGATTGGAAGTGGGCATATTCCAACTGACCCATTTTACAAAATGGGAACAGCCCAAATCGAACATTATGCCAATGTAGATGATGATAACGAAAACTCACTTGGAGCCGACATTTTTGCAAGTGTTCTCGGAATGTCTGTAGAGGAAGCACTTGACGAAACAGATGGCGAATAAAGGTTGAAAAATGTATATGTGAGGTGGAAATTATGTACTGTATCAAATGCGGGAATGAATTGCCCGATGATAGTAGCTTTTGCAATAAATGTGGTACAAGCGTAAATTTGAACGCAGACCATAACATGGAAACAGCAGAATCACCCCCAAATAACGCAGAAATTCTTGACGAATTAAGAAAATACAAACGACATAGCAAGGAAACTTTGTGCTTGGTATGTGGATACAAGGGCATTATGGGTTTTTCCAACCAAAATGCAATTAGGCACGCTTGGCTGAAAGGCATTGTTGTTTTTGTTATCGGCTTTGCCCTCATCTTTTTTGTGGCTAATACCTCGTTCGTGGATTTTGACCCATTGACAGGTGCGTTATGGTTAAACAGTACAGGACGATGGTTAATGGCGTTAGGGACAGGAGGGCTGATAGGTACAATAATGGCTTGTTTTTCTCGCAAAAAGTTAGTTTGCCCCAGTTGCAAAACGCTGTTAAGATAACAGGAAATTTGAAAACGCAGTATTGAGCCAACGGAAACAACCATTGTTGGCTTTTGTTTTTTAGGTGAATAATAACGCCATAGCACAATTCTAAAGGCATGGTGAGGTTTTATCCACCTCACCCCTTTATCGACAAAATTTGCGTGGAAATCGTTTGCTATAAAATGCGTAAATAAACAGCCCTCAATTTTTTATAACTGAGGGCTGTTAGTATTTTTGTTTTGTTATACATATTGCAATGGATTTGGCGGGTTAATAATTTTTTCCATTGCTTCCTCGGAAATGGTGAAGTATTCAGCGTTTGGCATTGGTACACCTTGAATATCTCTTAACCCAAAACCGCTATCAATGACACCGCTATCCAGCAAATCGTGGAAATAAACATCCATTGGTGCGTTAATGCTGATTAAGGTTATGTCGGACATCTCCTTGATGAATTTAAACACAAGGTTTTTTCTCAAGTAGTAGTGTCCGTTAAGCCTTACTCCCACATAGAACATTTTATCGAACAGGCAGTTGTCTTGCTGTAAAATTTCAGGCATGACTCCTTTTTCACTGCATTTTTCATTGCTGAGGAAGTAAGAAAAATCCTCGCCTGTAAAAAAGCAGTACATCATTCTAATAAAATACGCAATTCTTTGGTTTCGGTCAAGCCCGCTCCACTCATTGCCGTTGTAGGCAGATACCATATCAACCGTCTGTGATGTGTTAACTAAGATAGAATTTTGATTATCCCACACGATACTCCACCCCCTCTGCAAATTTTAACTGGCTTGCTTTACCATCGTATTTACATATGCGAACCCAGCCACTATCAGCTGGGTCAACTATTCCATTTTCATCAGGGAAAGGTAGACCAGATGATTCTGGCACAGTATCGAAAAAATTGTACAAGGTGCTTTTACAAAGATATAGGTTGGAATTTTCAATAACTCCACCCCAATATGCGTTACCGCAAACACTTCTAAATAGAAGCTCCCTATCTTGTCTTGCATCAAAGCTATGAATAATGTTATAGCAAGATAACATCAGCTCAACTGCCACGTCAAAATGTGTTTCAAATTGTACGCAGTTATTTTGTGGGTTTTTCATATGATAGCTCTCCTCTCAATACTGGGCTTGTTCCGTTGTTCAAGCCAATGGGTAAATGATTCTTTGGTTACAACCATCCGCTTTCCAAAGAAAATCACGGGGAAGTCTGAACTATGCATAAGCGCATATGTTTTCGACTTCGATAATCCCAGTATTCCTCGGATGTGGCTAGCGTGTAGCACGAGCGGCAATTCGTCCCAATTATTTGGGCGCATGGTAATTCTCCTTTCTTTTTTGAAATTGCCAGTGTATGCCATTTTTTTGTCGCTACGCCAACACCCAATTTGGCTATGCCCATCATATGACCGTGCCTGAGTGTCTTTTGCTTCCTCGACTGAGTGATATAGTATCATAGAATTTTTAGCGTGTCAACAGTTAGATGATAAAATTATTTAATAAATTTTTGCTTTACTTTTTTAAGGGTCGGTCATATAATTAGAGCATGGAGGTTTGATTGAGATGAATGAAAACAAGGCGAATGATTTTTGTGAGCGGATTAAATTTTTACGCAAGGTACGAGATAAGAAGCAGTCACAAATGGCTGACGAGATTGGTGTATCTCGCCAGTCAATGAGCAATTACGAAAGCGGAAAGAATGTACCTGACCTAGACACCATTGCTAAGATTGCACGTTACTTGGATTGCAGTACCGATTACTTGCTTGGGCTAACAAACTTTTATACACAGCAAGACCATGTGAGGTACGCAAAACAAATGGAGAAGTTTGGGGAGTACCTTACATCACCGTATCTTCATCAAGCGGATTTGTGGTTCACCACTTTTTTGCAACTTGCAGAGTGCGTTCATAAAGACACCGCAAGAAAAATGGAGTTTGGTTTCAGGGTTCAGGTAATTCTCAGTATGGTTGCCAACCTTATAGAGCATTGCATTGAAACAAGAGATAAACAAGAAAGCGGTGCATTAACGGAGGTTGAACTAAAATCCGCTAATCACAAACGCCAACAAATCATTCATCAGTTAAGCAGAATCGAGATAGGGGATTTGGATAACATCAGTTACTTCTATATCAATAATCTTCTTGAAAGTGATGAATGAAATTCAAGCAAATAAAATATTGCTAACAGTAGAGGGGAGTCCAAAATGCCAAAACGAAAAGAAACCAGAAACGCACATGGTAGCGGTTCGATACGACATCTACCCAGTAAAAACGCATGGGAAGCACGATATACAATTGGGCGTGACCCAGGCACGGGTAAGCAAATCCAGAAAAGCGTATACGGAAAATCGGAAGCAGAGGTTAGAAAAAAGTTAGCAAAAATCATTGTTTCTATTGATGAGGGAGCATACACCGAGCCGTCAAGGCTGACAGTAGCGCAATGGTTGGACATATGGACTGCTGAATATCTTGGCGAATTGAAAGTACACACCCTTGCCCTGTACAAGAAAAATTGCCGACTGTATATAAAGCCCGCTTTGGGTGCGGTGAAGCTTCAAACGCTGGCGACACATTCCATACAGATTTTTTACAACAAGTTACAGCGTGAAAATGGGCTTGCTCCTAAAACTGTAAAAAATGTGCATGGAGTGCTTCACAGGGCATTGTCACAGGCTATGGAATTAGGCTATATCAAAAACAACCCATCAGAAGCCTGCAAACTGCCACGCATAGAGAAGCGGGAAATGGTTGCATTGCCAGATGAAGCAATTTCAGAATTTTTGGAAGCTATACAGGGGCATAAATACGAAAACCTGTATTTTGTCGACTTATTTACAGGAATGAGAAAAGGCGAAATTTTAGGGCTTTCATGGGATATGGTGGACTTTGACAAAGGAACGATAACTATAAACAAGCAACTCCAAAAAGAGCCTGTTAAAGATGGTGAGTATCGCCTTGTAGCAACCAAGACCGACAAGGTGCGAAAGATAACCCCCGCTTCAGCCGTCATGGAACGGTTAAAGGTTCACCAACTCGAACAAAAGAAAATGCAGTTGGTTTATGGAGCAGAGTGGAGCAACCCTATGAACTTAGTCTTTACACATGAAACAGGGAAGCATTACGCACCTTACACCGTTTACAAGCACTTGAAGCAAATCGTTGCAACTATTGGAATCCCAGAGGCAAGATTTCACGACTTGCGACACTCATATGCCCTTGCTGCTTTGCAGTCTGGTGACGACATAAAGACCGTGCAAGAAAACCTTGGACACCACACGGCGGCATTTACCCTTGATGTTTACGGACATGTTTCGGAACGCATGAAAAGGGATAGTGCTAACAGAATGGACTCATTTATAAAAAAGGCGCAGGGTAGCATGTGAAAAAAATCCCTAAAGGGTAAAGTAAAGGGTACGGACTGAATTTAGGGCATGAAAAAAGCCCGCAAACCTATGTTTTACGGACTTTTTTAGAAACGGAGATGAGAGGATTTGAACCTCCGCGCCGGTTTCCCGACCTATGCCCTTAGCAGGGGCACCTCTTCGGCCACTTGAGTACATCTCCACAGATTGCAACCGCAAGCCGATTATAGCCAATCTTCTACGCCATGTCAACACTCCTACCTTAAATACCTCAGGCGCAGCATCCTAAGCGCGTCAATCAGCCCGCCTAGTAGTTGATAACCTCTATCATCAAACACGCTATCATTCTGCAAGCCTACTGTCTCTAGCATTTCTTCGGCTTCTTCCTTTTTTACATTGCGGCTTACGTAGAAATTCTCGGCGGATTTTATGGCGTCCTCGCGTTCAAATTTTACTATTAGGGCTTCTAAAATTTTACTATTCTGCCTTGTGGCCGCTAGAGTGTCTATGTATATGGAATTACCGTCTACATGGTAAAATAGCACGCCCCATACTTCGTTTGTTCCTTGCATGGCAAATAGCCATCTGTATTTGTTGTCCACTACGGCCTTGTTCATTTCCTTTGACCAAATATGATAAGCTGC
>Ga0209755_10005923_pt1 | contig 13712 bp, 9 predicted proteins | sample TergutCo191P1_FD_187301 | JGI IMG/M metagenome (GOLD analysis project Ga0209755, IMG submission 187301) | Cornitermes sp. P1 segment gut microbial communities from Petit-Saut dam, French Guiana - Co191P1 (SPAdes) (version 2) | ecosystem: Host-associated > Arthropoda: Insects > Digestive system >... | reverse complement strand
TGACTTCGGTTCGCAGAGCGGAGCCCCTGGTATTTGTCACTATCTTCGCAGCCGGTTCTTCAGTCCAAATTCATCCTGAACGCCTGCCGGTATCGGAGGTCGTGAGTCGTCATGTTGGCGACGCTTGAGTAGACGTTGCCAGATAATTTAGAACGGCGCCGGAGAAGTTCTAAACGCACTTGTTGATTGTCATTTCAGTGTGTAATTTCGGATCGCACGGAATTAGATCTTCCAAGTGGGTTTGGAAAATGGTCCAGTCAATGTGCCTAAAGTCAGGACGATGAAGTCGGCGGTGAAAGTATGAGCTACAAGCAGTGTAAATGAAAGTGTTCCGAACTTAGTGCAGAGCTCGAAGTGGGATACACCGTGAATGTTAGGTTCTTGGTTATCAGGATATCCAACATATCGAGAGTAACGGAGGGATTTTATGAGTCTGTGGTTGGGGAGTCCGGTCCAAAGATCGGACAGGAGTTCACGTCGCCTAATCACGTAGACGTTTCCCCGTCCCGTGCTCAGCCGCAAATTTAAATCCACGTTTTGGCGTTTCGAGGATTCAGGGCAGGCAATCCTACACCGAAACAGGCTGTCAAGTCCCCTCCGATCAGTGGGTGGTAAGACAAACGGCAGGTCGCAAATTTTATCACCAGTTTTTCGGTCAATGTGACTTAAATTGCAGTAGACATCATGTGGGTGATGCCCGGAATGGACAATGAGTGTTGGAATATATTACTGCGAACCAGGATGGCTGTGCCTCCCCAGTTGTTAGTTTGTGTGCGGTGCCTGACACAATTAGCAGGCCGGAAGGATTGATCAGGAATAATGAATGTCTCAAGTAAATGTGAGATATGAACGTTTTGCCTTAGAAAATGTTCCAGTTCAATCTTCCTGCCGCGCGCTACATCCGCATTTCAGCTGGCGAGGCGCAAGGTCCTCCTACGGCGTGCCGCCAAATTAGGTCACAAACAGAATTAAGGTCTTCATGGCAGTCCACAGTCGAGCTGCCCCGATAGGAAGGGAGGAGATCGAAGTGAGGAGACGACGAGTCACCTCCACACATTCTTATAGGTGGAGGTGATCGAGGAGATCAAAGATTTCCTATTGTATGGACGTGGAATTTTAGTAGGGGTCACCAGGTTCGGTTATGTGGATTTGGCGGCCGCGGTTTTCACACTAGAAGTGCTTTCAATTTGGAATTTACAGTAGCCGGCTTAGCAGTTGCTGTACGTTTAGGTATAGGCCTCTCAGGCACGGCCGTTTTCCTAGTTACGTACACCATAGGTAGCACAGGCCCCAACACAACCGCTTGTCGTTATGGAGTAGGATTAGTTAATGTAGTGTATTTGGTTTTGAAGACACGCCCCCTCGGAGGACGTGATATAACCCCTCGCGGAAATCAATCTGCCCACAAGAGACACCGGCCGCTGAGCTTTAGGAGCGGCAGGCTGGCCTGTTGTGACTCTCCTACGGCCACCCTCGGGCGCCTGTTTTGCATGCGCCGCTTCTGCTTCTTTTCACCTCACACAGCCAATGTAGATCGCCGTGTGTTTTCCCACTGAAAGTCTTCCATGAAGTAGAACATCCACCGAAGAGTTGGGAGCCAAACACGCGGCACACCGTAGTGCGTATCCAGTTACGCTGCTTATGCCCAAAGTGTTGTCAGCACTTGCATTGCACTGAAATCTTTTGACCCACACACAACTCCACCGACAGGCACATACCACAAATTTCGGTGAGTGATCGCACGTTCGACATTTCTGGCACTCAAGCCACTGATGCAATGAAGTGGGTGTGGCAAGGCGTTCCTTGGAGTTCCTGTTTGTAAAGAACGATTCGCAGCTTCATGGATTCCTGGATACAATTGTCTAGTGGTTCATCTCCTCTAAGACGACACATTCAGGCATACCTTTAAGAAGGGTCTTCACCAGACGCCACACACAGCGGTCATCCGGGAGGGTTATCGTATGGGAACTCATCCTTCTTACCCTCAAGAAAACTCAGTACACAAACAGCGACTCTGAACCCGTCGGCATTTGATGTGACCATCATCAATACCTCGCAATTTAGTTGGGCCGTCAGACCGCCAGGCAGCATGTCCGCAAGGAATCCAGGAAGGAAAGATGGTCACCAAAAACTGAAGTAAAAATGGGCCTTTTATTAGGATACTCTCCTGCTGGTAGATGGGTGTTCTAACCTGGATTTATTGAGTGGCGCCACATGGCTTGACACACGGAGGCTCGGACATTTCACTGCACATGCGCGTATCTGTTGTGTCGGATGAGACACCGGGTTCAGACGGGTGCCAATCCATAGTTAAGGGCTTGAACGTCCCAGTTGCCTGAAACAGGGCAACGGGCAGGGCCTGTACATCCACTTACGTCCCTCTCATTCGGATGGCCGAATTTAGGGAGGTTGACAATGACTTTTTCGTCCATGAATTATGGAATCGGCGATAAAGGCGTGGACCTAACGCCATGAGCTGGCCGCCTATTAGCGGCTGCATCTAGAATCCCAATGTTGCCAGCACGTTGGCTTTGCACTTGCCAGCGTACTGGCTAGATACTCCTACGGAGGCTTTGAGCCCATCTCTATGAGCACTGTTGCGGGTCCCCGCAGACATCGCTGTCTTCTTCTACCTGTGTGATGATATAGACTTCCTCAGCTCCTTGAGGAGGGCCGGCGAAAACTGTAATTATAAAAGCCTTAATAAAGGCTAAAACTTCCTGACTCAGCATGACACTTAGGCAGGGGTAAACAGCAATTAAATCCTGTCATTCCTTTGTTGTAATTCTGCTGAAGACTAAGTGTAGAAACCAACCCAGCAATTAACCTGTCTGAGAAATTTACCTAGGGAGGTTGGTATCATGATCCTCTCTCCAAGCGGGTCAGCGCCAGACAAAAACACAATCCCACTGAATGAAATGTGTTTTGCCTGCACAGCCAGTTTTGACTCCAGTCCTATTGGTTGAGCCCGTGCGGAGAACTTCGTATAGTTTCCAAGGTTATTTGAATGCGTGTAAACTGTCCTGCCCCAAACAATCTCGTATCATGAATGGGAGCACTTTAGTTAGAATTATAGTTTGCTATTATTCGGTAGCTTATAGCAGTGACTGCAGGCTTCAAATGTAATATTAGACGGGATAACCACTCAGATTTCGGGGCGAGAAGTTGGTGCTCGTCTCATCAACTACCGACGGGTTAAGAGCCTCTGTCAGTGCACTGCATTCCTTCATGGAAAGAAGGGTGTGAGATTCCAAATCTTCACCTTCCCGGAGGAACGTCGTGTGCGACTTCTTTTGAAGAAAATGGGTAAGGGTGTATCTCAAAGCGTGGTCAGTGAAGAACACACATCCCTGAACATTCGTATGAAGAGGGTCACGCAGCTTCTATTAGGCCGTGGTCATCAGGACCCCGCCGGGGACCGCGTTACCAAACCCACATCATTGTATCAGTGGCGCGAGTGCCTGAGGTGTCGAAAGTGCGATCAAGTGCGCCAAAATGCCCACTGTAATGCAAGTACTGTCAACGCTTTCGACACACGCAGCGTAACTGGATACGCTCCCGGTACGTCGCGTGTTGGGAGATCCAACTTCTTCGGTGGAGGCTCATTCACAAGGGAACAGCTTCATTGCTGTGTCTGTGCGGAACAATCACACGACGAAATCTCGTGGCTGTTAAAGTGGGAGGAAAGAAAGGAGTCTCTTGGGAAGCAGGCGACCCAGCGTGGCCGAAAGAACGTCGCAAAAGATCAACTTGCCGCTCCGAAAGCTCATCGGCCCTGAGCACCTAGCGAGCAGAAAGATGTGGGCGAGTGGTGAAAATAATTCTTCCGAGGGGTCCGTGTGGTTAAAGACACCACACTCAACCCACTAATCGAAATTCCTCTCCTCGGCCGGTAACGTATTCGCTTGAGCTACCTAACGTGTCCGCCACCAAGAAGACGGCCAGATCTCTGAAGCCTAACCGAAAACTACAGTATCCCCTGAACCGGCTACTAGGAAGCCCAAAAACAAAATGAGTGTCAAAACCGTTGCCCCCCAAAAAACAACAACCAACCTGTTGATCCCCAACCAAAGTTCCATCATCCCACAGGAGAAAACTTCAGGACTCTTCGATCACCCTAAAATCCAAGCATGTGTGGAGCTAAATCGTCAATTCCTCAAGTCCATTTCCGCTCTCCTTACATGGGCGAGTCTTCCGCGGGCTGTCTTGAAGATCGTTATCCTGTTTACGGCCGCATATGATAGTACGCCCTAAAGGGACGGAGTGGTGTAAAGCCCTCCGCCTCGCCTGCTGGAATGCGGATTGAGGGCGCGGCAGGAAAATGTAACTGGAACATTCTCTCGTCCAGCACTATGTCGATATTTATCTCTTCACTGAAACATTCCTTAACCCTGGCAGGATCTTCCGGTTTGTGAATTATGTCTGCCACCGCACAGACAAAAAACAGCTGGCGAGGCATCGCCATCCTGGTTCACCGTTGTATAGCCCACCACTCAGTGCCCATTCCGGGTTTCACCCACTAGGAGGCTACTGTCGTTCTAGTTGCATTAGCTGATAAACCGGTGATAAACTTTGCGCCTACATTTTCTCTTTGCGCCCACTGATCGGAGCGGACTTGACAGCCTGTTTCGGTGGAGAATTGCCCGCCCTGATTGCTGGCGATCTTAACGCTAAACACGTGGATTCAAAGTCGCGGCTGAGAACGAGAGGCGGAAACTCCTATGTGATTAGGCGAGGAGAACACCTGTCTGATCTATGGACCGGACTCCCCAACCACCAACCCATAAAACCCCTCCGTTACTTCCGATGTCTTGTAAATCGTGATAACCAAAAACCTCCCACTCGAGGTGCTTCTGACTTAGTGTCCTGCAATAAGCTCGGACCACCTCCCGTTTCTCATTGACTCTGCTTGTCGCTCATCCTTTCAACACTCACCAGCCGAAGTCAACCGCCTGTGAAGGAAGATGATCCCTCTCCTCAAAGCGTGGAGAAACGACAAGTGTGACTCTCGAATCCCTCTATCCCAAAGACAAATCGCTGTAAAGGATAACAAAATCGGTAACGATAATTGCTCCTCCGTCTCCCCCACCCTGGCAACCCCGTGGGGACCTCTCGGACCATGAGAACGTTGAAGCACTTGCCGACAGTCCGGAGACTTAGTTCCAGCCGTTAACCGATCCTTCGTTCCTACCATTTATTGATATTGTTGACTTGGCCCTCAGGTCTTCATTCTTGAGCCCAGACAACGAATCAAAGTTAACCAATATTGACAAGGTTCACTAAGTCATCAGGGGTCTCACGGTCAGCAACTTTGCCGACCTGAACGACATCCCTCGGGGCTTTGAAGTGTCTTCTTCAGCGACCGATTTCCCTCCTGGCCCAGATCTTCCATGCGGTTCTCCGAATCCATCACATTCGCCAATTGTGGAAACACAATCGAGGGATCTCTATCCTTAAACCTGGGAAAGACCCAGTACTTTCCTCTTCCTATTGACCCATTAGTCTCTTCGACACGATTGGTAAACTGTTTGAGAAGATCCAATTAGTTTAGATCTTACATGTATTAATCGAGCGCGGACTGATGCGAGTCAAGCTGTTTGGGTTTAGACCCAGACATAGTACTTCTTTGCAGCTGGCCCGCCTCATTGAAAGAATAAACACGAATTTCTACGAAAAGCTTTTCACCGGCGCTGTTCTCGTCAACGTAGCAATATCCTTCGATAACGTCTGGATCGATGGCCACCTCTACAAACTAACGCTCCTAAATTTCGCATCTTACATAGTCCATACGATCTCATCCTACCTCAGGGGGTCGGTGTTCCAAGCGTCCTTTTAGGCGGCCACGTCATCTCGTCGAAGAATTCGAGCTTGGGTAGTTCAGTGTGGATTGATCTCCCCTGTCAGCTTCATTCTGTATGTCAACGACATGCCCTCACCTTCGCACAACGTCGAGTCGGCCCTTTGCCCGGACGACACGGCCATAATAGTCACGTCCCGCGAGCTGACTCTACTCGACAGCTACCTGGAGTAATACCTCAACGATCTTCAACGGTGGTTGAGTGAATGTCTCTAAGCCCACTGGGATAATCTTCGCGTGTGCCGGACGGCACTTCATCCAGCCCCGCCCAGTAACACGCTTGGGGGAACCAATTGAATGGGTCGAGAAATCTCGTTATCTGGGTGTGACCTTAGATGTACGACTTACCTGGTCGCCTCACAACGTTCAGGTTAGGAAAACGGCTACTGAACGGATGGGTGTGTAGGGTCCGTTCCTGAATATGAAGAGTGATCTCTCCGTCAGGAATGGAGTCCTGCTATATAAGCAACTCATCCGCCATATGATGGACTATGCGTGCCCCACGTGTAGTTCCGCTGTCCGCACCCAAATATGGAGGTTACAGGTGCTACAATCCAAGTGTATTCGCCTCCTACTGGCGCCTCCTGGTACGTAAGTAAGAGGCAAATACACGAGGATCTGTGTGTTCCGTTTGCCGACCACATTAGAACCCTGACTGCGAGCTTTGGCTTAAAATTAGCTGATGTGAGGAACCTCTAGTTCAGCAACTAGGCAGATACGCTGACCGAGGTTTGATCCGTCGCCTGACGCGAAAGCCAAGGGCCGCAGTGGCAAGCAGGCCAGTCGAGGCCATCGCCCGCGATGGCCAAGTCGACTAATCGAATCGCGTTCGGCGGTGATCATCCTAGCGCCCTTCGGTTGCCCTGGCTGAGGTTATCCGTGATTTTTTCTCAGTTGCAAGGCAAATACCAGTGTATACGATGTAATTTCGTGGCACGGCCTGCACTCCCCTCCCCAGGCCCGGCGGCTTCACCTAAGCGTCTGACAAACGTCGCATACCTGCAGTTTCCGACAGAATCAGTCTGGGCCCAGAACCCAGACAGCCAACCAACCAAAGTGTTTACCTCTCGTGCTTAGTCGAGGGCAACTTAGGCCCTAATCTTTAGTATGATCACTTAAGGCCCTCAGTCTGACTTCAAAATCGTTAGCTTAAGCCGATTACCCTGTTAGAATGTAGGTTCTGTTACAGAGCCCAGCGATGCGGTCAGACGCTGGAATGGATGATAGGGGGACGTCTACTTTCCCTTCGCGCAAGTCCGGCCACCCAGTTAATACTTTTGTTTGCATTGGCTTGGCTTGGCAAGCACAGCACTTTGTACATGTTGTGTTTATTCGAAGATAAGGATATGTCGATCAACAGATAGAACCACATTGTGACGCCAAAAAAAATCGCTTATTTCTCTTAGAGAAATAAATACGTGAATATTGCAATGAAAACTTCCGACATTAGCATAACCCGGCACTTTTCAGGGCTCCAACTTAGCTTCCAAATAATCATAAAAGAGCCCTCCTCAGGGCTACAACTGACTTTGTTTATACCAGTTTACAGGAAGTTAATTCACAACTGTACATAGCACGGATCATCTAGTATAGGTATATAGAGTTTCCTGTGTATCCTATCCTAGGGAAATTAATCTGTTATCCTAGGGTATTTGATTATCTGAGGTTGGCGGTATACGTTTCGATGAATAAAAACAATAAAACGTGACATTACTTGTCTTACATGTTGTATTGTTTTCGGCGTTTTGAACTTTTTCGTCAGCTATTTTGAATTTTGCAGGTAATGAAAAGCGTTTTACACATTAGCTACTTGAATTTTCAAGCCTTATAACTGTTTGATAAAATGGAACTTTGTATGGCAATTTAATGACATTAGCGGTGGTAGGAATACATTTTAAATATATTTCGTATTGTGTAAGGTTAAGCACGTCCATGGAATGTCAAAACTTCTGTAAGATTATATATTTTGATGCATATAAGTGGCTTAAGTAGTATTCCGAACTTAATCCTCGGACTTGAATTCTGTTGTGGTTGAATTTATATTGGAAGTGAAATAGTGGTTTATATAACTACAGACACTGTGTATTGTAAACAGTATAATAGTGTCGGGCTAATCGTAGCACAATTCGTATATTTGAATGGCTCGATTCAGTATAGTTTTCCGAGTATTCAGAGGATACATATTAGCTGCTTCATGACATAGGTTCTCAACTTCACAAGGTTATTCCCGAGGTCATTTCCAAGTCAGAATGTCTTAAAACACAGGGCCGATATTTAAGGATTATGCACCTGCAGTATCTGAATAGTAAATAAATACGGGAAAGCAAATAAGTGCGCATGTAAACGTTTTATTGCTGAATTGAAATGTTTATTATGACCACACAACATCAGTACAACTTCTGACACACTGAAATTAACTTATGCCATTTTTTATTACCTATTGCTGACAGAAGACATTTCAGTTACATATAGAGTTAGGTAACTGACACAAATTGTCTTTACACTCCCATGTTGCATTTTGGACACATGTGTATGCCTGCATTCCAACGTGTACTTGTGTGCTATACTCTGTATTAAATCAGGTTTCTTTATATGACGTATGAGAATAATATAGTTTCCCTCTTTTCAGTTTTCATGTTTATGAGTTGTGCTGATGTATGCAATTTGTTGTATATACCTTTTCTTTTAGATAGTGGATTTACCTAGTGATGACTGTACAAAGACACAACTTCCAATAAGTTGATTATAATTGAGCTGAGTGAGTGTTTTATTTTTACATATACATGATTAAGCACAATGGGCAATCACAGTTAAACAATGCTAGAAAAGTTCTTATTTTACAGACACAACTGCAGTGATGTCTTTGAACTTCAGCCACATATGTCGACTTTGTATGGAACGAGACGACACATTAGTTCCTCTTTTTGAAAAAGGAGGATATCTGCTTTTTAGAATCAAGACCCTAGCTCCGAAGTTGAAGGTTGGTTTTGTATTTTACCCACTTCTATTGTTTTTATGTTGCATTGTTTTGTTCCATTTTTCATTTTAGTATAATGACATACTTCAAGTAAGGCACAGCATTTCATGCTTTGCAGAACCAAAGCACATTATGATTACACTGATCAACAGTCAAAAAGTAGCATTAATGAGATAAGTCTTTTATGGCTATTTCATGTCTACTGAACACGAATGTGGTATTAAGTATTGTAGTTTAGCTCTTGGTTTGAAGATACAGGAGGCTACGTTCATGTACAGTGCATTCTGATTTCAAATTCGGGTTTGAACCATAAGTGACAATCACGGGTGTCTAACGCTGTGACTAGCGTACATGATAAGGTCATCAATCATGGGTGACTAGTATGCGATTTGGAGCTACCAAAGGTAAAGCCCGAACTGCTAGCATCCAGAATGAAACAATGGAAATACTTGGATGAAGGCATGAAAATAACTCTGTATCATTATCGCCAAAAAAATCTGCACGAATTCTTCACCATGGAAGGCACTCTAGTGGCATACAAAGATGTGGATGGCTTGTTCAAAGCATTAAACATGCGCCGCTGTTCAGATGAATGGAGGCTATTCATAGATTCCTCCAAAGTCAGTCCTTGTTCTTCTGCATGATGGGTATGTGTTACTTTCCATTCCTGTTGCACATGCATTAGGAATTATAGAAAGCGATGATAGCATGAAGCAGTTACTGCAATACATAAAGTATGACACATACAAATGGAACATTGTCATTGCACTTTTGCTTGAGTGCAGCGTGGGTACACTAAATTTCCTTGTTTCCTGTGTGAGTGGGACAGCAGGGACAAGGCACACACTATGTCAAAAGGATACGGCCTGCCAGAAAAAGTTTGGAGCCAGGACACAAAAATGTAAGGCATCTTTCACTGTTTGAGTGATTGAGGATTTTTTTCATGTCAAATTAGGCCTCATGAAGAACTTTGTGAAGGCTATGGATCATAATGGTACAGAATTTCTGTACCTGCGACAAAAATTCTTCCTGCTTAGTGATGCCAAGATACAAGAGGGTGTTTCCACTGGTCCAGACATTCACTCACTTCTTTGTGATAAGGTAGTTGAACACATCATTACGGATGATGAGCAGAGAGCATGGCATGCCTTCTGAGAGGTGGTTACAGGCTTCCTAGGAAAAAGAAGAGCAGATAACTACAAGGATCTTGTGGAAGAACTTCTATCCTCACATCAGAAACTGGGGTGTAATATGTCCATGAAAATCCACTTTCTGAGTTCTCATTTGGACTTCTTTCCTGTGGTTCTGTGAGTGACGAGCACGGTGAAGGTTTCCACCAGGACATTGCAGCAATGGAGGGCAGATACAAAGGGAAATGGAACCCATAAATGCTTGCTGATTATTGCTGGACCTTGATGCATGATTCTCCAAATTCAGTGTTCAGTTGGCAGGCGAAGAAGGCCCAAATGCACTAGAGCTATATGCATCCTTCGACTTAATGATGTGGTACAGGTAAGAGACGATAGCTCAAAAACCATAGCTGATGAAGCATTTTTATTGTGATTTTTGTGTTCAGCGCCCCAATTTACATAAGAATTGGCACATTTCGTTTCTGCTAGCCACAAAAAGTGATATTTTGTATATCAGTTTTGTTTTTGGAACATAAACAATGATAAATGCCCATTAGCTTTATTAAGTCTGTCTGTACTCCTATCTGCATGTAACAGCTTTTGATATCTGCTGAACCATTTTAATGAAATGTAACAAAGGGGAGTCTGCCAGCACATTCAATTTTGGTTAAAACTGGACAGTCACGGACATTGTGCAGGAAGACTACATGCTTTTCTTCTTGCATCTGAACTGTCACTGACTAAATATCTATCACAGCGGAAAATGTTTCCAGAAAACATTGTTCTGGAAAATGAAACACGTTTGATTCCTAATATAGGCCTACCAACTGTGTAATGAATATTTGTTTCCTATAATTAGACAAAATGTGTTACATCATTTTGTAACTTCAGAACCCTTGGATTTTTTTATAAATATTATGTTAGAAGTCCTAGTATACATTTTATAAAGATCTCAGTGCTCTTAAAAACCAGAAAATAGAAATGTTACCATGTATAAACTTCTAAAAAGTGATTTATAGACCAGTGGATTACAAAGGTATTTGTGTACACTTGTCTGTGCTTTTAGAATGGTTCTACACAGAGTCTACTGTGGCAGATATAGGAAACTCTGCAGTCGGTATTGTGTCATGTTACTGGGCAGATCTCCGAACACATGTTATTACCATCTATTTTATTTGAGTTATTTTATTATTTGCATAACTTTCATTTGTGTGCTAGCTAAAGTTGCAGTTTTGTACATCACGCATCAAAATCATATGCCTACAGGGCCAGCAGTTCTCCATACAGGGAATTTTCTTGGTTATTTTCAAGGTTGTGGTGTACTGACTGTTATGTACTACAAGATGGCATTAAAGTGTACAGCACATAAGAGGACATACACAGCTGAAAGTATGGAGGAAGTATTACAGTTTATGAAAGATGAAGGATTGTCTGTGTACAAAGTTAGTAAGCAGTACCATATATGATGGAGCACTCTGAAAGACTACTCAAAAAGAGTTTCTGGAGCATCCTAACAGCAAATATTGCAGAGCTGTTGGTAATGCCTCCATATATTGTGAAGTAATTTGTAGAGTTTGGTTCAATAGCTAATCAAATAAGATAGATGGCCATTAAAGTCACTGAAACTCTAAGGCTTTCAATTATGACAGCCAATTGGTGGATTGGTATTGGTGGTTTACATTCAGGGAACAACAAAATATGTAACTGAGGACAGTGAACAAAAGGTAGCCATCTGGAAAACTTTGATGGTGAACAGAACTCTGTAGTGACCTTTATGACATGGTGAAAGTGATCACAGGTTTGTATACAAAAGACAGACCATGATGTCTCTAGAACTTCAGTTACACTGACTTTATTTGTGCCATATAGTCTGATAAGTAGCAAGGAAGTATGTATGTAAGCTAAGCTTTGCTGAGATAGGTATCATGGTAACTTTGTTGTGCTGCATAAGGAACCAGGATCCCACCTATGGCCATCTTCAGGGTTGTAAAAATGATGAATGAATGATTGCCTGAGACTCCATTGCCCTTGTTAATACACCCATCACCAAAAGACTGAGGAGTGATGATCCATTTGTATGCTTGTTACAGCAATACATTGAATGTGTTCATTCACACGTACCTATAACTTTATTCACGGACTTACATGCTAGTCACATTAGCCCTACAACCTTCCCAGTGACATCCATCTTGTGACTTGTCCCACTCATATTTCTTATCTTGTGCATACATAGACCACTAAAGGAAGGATGGAGGGAAGACTGATTAGTATGATCTCAGTGGACTGTTGGCTGGTGTGTAACATGGTGCCTCAAAACCAGCTACAACATGTCACAGCTCTGCAGAAACTGGCCTCTTCTGCTTTAAAATGGATGCATTTTCAGTTGATGTCATGGAGAAGAAGGATCCAAATGACACTGACCTTGGAATCCCTTAAAAAAATACTGAAGTTTTCCACGTGCAAAGTGCTGTGCTATGATGTTTTCTCCAACTGAACATATGAAACAACCTACATCCATGACAAAAACATAAAACTGAAAAGCTTCTGTAGCCTGTAATTTATTAGATGGAATGCATTTGGATAAGGAGTGGTGCTAAATGAATTTTTGGTCTGTTTTGTCAAGTGTGACATTACGAATGCCAAAATTTTATGAATCAACTTAATTGCATGTGAGATGGACATTGAAATTCAGATGACAGTAAATAATTATAACATGCCTGAGGAATACAGTGTTTGATAATGGTGATTATGAAATTAGACTTCTTGATGAAAAGTGTTGAACTAGATGTGTGGTGATATAAGAACAAGTCATTTACATGTACATCACGTTTTATAACCATTAGTAAAACTGCTTTGTATTTTATTGTGGAGTAGCTTTTTTGACACATAAAAAGGAACTTTCATCCTATAACTTGTGATGAAGGCACAGACAAATAGTGGCATAGCTCTACCCTTCCATGCCCCAGGTACTAGATGGGGATGGGTGGTCAACACCATACCCCAGCCCCTTTACCCCAGGAAAGACCTGGTACTCTTTGTGCACAAGTATGGGTGGGTTTCCGGGTCAATCTGAATGGGTACCAAAAAAATCTCAACACCACCAGCTTTTGAACCCCAGACCATCCAGCCCATAGCAAGTTGCTATACTGACTATGCTGTTCCAGCTGTCATTGTAGCCATGTAGTTAGATAAATATCACAAGGTTACAATTTTGGATCAAAGCGAATATTTCACTGTTTTAATTAAAAACAACTGAAGTCTGTATTCTGAATAAGTAATTTATAGAAAATGACTACTATTTTACACACCCATAATGGGAAAATACATTATTAAATTCAGGAACCCAGTGTCAAAAAATACTGCCCTGCAGTTTTCTGAACTTACTGTAATTTAGTAACAGAGGGGATGCCAGTGTAGGTATGTTAACTAAGTTATCAGCCCATACAAAACACTTAACAGAGGTAGAATGAACAGAGGGGCAGAGCAGTGACATCTGTAACGTGTGTTTTAGAGACCATGGGTATCCTAGTTGATGAGAGACTATCTAGTTCTGTGGTTTCTCTGTATCTCTGGAAAAATGCTAGAAGAGTAATGTGAAACAGATAATTACCATGTTCTTTCATCATTCATAGTCACCACTGAGATAGATTGTTTCATGTCCCGGTGGAGTGTGTAAAGGGAGTTTTCAGGTTTTCCTTTCTCATGTCACTTGTACATTTTTTTTTTAACACATTTTGTTTGTTTTCTT
>Ga0209755_10005922_pt1 | contig 13713 bp, 7 predicted proteins | sample TergutCo191P1_FD_187301 | JGI IMG/M metagenome (GOLD analysis project Ga0209755, IMG submission 187301) | Cornitermes sp. P1 segment gut microbial communities from Petit-Saut dam, French Guiana - Co191P1 (SPAdes) (version 2) | ecosystem: Host-associated > Arthropoda: Insects > Digestive system >... | reverse complement strand
ACTCATTCACTGCCACAGGTGGTGTGATCATGTATGGCGCTCTGGTAATGTTCGAAGATGAATTCATTCACATTGTGGCCATCAGCTTCACATCATTAGTCCTGACAGAGCTAATCATGGTAGCACTCACAGTTCGAACATGGCACTACATCATGGTACTAGCTGAATTACTCAGCCTTGGCCTCTACATCCTTTCACTGATTGTGCTGAAGGACTACTTTGGTGAGTACACAACAGTACATTGCATCCCATGTTCCTTGTTTGGTGAGAGCTGAAATGCTATGTTAACATCAACCACATACATTTCAGTTTTCAGGATGTCACCCAGAAAAGCCACGTCTGTCTTCGTACTACTTGTTCTCACGGGTTCTTTCATGACTGTCATAGTATCTCCTTGGGGACACTAAAAATAAAACTTTCGAAGGTCCTGTTATTTTTATGGATGGGAAACATAATCTCACACCTGGATGGAACAACAGAGATTGCATTTGAGAAGTGTGTTAAGGTGGAAGGAGAAGCTGGAGAGTACTGCATAAATGTTCATGAAATTGTGATACAGGTTATGATGCACTCTAGTAGTTTGTGTTTCCGAGAAAGAGACTGCCTCTGTCTACAATGAAGATGTTCCCACACTAACACCAAGTACACAGGACCGCCAAATCTAAAACCTGCATTTAGGGTTCATCTGCTGCCTTTTGTTTTCACAGCCTGGGAATCTCCCTCTGTCCTATCCCCATTGAGTAAGTGACTGTTAGTAATTAAATTAACAGTGACAGTATTGTTTACTTATAGTTCATGTATACTCCAGGGTTTTAGAACAGTGGCCATGCTGTACCATACTACCAAGTGTCATAATGTGGAAGACCACACGTATCTTCATTGCCATGGAAACTCAGATCTCACATAAAGGTCATAACTTGTGGTCAGCAGTCAGTTACGAATATGATGAAATGGAGGAATATGAGAGGCATGTGGAGTGTATGGGAGATATCTGAAAACATAAGGGGAAAAGACTACTTGGGAGTCTTGGCAGATGCGATGATATTAAAATGGAGTTAAAGAGAAACATGAAACAGCAGTTTGTCATAACCCACACAACACATCAAACTGAGCTCCCCACATTACTAGACAGTTGGGTTACAAGCACACCTTCTGTCAAAATGTTGTATCCACAGAAAAATTGTTTTTCCTTATATTTTTGTAAAAACGTAACATGCCTGTATGTTGGTGTATTAAGTAACTGTCAAGGTGTGTGCGTGTGTGGGTTCCCCCCCCCCTTTCAGTCTCCTGTAAAATTGTGTGTCATGGGTTACAAAATATTGCTGGTTCATGAGCAATATGAAGGTATGGACTGAATTTGTTGGGCTAAGGATGGGGACCAGTAATATGCCTTAGGGGGAGGGGGCACATAAATGAACATTTGCGATTCTGAGAGACCAAAAAATAGGGCAACAACTTTAAACTTCTTCGAAACAGCTCTGCTGCATGTAGTTTAGCTGTCATGGGAGCCAAGAAGAGTTTGGTCTTCCATCTTGAGGTTTCGGTATAGTAGTAATAAACTCTTGCCAGTAAATTGTTGTGGGTTATTGTCACACCTTCATAATGTGTCTGGTTTGAAGGCAGCAGTGGAGACATAGAACTAGCACCCTCTTGATGCAGCATGTTTTGTCTTGAATAATTTGTAAAGGTATCAGAACTGAAAGGGGGATGGAGGAGATATACTTAAGCCATTTCACTTCTTTTTCAGATGCTGCATTTATTCAGACCACCGACTTTCTATGGAAGGTTGTTTTGATAACTCTAGTCAGTTGCCTACCACTTTATATCCTGAAGATTCTGAGGAAGAAATTCTCACCACCTAGTTACACAAAACTGTCATGAATGTAAGAGCACAAAAATAATTTTTAAGAAATATTTAAGAGTGGTTATTGACATCTTACATCTGTCATATGTACAGAAAATGTGAATAAAAATCTTATTTCCCTTACACCTTGGTATTCTATTAACTCATATTCTGACCTAGTTCATGGAATGTTCTGCTGTAAGTAGGATATATCACTTTCTGTATTTGCATAGATGTAATCCAAGTCATGGTGAAGTTTCATTTCCACATATTGGGGTGTCTAAAACTGTTACAACTGCTTGCTGCAAGGCAGTATTTAATTACTCAATTATTACACCAACCACTGCACATTATATAAAATTTATAAAATTTTACACATTAAAAACGCTCTGACATGTTTCGGTCCTAAGACCATACTCAGGGAGCTATATTTTCCTTGCTAAAGTCACTAGAAATAGTTGCATATTAATTTCGTTGTACAAATTGGGTATTGGGGCAGCATGCCGTGTTGTGTACGGCATGCTGCCACAATACCCAACTTGTACAATGAAATTAATATGTGACTATTTCTAGTGTGACTTTAGCAAGGAAGATATAGCTCCCTGAGGATGGTCTTAGGACTGAAACATGTCGGAGTGTTTTTAATGTTTTAATGTGTAAAATTTTATATATGTGCAGTGGTTGGTGTAATAATTGAGTAACTCGACAACATGCACGGTGTAACAATGAAAAAAGAAGTATTTAATGTCCATAATTTGTTTTCACATACAAGAACTACCAGAAAAATAACAGAATGGATGCCATATAAAACAAGACCAGCAGGGAGACCCAGGTTAAGGTGGATGGACCAGGCAGAAGAAGACCTAAAGAGGATGAAAATTACTGGTTGGAGGGCGAAGGTAGAGGACAGACAGAATTGTTGAACAGACCAAGACCCACCTAGGGTTGTAGAGTCAATAGAAGAAGAAGAATTTGTTTTCACAAGTCACTACCTAACCAGAAACAGGATTTCAACCATGACAGCTCGCTAATATATAGGACACCTATCCTTCTCACATGCAATCATCATTAACTAGTTTGTAAGCAAAACGCTTTCAATTGGAAATGTCACTGAAAAGGAAATAGCAGGCTAAACATCACAACCTTAACTACAAATTGTACATAATTGATAGAACTTGGGCTGTCAAATTGCAAGAACTAGTTACAGTCCTGTGGACTGATATCAAGTAACATGAAGTCCAGTATCTTTTGTTTTAACTATAGTAAAGTGAAGGTCAGGTGTCACTCAAAATTCAAAATTTTCATTCCTGAGCCACTTCCTATATTAGTAAATATCTGCAGTTACTATATTTCAAATTAACAATAATTTCAGTTTTGTAAGTATAAATTCTTTGTATGGATATCATCGATCACTTTCAGCCTTATTGCATATGGTGGGAAGAGTGTTACTATGTAAACAAATGAAATGTATTTTGGGGAACTTTGGATTACATTGTTTAAAGTAATGGATACATCGGAGCGCAATGGCCCTGCCAACACAGGCACAAATTTCACAACTGAATGTTTGGGTTCATGACTGTTGAAAACCTAATATAGTGTTACTAGTTCATTAAGTACTGAATGCAGTTGATAATACGACTCTCTAAAGGTACATAGGGTTTCTAAACTAACAACTATTGTATTTGAAATTAACAATTTATTTTTCATTACAAATTTACATATAGTCATCGGAATCACCTGATACTAACATTGAGCTTAAGAGCTGCTGCTTTCTCAATCTGTCTGTGAATCACATTTGCCTCTTCCTGGGTTAAAGTCTTCTCCATGTGCCGGTAAACAATACGGTAACAATGACTTGTTTGTTGTTTCTTTGGATGAGTGAATGTGTCAACCAGAGATATCTGAAACCACAGAGGTGTAAGCTGATTTAAAAGTAGTGGCACACACTGATGGCTGTAAGATAGCCCCTTCTTTGGGTGAGGTTAATTGAATGGCTTTGTAAAGTCACTGAATGAAAGTCAAAATATCTGAATTATGGGAGCAGTTCAAAGAATGAAGTTTGAAAGGGAAGACAACATTCAAAGAGTAATAAGAAAAACAGCAAACATTTATATCAATACCATGAAATCCCTGTTTTAATATCTGGAGGGAAATGGTTTTCCTCATGCTAGAATATCACTAAATTGGGGTTATGTAAAACTGCATGAACAAACTGTTGATCTTTGTTCATCTTATTCCATGTAAAAAAATGATGTAATGTGTGTTTACAGACTGATTTTTCTCCTTAACTCATCATGTGTAGGTATAAATGCATTCATATTTGTACAGGCAGGTTTCATTCTGTTTTCAGGCCAAAGTAAAACGATATTTACTGGTGCCTCATCCGCATGTGTGGATGAGTACAGGAACAGGTGTACTATGTAGCATGAATGACCACAATGAACATACACCTAGGTAAAATTTGGTTCCCAGTGGAAAAGTGATTAGTCCTTCCAATGTGTTAACTTCATGACTTAAATTTTTTAACCTGTCTTCAGTTTAAAAGCAATCCAAAATAGTCTGCAAAAAGGGAACCACAAAAATTGACATTACAACCTAAAGTAATTGGGATTAAAAAGTATTTTTTGAATATGAACTCCAGGTGGGAATCACTGTGTCCTAGTGTCCAGTATTAAAAAAAAAAGCAAACCTGTAGTTTGTTTTCTGTAGCATATCTACAGTGTTAACTTTATGCTATGAGCTAAATCACAGGTAAAACAAACTGTGGCGTTCTAGCATGTCACCGTAACGGGAGTCACAAATATTTACCTTGAAAAAGTAAAATAATAGTGAAAAAAACTGAAACATCTGAAAAGAATGCACGACTTAAATCCATACAAACGATGGCACATGAAAAAGTAGCCTGGTCTTAGATTATGAACAGAACGGTTTTTTGGTTTCCATGCACTGCTCACAGAACCGGTAGAACACCACTTTTTCACCAACTGCTGAATTGTGCATTTCGCAGTAACACTGGTCACAGGATATTGTTCCACAAATACCTCAACGTCAACTTGATGGAGGCTGTATGAACATACAGCTTCACTACTGAAGTACACACCTCCAGTGATTATAGAATGGCTTCTCTCCAGCATGCACACAAACTATGTAACAAAACAAAACGATAGCAGCAAGTCTACAGGCATCCCAGCTGCCCATGGGGCTACCTTTAACATGTGACTATGCTTGCTGCTGCTACTTCTGCTAACACTGGGGCAGGGCTACTTTTTTATGTGCCACTAAGACTAATGAGACTGTGACCAGTTCAAAAATAAAGGATGGGGTTTGGACATGCTACCAACAGTCGTGACGACTGTACATAACACACACAGCAAACAATCCACAAGTTTCAGTCATACATGTACGAACATGTGTACAACTGAGTCATGAAAGTGATCAACAGAACAATCCAGTATTTCTGCCTAGGACTGGTTAAATTATTTGATGGAGAGTCGGCTAATCATGTACGAAAAGCCAGCGAATGACGAAATTTATGGTTTGTTCATTCAAGAATGTACTACATAATGCTATATTCCTACCTGTTCCACAGTATCTCCTCCTATATCACGAACAAGATCATAGAAATCATTGGATGTATAATCGCCATCTTTAGGTAACCAAAAGCTGATGTCATTTATGCACTGTGGGTATATGCTGATAGGCTGGAAAAGAAAATTATGCACAAAGGATGAGGATATTTAACAAGGAACTTGATCAGTCAACCTTTGTATGCTATAACTTTTTGCAAATGTTGACACTGTATGTGATGCATTCATACAACATGCATAAATCTATGCATCTGTCTGTATGTCCAAATTCCAGTCTTTAAAAAGTATGCATGAAGATGGTGTATAATGGATAAGTTTTGGAAAATGTTTTGGTGACTGGGAATAAGAAACAAATTATAATGCAGTTAATCAATATACAAGAGTTAAAAGACTGTTTTATGAAAACAATGAACATGATTGCTGAACAGGCCCGATATTGAACTACAGTTAAACCCTGACATAGCATGACCATTCTTAGTCCCCATGAAAGTCTGGGAACAGAAACTGCAGAGAAAAAACAGTGGCATTGTATTAGAGTTCAACTATATCTCTACAATCTGGACTAATCATGTCAAAACCAGTGATTTTTACAGCATCACGAAACTCAACATCCACCTAGTATGCTGTGTAGTCCACACAAGCCTACTGATCAGCTATCTCATTTCATCTTAACTATTTCCAGCCTGAGGCAGGGCATTTACATTTCTGAATATTAAGTACTGGCAATGGACACCAAATCCCTCCAAAACAGTACTACCTTTAATTGAAACTTGTACTTTATTTCTGTTTGTAACATATACCAGTACCAGTACCAAACCTCTTAAGACGGGAAACTTGGACCTGAGGCGACTGGGGTTTTTGGTCCTAGACCAACATGTGCTTGAAATACAAGATTAAGTACGAAATCAAAGCATGAAACTTTTATTATCACACTGTCATCAATATCTGTCCTATAAAGGAGTGCCAGTTTGATCTTTTTCACACAAGTACTTCTCTTACACTTTATATCTGGCACAAAATGCTTTCTTTTAGACTTCCTACTGACCTTCTAGACATGACTTTAATTTAAAAAAATAAATATGGGGATAAATAACTGCAAAAATCACAAAAACAAGTGTACACACTAAGGAAAAATTGACATCATCATCATCTAATACAATATGAAGGTCCAGACACACAGAAATTAGTTGCAGTGGTTAATCCTGATCAGACAGGTCAAAAAAAGAAAAAGTAAGGCTCGAAGCTTGAGAAATGGACCCACGTGTTAATGGTACAGCAAGTATATCCCACACTTGCCAAGTTTGGTCTTGAATCTCCAAATGTTTGTAATAATGGATCAAATGCAACTCCCATGGCATAACTTCAGGCATGAAAGTCTTTTATCTCCAAAAACACAGCATAGTACTCTTCTTGAAAGGCTGACAGTCATTCATTTGTTCACAAGACTCTGCAGACACAGTCATGTCCCGAAGCTCTATTGCTCAACTGTAACTTACATACTGTATGCCATTATGCCAGCCACAAAAACATTTTAATAACAAAGGGCATCACTTTTTGTTACCTTATACTTAATGCAGTCATATGGATCCCTGTTTTCAAACTGAGACAGAAACCCTGTGTCTTTGCTCCAGAAAAGTCTTATGTCGGGAATGTCATACAGACACATGGCAAGACGTTCCAAACCCAGCCCGAATGCCCAGCCAATCTGATCGTGTGCACCAGCTGTAAAATGCACATGGAATGTACTTAAGTTAGTAAATTTGCTACATTTCATATGCCTACATTCATGTTCTATACATCCAAAACAGTTCCCTGGCCACTACCATTCAATTAATCTTTGTATTAACTGCTACCTGCATTATTTGAGTAATTATGTCCAACCACCCACACCTTCACTCTCTCACTGGCCACAGGACATATGACTGTAGAAAATATGTTGTCTTGGTTGCACCTTCTCATGGATTGTTAATAAGATTTCCTTAGCTCAGGTCAAGTGGGAATTTTTTATGTCAGTGAGTGTCACATGATGTCCTTACACAAAACTACAGTAACAATACTATATGTGGGCCCAGTAGCTCATTCAGTATAGTGACTGACTACGGGCTGGATGGTCTGGGATCAAATCCTGGTGGGGATGAGATTTTCCACCCATCCAGACTGTCCCTGGGGCCCACCCAGCCTTCTGTAAAATAGGTACCGGGTCTTTTCTGGGGGGGGGTTAAAGTGTGGCCAGGGCGTGCTGCTGACCACTCACCCTCTTCTAGTGCCGTGGTCATGGAAGAGTAGAGCTATACCTCTACCCAACCTCTGGGCCACACCGGGCCTGTAACAGGATAACTTTACGTTTTTTAACAATACTATATTATCTACTGTTGGTGGAACATATCATATATGGGTAATAATTGAGTATCTAACATGTTGCACCAGAGATATATCAAAACTGACATTTTATATTTTTATTTCAGAAAATATTCACCACATCAAAAGAATTTTTAAAAACTCTAGACTGTCATGTATGAATACTCCTGTATGATATGCAAGTCTTATAAATTTGATACTATGCTCCTAAACTAAATTTTATGAAATTAAGTAGATTCATAACTCTCAGTAATGTTTAGCAAATGACAAAATTTAATTTTAACCCTTTGGCACTGAAATTAATGCCTGTTGTGATCTGCAGAAGACTGCAGCAGACCAGAATTTAAAGGGCTGCATAAGAGCAGCCATAATTTCACATCAGCAATAGCTGAAATTTGGCATTTTGAGTAGCACACCGCATGTTACATACCTATAATGTTTGGCATGAGAGGGTTACATTTATGTTAAATTTTATACCTTCAGTGCTGCGAGAAGCATACAGACACTGTTAAAATGCAGCAAACACAAACAGCACTGCTACCAGTGTCACTTATTTACAAACTATGAAGGAAAATAATCACCATTCTGTAGTATTCTTTGCTCCATAATTCCACAACCAAGAAGTTCCATCCACTGATCTTGATGAAAGACTTCCAGTTCCCATGAAGGATGAGTGAACGGAAAATAGGCGTCCACCCAGCGGTATTTCACTCCTAACAAAGAGTGTTCATTACCATTTTGTCAACATGGCAAATGTTACATGGTACAATGAAATTCTGTACTGTCATACAGTCTCCATTATTCCATATGTGGTCAAACAATGAAGTTCCAGGACTGATGCTTTTGCACAAGTATGGATTAGTGCATAAACCAGCTGTTGCTGGTTACCATTAGTTCATGCCATGACTGCCAGTGAAGTTCTGAAAAACTGCTGCATATCCAGCATTGGTTGTGCACACATTTTACACCAACAGCTACATTTTAAAAATGTGTAAACATGGTGGGATATTTATCATTTAACATCAAAACTGAAGCAACAAGAAGCTGAAACACAACATGATGTCAAAACCAACAAATGCATGTAAGTGTATAAGAGTATACTGTACACACCGTATACCACCTACATGTTTCAGTGACTCATGTGACCATCTTCAGGGAGGTGCATTACGAAGGATACATACGTTGCAATATTAGAGAAGTTTTTGAACCAATGCACAGATATAAAATATTATATTTTAAAAATAAATTTATATTTGTGCATTTGTTCCAAAACTTCTGTAATATTATGATGTATCTATCCTTTGTAATGTACCTTCCTGAAGATGGCCACATGAGTGGCCGAAACATATAGGCGGTATACAGTGTGTGTATATTATACTATTATACACGTATGTGCATTGTTGGTTTTGATATCAATCCACAATTATGGATCATTTAAAGTTGAAACACATTCTGTTATTATCAAAAATGAAATAAAATATGTACACCATCTGACACAACTACCTTTTATTATTTCTATTATTGTATTATATTGTACTGTATTTATTTAGTTCAAATATCATATATATGACAGTAGACTTGTCACTCTGTAATATATTTTAAAATCATATGAAATACTTTCTAAAACCTCTTAAATAATTTTCAACAAATAATTCATAAACTATTTATATACTGCATACCTAAAGTCAGATAAATATCACAGGTTAATCATCAGGAAGATACAAATTCTTCTAATGAGTAAAAAGAGTGACGAAGAAGGAATAGTTTTAACTCTTTTTTAAAGGCCTTATAATCATCTATTTCTTTTATAAATCCAGGCAAATTGTTATATAATTTAGGGCCCATATTTATTACACTCTTTTTGTATACTTCAGTATTATGTAGTTTAACATGGATATCCATCTTTCTTCATGTATTATATTTATGAACCTTAAAAATTTTGCTCCTGAGACTGACAGGTTTTCTCATGAAACACGTCACTTCCAATATATATAAAGAACCTGGTTATAGAATATTTAATTCTTTAAACAACTGTCCACAAGATGTTCTTGGACTCATTCCAACCATTGATCTAATCACCCTTTTTTGTATTCCAAATATTCTTGTATTTAATTCACCCCCTACTAGTTTCAGCCTGAATAGGCCATAATCAGGCCAATATACAGGCCAAAACTAGTAGACAATAATATAAATAGTAAAGCAAAAGATAGTTGTGTCAGATCGAGTAAATATTTTATTTCATTTTAATACTGTACATTAAACACAAAGGGATGTCCTCTACCAAGACATTCTGTTAATTTTACTGCAAAAAGGGAGGAATGTGCAGGGTCCATTGATTTCTAATATATTCTGTATTAAGAAGCAAATAAAAAGTATTGCCACAACCAGCAACTCAACTGAAACATTTCTGTTCCCAACCACTTACACTGCATTTATTTTCATTTCAGCCAGAAATAATACTTAAGACTAAGTAGTGCAATAGTTTATATATTTGCAAGTAACACTAAGATTTGTCACCTATCAGGTGATGTCTGCAGAACAATTCCCATGTTAATTTCCACATTCTGTGCTGAAGATGACACGGAAGTCTGAAGTGTTGTGTGACTATAACAAAGCTGCATCCATATTGTGACAATAACAGTCAACTTCCATGCAAAGATTCTAACCCAGACTATGTGTTCATCAAATTTACAAGTTGGTGAAAGAAGTACTCAAGAAACATCACCTTTTAGATGAAGAGGTCAAAATAACAGTACAAAAATACATGTGACAAACATAATACATTTTTCCCTCAACAAATGTTCTCCTTGTTGCACTAATGAAGGAGAAATTTAACAGAACTACACAGGCAACTTAATATGTGGTTTTTTTATTGTAGGATTAAGATTGCATCCAATTTTTGTAAATAATTTTCAGACAAGTTTAGAAATACATGGACTACATACAAGAAGTAAAAACCAATTTTTCATTCCAATTGCAAACCTCACAAGTGTTCAAAAAGGAATTACCAATTCTAGTATTAAATATATATAACAGTCTGCCCAGCAATATTTTAAACCTTAAGAATGACACGAAACAATTTAAAAATGAGTTATAAAGGTATATTTTAAATAGCTCATTTTACTCTGTCAAAGAATTTTTGGAATTCAACAGAGATAATTAGTAAGTTAACTATTCCTGTTGTAATTTGTATTGTATTATTTTATTATATTATGCACAGCATTTGATTTTGGAGACTGTTGTACTGACATTCATTTATTGTATTGTATTGTGTTTGTTTTGTTTGTGTGTTATGTGCTTTTTCTGACAAGTTTCATGTCCAACTGTTGTATGACAGAATTTGTGGACCTAAAAAATGATAAGTGTGTATGCATGCATGTATGTATGTAATATTCATTTTAGTCACCCTCACATAAAAACCCGGTCCCCACGCCTTTTCCTTTCAGGAAATAAAACCTTTAAATGTTAAATGGCACATAACATAATATACTACATAAACTGAAGTTTAGAAATAATGTTTAAAAAGTTCACACCTTGCCCAAATAAAGACTGAGCCAGTACAACAAGAGTAGTCTTCAATTCAAGTTCCATTATTTTAGTTGCTTCCAATGTATGTGCTTCTTGTTTCTCTACACTTCTAACACCCTCTCTCTCAAATACAGCCATTTCATCAGCATTTTGAATAGACCTGAAAACCTAATATAACATTTAAAAGAAACGAACTAAAACCATGAAATCAGTAAGATATAACGGTTCATTCTCCACACCTCTGAAACTCACTTCATGTTTACTGCAAAGTCTAACTCCATCCACCTGATGGAAGACAGGATAGTGGGTTGTGTCTATCTCATCTCTCCTATATACATCCCCAACAACAAGGAAATTATTAAGTCCCATTCTTATAAGTTCTGCTTGATGAGCTGTAGTATGAGCTCGCAACAGATAATCACAATTGATATAATAACAATCACTTTTCTTTCGACTTTGATGATCAGGTGGGATCAACAAACTATCAAAATTTTGTTGCACTGTGACTACTGGATCCAAGTCGTCATACACAGAGAAAATGGGATTTCCCGTACTCCCAACAAATCTCCTATAGAACAAGTTTACAATCCTTCGCTTAATTAGGGACAATGGATGGTATTTTTGTACATGCAGCTGTCTACCCAAATGAGACAGTACTTTTGTTGATACGTTGCTCCATGAATCACGCTTAAACTCTCGGCCACCAACTGTAATATACTGAACACTTTCTTCACTTCGTGCACGTGTCGAAAAGTGTATCCTGGATGTGACGCATAATCGTCTTACAAACATTATCAATGAACCACTACTATATGTTACTTCTCACTATTTATAACCAACCCTGATTTAAGTTCGCATGTTAGCCAGTGATGCGCTCATTGTAATCATCTGTGAATACAATCGAACGACGACTACGGAATTATTCGACTCTCGCGAGTTATTAAGTCATACAAATGTGTGGTAAAATTATTCTTTTTCCGCTTTGAAGAAATTTACACAGTGATTGTGAGCAATTGGTGGAGGAATCTGTATGTTTTATACGGCGATTTCAGTCTTTCTAGACTCCTGGTAAGAGTGCGTGGTAATGCAAAATGTATCAGTATGACAGTCGCCGATAATTGTGAGAGCACTGACCGTCCACAGTGGAATTGGTGTCCAACCATACAAGTATTAATCTGTGGTCCAACCGCCATTCATGATGTGTTATAATCTGTGATATGTGTGGCAATAACATATGAGAGGCAAGTAAGAATAGTGTGATACACGACGCATAGACGAACGGAAATGGAGAGTAGTATAATAAGGGCATGTGAACAGATGAGGCCTTTTGAAAGCGCAGGACTGAGGTAACACCACATCGAAGCTGCAACGACTTGTTTCTGGACAAATGGGCTGTACATACATATATATATTCCATAGATCCTTGAGGCTGTCACCAGACAATAGGAAGTGTAACATGTCAAAAACATACAAGACATACAATTATTACAGTGTAAGAATTTACACAGTCATATAAGTCAGTAATACATACTAGCTGTACATGCAAAAAAAAATCATTCACATAGTAAAAGGAGTGTGCATATAAACAAATTTTTAGGGCTTCTTTAAACTGTGGCTTTCCATTCCTAAGGCTTGTAATACTTTGGCGTAGGTTGTTAAAAATTCTGAACCCAGAGTAGGATGCGCCTTTTTGAAAACAAGACAGATTAGCAATAGGTCTATGTAGAAAGTGTTTATTTCTTGTATTTATACTATGTTGTAATGAGTTAGTCAGAAATTTATCCTGATTTCCAATTTAAAAAACTCACCAGTGAGTGAGTGTATATATATATATATTGGCTTGGGATTGTTAAAATTTCTAATTTTTTAAAATAGCTTGCTACATTAAGTTCTTGGGTGTGCACCCATCATAATTCTAAATATTCTCTTTTGCAGAGTGAATATCTTCCTACTGTATGAGGAATTTTCCCAGAGAATTATTCCATAACTCACAATAGTGAAAATAAGCAAAGCAAATTGATCTCAAAGTATCATTATTACAGATATGATACATTTGTCTAACCATATAACATGCTACGCTTAGTTTAGGGATTATTTGATCAATGTGGTTCCTCCAGTTAAAGGCAAAACTGCAAATCTGTTAGGACGGCAAGATGATAGGTGATTGACTTGAACAGACATCTGACTCTTGCATGCGCACAGTAGCAAAAACAGAATGCATGCACTTGCCTGCCAAAACAGTGGTTTTCACATAGTGGACCGTGGATCAGCATGCGCACTAGGTACCACATGGACATGGCATCAGATCTCAGATTGAAGATCTGATGTGTGGTTGACCATGCATCGTAATTCAGTGTGGATAAGAAAAACCAACTAGATGTCAATTTTTGTATTCTT
>Ga0209755_10005921_pt1 | contig 13715 bp, 15 predicted proteins | sample TergutCo191P1_FD_187301 | JGI IMG/M metagenome (GOLD analysis project Ga0209755, IMG submission 187301) | Cornitermes sp. P1 segment gut microbial communities from Petit-Saut dam, French Guiana - Co191P1 (SPAdes) (version 2) | ecosystem: Host-associated > Arthropoda: Insects > Digestive system... | reverse complement strand
TTCTATCTTCTGCCAACGTGCAAACCCCGCGCTCTGCTGTGCCTTTACACAGTTTTCAATATCAACAATCAGATTGACAGCGGGAGCGGGGCGAACATATACAGGCTTGTCCGGCTTGGCTGTATCGGACATGGGAACAGAGAAAATATCAATATCCGCGCCCTTATCTTCCGGCGCGTCGATTGTGAAGTCAATCGCCTTTTCGTCCGGCTCATGGGTAGGCGTGGTGATGGTGTATTCCCCGGCTATGCGTTTGGTGATAGCGTCCTCTGTATAATCCGCGCCGAGGGTCTTAGTGCGGGTAAATCGTTCTTGACCGGGAGCGCGGACAGAAATATATTTACCGAGCTTTATCTCATGCCCCTCTGATTCCAAACGCTTCAAAAAGTCCTCGAAGTCCTTTGACTGCGGAATTATACTATCAATAGCGGCTTTTAGTTTGGATTTCCAACTGCCGCTATCACGGTCGGCGGCGTATTCGCCGTAGCTCTTGCCCTTGTCTTGACCCGGCGTGACGATTGACAAACCGTATTCTTTGCAAAGTTTATCGCTGTAATTGCGGATTTCATAATAGCTTTTCTTGTTGGAAACATATTTCTTGTAATCAACGAAACTGGCGGCGCAAAAAATGAGGTGATTATGGATATGCCCTTTATCAACGTGCGTTGTCAAAACATATTCATGCCGCCCTTTTGTGATTTCATCGGCAAGCCGCCGCCCTATCTCGTGTGCCTGTTCCGGTGTGGATTCACCCGGTTCAAATGACTGTATCAAATGATGGGCGAGATTGTTACCCTTGTCAATGGCTTTAGAAAGGGTTTGCGAAAACTCAATATCAGCCGTTTCATAGGCACAGCCGAAAGAGGACACAAGCAGTTTTTCATCTGTCTTGGTCGGGTTCTGTATGTATTTGATTCTCTGTCTCAGCCCAGTTTTGATAGGCTTAATCTTAGTAACCGCCATATATCAGCTATCCCCCTTTTCATTTCGTCAAAGTCCTGTTCATATATCCGGGTCGTGCTGTTTACCCGCTTGGCTATCTGGTTGATGTTTACGCCGACTTTCTGCATTTCGGCGCAAATGGCTCTTAGGTCGGTATTGTCATAGTTGACAATGTAACCGTCGATTGCGATTTTCCGCATATACGCCGCGAGGTTGTTTGTGCCGAGTAACCGCATTTTTTCATAAATCAAATCCCGCTCCGCTTCTGTGGCGCGGAATTTAATCTGTATCGGGCGTTTTAATCCGTCCATGTTTTCGCGCATATCGTCCATGCCGTGCCGCTCCTTTGTTTTTCGTAGACTGAGGGTTTGGGAAACTTCCCAAAAAAGAGGATTCGGGATTCTTCCCGACAAGCAAAAACCGACGCGCCGTAGAGCGGTGGTTTTGACGGCAAATGATACCGTGTCGCCAGACATGGTACCATCTGCCTATGCTTGCAAGTAATCTTTCCCTATCACTAATACAAACGAAAACGCGAAACTGCCAAACATTCCGGGAAAAAATAAAACGCCGCAACCTTTGCGGGTTACGACGCCCTGATATTTTTACGGGTATTTTATTTTCTCTGTAAATTCGATAAAATTCATGCTATAATTAAAGTCGCAGACTTTGTGTAGGAGGTGGCAGTTTTTTGAAAATCATAATTGAAAATCCGAAAGACGGCGAAGAGGAACAGATTATCGTTAAATGCCACGCCATAAGCCCCGAGCTTTTGAAAGCGTTAAATGCGCTCAAAGCACAGGACGATATGTTGGTTGCAAAAATCGGCAAAGAAATCCACAGGGTAAGCCCCTTAGATGTTTACTATATCGAAACAGTTGATAATAAGACTTTCATCTACTGTGAAAGCGATGTGTATGAATCAAAGCAAAGATTATACGAGTTTGAAGAATTGGCATTTGAGAACTTTTTGCGGATTTCAAGAACAGTAATTGTAAATCTGAGCAAAATCAAGTCGCTTCTCCCTGCACTTGGCGGCAGGTTTGAAGCTGTGTTAATAAACGGTGAAAGGGTAATCATTTCGAGGAAGTATGTTAGCGAATTAAAAAGGAGTTTAGGCATACAGGAGGACGATCATGGACTTTAAGGAGATTGTAAGGTATATGGGTTATTCTTTTTTCAGCATATTTACCGGCTGTGTGCTTGCTAGGTATGTGTATGCACTTGTCTCGGGACGTGGCACATTCGGCGTGCATGATATAACCGCTTTATTAGTCATGGCTGTTTTTAGCACTTTGTCATATTTCATATTTTATTCCAAAAGAGAGTTAAGCAGAAAACAGATGTTGATGCGTTATATTATCCACATGTCGGTAATTATTGGGGTTATGCTTATGACAGCAAGTTATATGGAATGGATTTCGTGGAGCAAGCCTATTCAAATAGTAGTGTTTGCGGGCGTAGTGGTAGGTGTATATATCATGGTTGTAGTAGTGAATGTACTTCATGATAAAAAAATGGCAGACCAAATGACTCAAAATCTTAATGAACGCTTCAAGTAGACCCTAAAAACATCAGACGACTTGCAGAGCAATTTTACAAATCAACTATTTCAAGGGTGGTCGTGCAACTCACCCTTGTTTTTTTGCGCTTTACTACCCTAAAAATGCACCTTGCCGCTACCACTATTGCACCCGTGGCATGAGTTCAATATACTTGTATTAAGCATTTGAACTTAGAACGCCATATGATGCTTATTCTAAAATGAGCGAGGAGAAACGGCATGGGAAATGCAATATTAAGTATCAAGAATTTAATCAAACGCTATGGTAGCTCTAGCGTAAATGCTGTAGACGGCATTAGCTTTGATGTATATGCAGGTGAATTTTTCTGTTTTCTTGGCGTCAATGGAGCAGGAAAAAGTACGACAATAAACATCCTTTGCACATTGATTGAAAAAACACAAGGGGAAATAACTCTAAACGATTATATTCTGGGAAAAAACGACAACGAGATTCGGCAAAATATCGGTGTCGTATTTCAAGGTAATGCGCTTGATGGAGTGTTGACAGCCGGGGAAAATATCCTATCTCGTGCGGCATTTTACGGATTTAACAGAGTTCAGGCAAAAAGGCGTTTGGAAGAGCTTGCCGAAAGTCTTTCCATGACGAGCTTTATAGGGCGAAGATATGATAGGCTTTCGGGCGGTCAGCGCAGGAAATGCGACATTGCCCGCGCTTTGCTCGCCAAACCAAAGATTTTGTTTTTGGACGAGCCAACCACAGGGCTTGACCCGCAAAGCCGCATTGAACTTTGGGAAACCATCGAGGAAATTCGCAACAATTACAATATGACGGTGTTCCTCACGACGCACTATATGGAAGAAACGGAAAACGCAGACCGTGTAGCAATCATTGATGGCGGTAAAGTTCTTTGTATTGATTCGCCGCAACAGTTAAAAACAAAATACACAACCGATACCTTACGACTTGTCGTAAAAAAGGGTTGCAATGCGGAGCTTGAACGTCATTTGAAAGACTTTGAGATTGTTGCGGATACCTATGTAGTGAAAATGAAAAACGGAATCGACTCGATTGATTTTCTACCGCATGTCAAGCCATATCTCGATAGCTTTGAAATGGAAAAAGGCAATATGGACAGTGTGTTTTTGAATGTCGTTGGGAGGAAAGCGGTATGAAACACTTATTTGGTTTGGTTAAGCGTGCCATTAAAATATTCTACCGCACAAAGGGTAATATTTTTTTTGCTTCCTTATCGGTGCTTATTTTGATTGTGCTGCATATTGCTGTATTTCGCAATATGTATACGGATAACTGGGTAGCGATAACTGCACAATTTCCGGAATTTTCTATCGGGCGTGAAAACCTTGCGTGGATTGTTGACAGCTTAATGTTCGCCGCGATTATTCCAATCGGAGCGGTGACAATTTCTCTTGTTGCTCTGGGGTTAATGGTTGAAGATAAGGAAACGAACGTACTCTCTGATTTTCTGGTGTCGCCCATTAAAAGAGGCAGTTTGCTTTCTTCGTATCTTGCTAGTTCCTTCATTGTAGGCTTTGTTATTTTACTCGGATATATCGTGTTTTTTCAAATATATTTCTTGCTGATGTATAACATAAGTTTTTCGTTTACACAGTTTGGGCTAATGCTGCTTACGATGGTTGGTTCACTTGTTTTCGCTAATATATTCATGCTGCTGGTAGTTTCTTTCCTCAAGTCGCAGCAATCTCTCGGCGCGGTTGGTACGATTATCGGAACGCTCATAGGGTTTTTAAGCGGTGCATATATACCTGTTGGCAGCTTTGGAGAAACAGTCGGAAATGTTTTAAGCTCGCTTCCGTTTTTGCAAATAACAGTGTTATCAAGGCAAGCGTTTTTATATGAACTTGAAAGCATTACGCCACTCACACATGAAATGATTACCGGTGAGATTTCCCGCTCGTTCGGTATTGAGCATTGGCTTGGAAATACGCTTATTCCAATGTGGGCAACGGCTCTGATTTCATGTGGAATAACTTTGATATTGCTTGTTTTGTTGATGATACGGTTTGCTAAAATGAAGAAGGCTGATTAAATTTTGTGTTTGCTTGTTTTGTTGAGGAATGGGAAATACCATCGAATTGTGTCTTTCCTCACGGTAACGAATAATCTAAAAACAAAGGATGTGCAGTCTATGTATCGAAAAATAATGAAGCAGCCCGGATATACAGGCTGCACGGTTTAACCTGACGCTAATGGCAGAAGGGGCAAGGGAATAGAAATAATCTCTTACAACAACATCTAAAATGCAAGAATCAAAAAGGTCTGTCTTTGTCGATAGGCTTTTTCGATTTAGATACACTTAAAAGCAATCTTATCAAAAACAATATAATTTTATGCGCCCGATTGAGCCTTGTTCAGTCGGGCTTTTTTGCGTTCAAAAAATATTTTTCAAAACCTCCCCCGGAAATTTGGCAGTTTTGCAAATTTATTTGTATTAGTGATGAAAGGGGAAAGCCATCACCCGCCTTTGCGGACGCGAAGGGAGGTGAATAAGTGAATCCCAATAATCACGAACTTGGCAAGCAACGTGTTTTCGACTGTTTTTGTAAAAAGGTTCTGAAATACGAAGCCCGAAACCACTATGGCGAAATGAAGCGGCTACATGACAAAGAAATATCTTTTTCTGAACTGACGGAACAGGAGCTTGCACAGCTATCAACGACGGACAACTATTTTTCTACAGAGCAGATTTTCAACGTATTAGGGCACGACATTGTTGTAAGCGACGAGAGCATAGCCGAAGCATTACGGAATCTGCCGGAACGCAAGCGCGACATTATCCTACTTTCCTATTTCCTTGAACTATCGGACGGGGAAATCGGGAAAAAGCTCAACCTGATACGTTCAACCGTCCAATACCAACGGACAAGCACGTTGCGGGAGCTAAAAAAATTTTTGGAGGAGGAAAACGCTGATGGACGAGAAGAAACCGACAAATAACCTTATCCCGTACACTGTTATCGTATTGGCGTCGGGCGGCGATGTGGACGCTATCAATGCCGTGTTAAAGCATTATGAGGGCTACATAGCCGTGCTGTCAACCAAACAGCTTTTTGACGAATACGGCAATCCCCATTTATGCGTTGACGAGGGATTACGGCGCAGACTGGAAACCAAGCTAATAACCGCGATTCTGAATTTCGACGCGGCATAACGGACAAGCCCGTGCGGGGAGCGTGAACCCCTTTCCACGCTTCCCACTTGCGGGCTGTTTGTCGTTCTGTAAAAACCCATTCCCCCGGAATGAGCTTTTACAGGCTGACAAACGATAATCAGCTTTTTAGCACTTTGACAAAGAAAGCGCGGAAGATAACGCCGTCGCATTATAAAGCAAAACGGACACTTTCGGTTTATGCCGAGCCGTGCGGCTTGTGCGCCATGACTTCCACAAAGGGAACGAGCGACAGACACAACGCCGTAATGGAGATTGGCAATCTTCGGGCGAGGACGCATAAATCGGTATATTGATACTCCCGTCAAGTCACAGTCCGAGCGTTAAAAGCGTCGCAGGCAATGATGGCGGCGGCATGAGAACCATGCCGGGGTGAAATTCCCGTGAGGACGCGCCCGCGTCCGTCCGCGTTAGCTTATATAGTTACTTGATACATCATAATCTACACGGAGGGTTTGATTTATGAACATGACAGCAAACAAGCAAATGCTATTGATTGCGGCGAAGATTGGAATTGTAAAGCAATTATACAAAGATAAATTGATTACCGCGAATCAGTATCAATACCTTTTAATAAAGTATGGCTATTCTGCTTGATTTTGTCCCCACGTCTGTTATAATCGTCTTATAACTTATGTGGGGCATAGTCAGCCATCTTATTGAAAGGAGAAGATGATGACTATAAGAGTAGCGGCTTATTGCCGTGTGTCCACAGATAACGACGACCAGAAAAATTCATTAGAGAGTCAAAAGACCTATTTCAAAGAGTACATTGAAAAAAATCCGTCATGGCAGTTGGTAAGCGTATATGCCGACGAGGGGATAACAGGCACTTCCACGGCAAAGCGCACTCAGTTCAATAAGATGATTGCAAACGCTATTGCCGGGGGCATTGACCTGATAGTGACAAAAGAAGTATCAAGGTTTGCCCGTAATACGGTAGACACTTTATCATACACCCGAAAACTCACAACTCATAATGTTCGCGTAATCTTTATCAACGACAATATTGATACAAAGGATAAGGATTCTGAGTTCCGGTTGACAATTATGGCGTCGGTGGCGCAAGAAGAAAGCAGAAAAACCTCAGAGCGCATAAAGTGGGGAATGAACCGCCGTATGGAACGTGGCAAAGTATCTGTCAGGGATATTTACGGTTATGACATTTACGACGGTGTTTTGAGTTTGAACCATGAAGAAGCTGTTGTAGTCAAACTCATTTTCCACAAATACGCTTATGAAAAAAAGGGGCTTCGCGTTATAGCACAGGAGTTGAACGAAAGCGGCGCATTGCTCAGTAAGCGGATTCAGAAATGGACTACCCGGAATGTATCGCACATACTTTCTAATGAAAAATATGTCGGAGACTTGATATTCAAGAAGTTTTGTACGCCGAATTACCTTGACCATAAACAGGTCAAGAATGATGGCATAGAAGAAAAGATTTATCACACCGACGTCCACGAACCTATAATTGACCGCGAAACATGGGATTTGGCGAGAAAAGAACAAGAGCAACGAGCCGTCTTATCCGAATCCGGCACAAAGTATTCTAATCGGTATTGGTGTTCCGGGAAACTCCGATGTGCGGAATGTGGGTCAAATGTAGTTTCAAGAAACAAATACAATAAGGACGGAAGTGTAATACGGTTTTGGTACTGCAAAGAGGGTTATTGCTACGGTAAACACCGAAAGAGCGAATCCGGCGTAGAGCTTGGCTGTAACAGCAATCTGATTGGCGACAGGGCGTTAATTGAATGTGTGAAATACGCTTTAGAGCAACTGGATATTTTTGACGACAACTTTTTTTCCAGTTTGTATGAAGATATTGTATGCTCACATGAGAAAAACGAAACTGAAAGCGTCAAACCCCTGCAAGATAAGATTGCCCGCATTGTTGATAAGAAAAATAAAGTCATTGATTGGTGTCTTGATGGCAAGATTGATGAAGAAGAAATGCGGCAGATGAACGAGCAATACCACAAAGAAATCGCGGGGCTAAAAAGCAGGGTATCGGAGATTAACGAAAAAAACCGATTCATTGAAAATGCAAAAGACAATATCACGTTTACGTTGGACGCTATGCGGAAGATTGTTAGCCAAGAAGAACCTACACCGGAGTTGTATGCAGAGATTATCGAAAAAGTCTTGCTGTACCAGAACCACGCAGTAGACATTTATTTTAAGTTTATACCAAGTCCTATATGCCTTGAATACGCTACATCAAGTAGGGGAAAACACTACAAAGTTGAGTGTAATCTAAGGCAAAAGGCGAGTTGAAATTAAAGGTAGTGAAATGGTGACACTAACACCACCAAACCATGATAATCCGAACCCCGCCATTGTACCGATTGGCTATGGGTTCGGGTTTGTCTTGTACCTGAATGAAATGCACCCCTGCTAAATCCTTGACTATCTAATAGTCGTAGTGTATATTTGATTTGCCCCAGCGAGTCCACGAGCGGACAGAGCCAATGAAGGCAAGCGTCGTCACCATATATGGGGCAAATGGCGCTTAGTCTATCGGAGGTGTTGTCGTTGGCTACGGATTTAGGGACAATGATATCTTTTTCGGCTTTAATTCTGAGATTGTTATTACCAGTCTTCTCTCCGCTTTGTGGATTCCTAATAGAGAAAAGTTAGGTGATCGAGATAGAAAAATTTAACCCTTTTGATATAATGACCTTTTCATACGACAAATGTTTTTTGTGTGGGGAAGAACTCGACAATGAGAACTGTTCTGAAGAACACATTTATCCTAAGTGGCTACAGCGCAAATTTAATCTTTGGAATAAAACAATTGACTTGCTGAATGGGACTAAGATTCAATACAAAGACTTAAAGATCCCCTGTTGTAGGAAGTGCAATGGCATTCTGAGTGACATGATTGAAATGCCGATATCTGAGGCAGTTGACGCAGGGTTCGCTACATTCATAATGCTGGATGAAAAGACAATCTTTCAATGGCTAAATAAGTTGGCTTATGGTATGTTGTTCAAAGAATTGTCGCTAAAATCAGATAGGAGCGACCCACAAAGCCCTTCCATATATAACGAAGAGTATCTCAAAGAACACAAAATGCAGTTTTTATTTCTTCAAAGCATCATATATAACTCTGTTTTCTTTAACAACCCTTGGAGCATCTTGATTTTCAAAATCAACCCAGAACAAGAAGAAAAATACTGGGCATACGAAAATCCATTTTCAAAGTTTTTTGCAATACGTCTGAATGATATAGGCGTAATAGCAAATTTGATGGATAATGGATGTCTAAAAGATTCTTTCATGCAATTTGAGCATATGAAGGAACTGTTCAACAATGACCTACACCCAATACAATTTGCCGAATTATGCGCTAAACTACATTATAAAACTTATCTGCTCAACAAAACCCCATATTATACAATCGCATTTCACAAAAACTATGGGCTGCAACACATTATTTCACATGACATTTCTGGCAGCGTCGTATTTAGTGAATGGAATCAAGAAGAATATGCATATCATTTAGAATTCTTTTTGAGTGGATGGGGACTTAAGTTTTCTGATTTGTATCTTGGGGGCAATCTGGTGATGTCGTACCTTAGAAATGAAGATGGCAGTTTCAAAAATCTATTTAATACTTTGAAAGAGTAAATGAATTGGCGGCGGCATCATGTTGATACCGCCGCTGTATACTTATTTCCCATCCCGATCTGCATCTGTTTTTCTTTCTGCGCCCGATATTCTGCCAAATCATTTTTGCCGTCCTCGCTTTCGTAGTATTTCTGTATCTTTGGCAAAAGGCATCGGGCAAGGGCTTCAATTTGATAATCAGGTATATTCATACCGCTGCTCTGTCTGGGGTCTTTCTTTGCCATAATTCTCACTTAATGCGGAATTGTGCCATGATTGGTATGTCAATTCAATCCTATATGTACACATTATCCTTACCTCATCTTTCCTTATTTTTTGATATCTGTTTTTGCTTTGCGTATTGTTTGATTTCGTCCGGCAGCGAGTTCATAAATCGCTTCAGTTCATCGTAATCGCTACGGAGTTTATTTTGATTTAGTTGTTTGGCAATACTGCCTTTTTCGCCAACCACTGCTTTCTTGGCAAGCATGGTATTTTCTTTTTCAAGGCTGTCAATCTCACGTTTGTACCTTCGGATTTGCGCTTCAAAACGCTCCATGTTTGGGAAGAATTTGTCAAGCATCGCAACAACTTCATCAGCTTTCTTCCCTGCGTTGAGCGGATTGATACCGTTAAGAGTTTCCCGAATGATTGCTGCTTGTCGTGTCAGCCGGACGGCTTGCTTGAATACCCTAGTTGGGATATGCCTACGTCCGGTCTTGCTAGCAGACTCACCACGCTCGATATTCGGGAATGCCTTTACCATATGTTCAAAGAAATTGTCTTGCCATTTTATAAGCTGTGCCTGGTTGCCGATGATGTCTTTTGCTGATAATCGCCCATCTTCTGTAATCGGCGTGAAGCATAAATGCATGTGTGGTGTTCGCTCGTCCAAATGGACAACTGCGGTAAATATGTTACCTCTGCCGATTTTCTTTGACAGGAAATCCACAGCAGTTTGGAAATATGTCTTAATCTCGTCACACTTTTTACTTTTGAAGAAGTCGGGGCTTGCGGTAATGAGGGTGTCCACGAACCGAACACTGTCTTTCCGTGTCCGACATCCTGCCAACTCAATTCGGCTATCCGATTCTTTTTTGTATGATACTTCCGGCGTGATAATATGGAAATTGTGCTTACTGCGGTTAGTATCAATATCGGGGTTGCTTGCGTATTTTTCTTTAGTGCGTTCATGGTGGGCTTCGAGTGCGCCGAAACCGCCTTTTTGTTTGGCGAAACGCATTATTGCATACTGCGGTATTGTTGTCATTCCTTTCCTCCGGATGCAGTTGTACCGACACCCTCATTTTGCGTGTTTGTAACCATTACGATTACTGTCTGCATCGACCTCTACTTTTCTACTCTTGATCTGCGCTTTCTTGCGTACGCCGCTTTCTGGTTACGTAAAGTATCTTTTGAGCAGCCATAGCAGTATTTAGCGTTGTTGGATTTAGACTGATAGACCTTTCCGCAGACCGTACACCGCCTCATCGTATCGTCACGGAATAATTCTGCTTTGAGTTTTAACCCATCCCCATCCTCTAATAGCACCCAACGGAAGAATTTGCAGTTGACTGAGTATGTGATGCTTTGAGGGCAAAGATCATCAAGTAAAACGCAGTTGCCATTGTCGTAGTTTGAGCAAATATCACGGATTAGCTTCACAGCAGCTTGACGTTGCCTTGATGTCATGCGTGGTAGTGAGCCGTCCGGCTTTCGCTCAATCGTGAGTAGTTTCAATCACTTTTCACCTCATTTTCGTTCTGTAATCTTGCTAGCAGTAATCATATTTTACCAACAAAAAATGCGATTCCCGACATCTTGCCGTAATCACATTTTTTTGAAAGTCTACGTTATAAAATTGCAGATTTGCATTTGGAATGATATAATCAGATACAGTGAATTGAGGTGGCTATTCCATGAATCAACTCTTAACAATCAGTGAGCGCATTAGCGATTTGAGAATCGCAAAAGATCTTTCACAAAAGGAGTTGTGCAGACTAATTGATGTTGCACCGTCACAGTTGAGCAGGATAGAGAGCGGCGGAATAAAAAATGTAAGCATTGACATTCTTCTCAAACTGTCAAAGTATTTTAATGTTTCGACTGATTTTATATTAGGATTAACGAACATCAGCACGAAAAAGAATTATGACATCAGCGAGTTAGGTTTATCCGAAAGTGTGGTCAAGACGGTTTTGTTAAATGCAGTGGATATGCAACTTTTGAATCGTATGGTTGAGCATAAACACTTCCCTTATCTTATGGTTTTGATTAAGCGATACCATGATGGTGACGCTGCCAATGGTGTTGCGAATCTTAACGATATGTACGATTTTGTTACATCAACACTTGCAGATTTCGCAAATGAAAATCCCGAGCACAAAGATGAAATCCGAAGTGACATAAGGAATATAAAATCCGGCAAAATGGGTGTGAATGAAGCAATACTAGGAAAAATCAGTAGCACGTTTATGGCAATAATCCTGGATATAAAAAGTGAGGATAATAGTAAGGCAAGCTCTCCAATAGCGACAGCGGACTTTATGCAAGGCATTTTGGATCAGTTAGAGGACAAACCACGAGAAGAAATAACCGAAGAAAATGTATCGGAAGCCGTTGCGAACATGGTAAAAGCGAAAACTAATTTAGATGAAGCCGGTCTTGCGATGTTTCAGAAATTGATGGTGCGGATATTGAAGAAGTCGAAGAAGAAATGACCCTCGCCCACATGCCTCTGCTTGTGGACAATGTGTCCACACACGGAAAATCAAATCTTGCTTTCCCAAAAGTATAAGCGTACTATAAAAATATTTGGCTTTTCCGTGTGCAACAAGTGACTTCATATGCGTTAAATGCGCTGATAACTAAAATAACAAACATAAAAGGAGAGCAAATTCGATGCGTTATTTATCTTATGGGGATATCGTCATAGACAAAATGTCAGGCACAGAATTTGAACATCTTATTCTCCAGTTAGTGAGGAAAATGGGATTTGATGCTCATTCCACGAAAAGCAGCGGAGATGGCGGTGTTGATATTGTTGCGTTTAATGAAAAGCCTTTTCTTGAAGGATTGTATATAATTCAATGCAAGCGGTGGAACTCCAGTATCGGTGAGCCGATACTTCGTGATTTGTATGGAGTCGTTATGTCTGAACGAGCAAACAAAGGCATATTAGTAACTACAAGCTACTTCACACAAAGTGCTATCAGCTTCGCCGACGGTAAGCCAATTGAATTGATTGATGGACGAAAACTAGACGATTTATTGAAAACGTACAATCTTTTGTCTGATTCTTTATTAGACAAAAGTGATTTTGAAATCCCTATGCCTCTATCTCTGGATTCATACTTTGCAGAATATGAGAATTATATGCTGTTGTGTGATGAACTAGAAAATAATCCTGATAACATTCTCACCAGATGCAAGGCAATTGATTATTTTGTTCAAAGAATTTTTCACTTCACGAAGTATAGCATTGGTAAGGCGATTTCTTACACTGAGATGTCTTTTTTGATATCAGAATGTAGAAAGCACTTTAAGTTCTTTGAGAATTATGAAACTGACGATAAACGAATACTCGGAATAAAGTTTTTTACTGTGTTATGCGATGCACAAATGTACATTATACAGGGAGATTTTCTAGGTGCAGTTAAAAGTTATAATAGATGTCTAGAATGGAATGCCATTATTGATAATGCTAATCATGATTCTGATTATCTATGTATAATCGCAAACTTAATGCAGGCGTACAATGTTTTAGGACTTACAAGCAAAACAGAGAAGATATATGCTAAGTATGAGGACTTCATCGAAGCCAAAATTAAGTCTATGAAATCAGTCTTAAAGCAGAGCGAGAATATTGATGGATTATTCTTCGACTTATTATATGTCTTAGATAACTATCGTAAAGTTACAGCATTTTTTTTTGGAGAGTTTCACGATAATGAAAATGTCGACTTACTTGATGATTCAGATGTGAAAATTATTGATGCGACTGAAAGGAAAAACTCAAATGTTTTTTATGATGAACGGTCGAAGTGGTATCATATTATAACGGTAAGTGAAGAAAGTTGCTTTTATAATTTCTATGATAATGACAAGAGGAATTACGACTATAATATAGGTAGCTATGGCAATACAAATACACACACAGTCCTTTATAATGAGCGTGGCAACATCATTGGAATTGAGGATTTTCCTCTGTGGGATAAAGCAGTTTTAGCAAGTATTGTTGATGCAATAAAAAAGGTTGATTTATTATACTGATTTTTTTGCTCGGAAAAGTTTTTTGTAGCTGTATGCTAACAGAGAGGGCTATATGCCCATCCACCTAACAAAAACAAGCCAAGATTTTCTTGCTTCACGCTCGAAAATCACGACTCGTTTTCCTGTCGCTCAAATCCGTGCCGCCTAAAAGG
>Ga0209755_10005920_pt1 | contig 13715 bp, 10 predicted proteins | sample TergutCo191P1_FD_187301 | JGI IMG/M metagenome (GOLD analysis project Ga0209755, IMG submission 187301) | Cornitermes sp. P1 segment gut microbial communities from Petit-Saut dam, French Guiana - Co191P1 (SPAdes) (version 2) | ecosystem: Host-associated > Arthropoda: Insects > Digestive system... | reverse complement strand
GTTGGTTGAATTGGTTTAGACGGTTGTCTAAGGATTATGAAATCTTGACAACATCAGAAGAAGCTATGATAATGATAGCGCACTCAACAACCCTGCTCAGGAGGCTCTGCTGTTGAATACAGGTTCTTAGACTGTTTTATGTGTTAACATTTTAAAAGTGTGGTAACACATAAAACATTTTCGCAAGTTTTAGTTGTCACCCACCTATTTCGTCAAAAAGTTTGAGTAAAAGCTCTGCGACTTTTTCACCTAATTCTGTTTTTAGGTAATATTTTTTTAGTGGGTCTATACGCCCGCTTTTAGCTAGCCCCAAATTTTCAATTTCAATCATCCGGGCTCTAAAGGTGCCGTCGCTTATTGTGAGTTTGTTTTCTGTCATAAACTCCTTAGCGTCTTTCCATTTTCCTTTATCCATGTATAGTAATAGGAGACAGTCAATTGTGTGGTCTTTTTCTAGAACCGTTTTAATTGCTGCTAGTTTGGGGTTTTTTAGAATTCTCTTTGTCTTCTCCTCAATTTCCATATTTGCCATGTCTTTCCTTTCACGACCTGCTTCTAACATATATTCCTACAATTGATTTAAATATTGTATTTCGGTTTGTGATATGTGGTTGAAGAAGTTTTATTTGCTAAAAACATGTTATTGCCTTATTTATTAATGTATGAATAAACAGTGAAATACTATCTATAACAAATATAACATAACCATACTTCTTTTTAATCATTTAACAAATATTTCAAAACACAACACTTTTTATGACAAACACGTTTATCCAACGTGAGGAACACCCTTGACAGACCCCCTAATCACATATGAAGCACCAACATGGAACCAAATCCACAAAATGTTACTATCACAGTCAGAAAAAATATGCCAAACACCATACAAACCAGACATCATAGTCGCCATAGCCCAAGGCGGCACAATCCCTATGCGCATCCTAACAGACATCCTCAACCCTCCACAAACAACCACCATCCAAATTGAACTCTACACCTCCATAGCCCACCCAAACACTCAACCCACACTAAAACAGCCCCTAACAGTACCCGTAAACGACAAAAAAATCCTTTTAGTCGATGACATTTCTGACTCAGGACAAACTCTAAACCTCGCAAAACAACATTTAACTGAAAAAGGCGCTACCGAAATAAAAACCGCTACACTATACGCCAAACCAACAACCCAAACACCACCAAATTATGCCGAAAAGACTACTACCAACTGGGTAGTCTTTCCATGGGAAATCAAAGAAACCCTCCAAAACATCCTAAAAAAACACAAAAAAGACGACATTCCCGCTATAAATAACGAATTTACCAAACTAATAAAAGCAGGCATGCCTAACCATCTTCTCAAACATGTCCTTAAAACTTTACCGGAGCTCTAACTGTGCTACACTTTTTTGAAGAATTTAATTTCTACGCTGAAATTACCGGATTTAAGGAAATTTGTGCTGAACAGGCAACCACATACCTTAAAGATATCCGCAAAACTGAGCCACAAAATGTTTGGCTCCAATTCTTTAACTCTAACCTGATAGCTACCTCTGAACACCTATACTTTGCTGTCATAAACGCGCTCAACGCTTTTAGAAACAATACAACTCTTTCAAAAAGCTTAGCCATGGAAACTCTACTATACGCTTCTGCACAACATCAAATACAGAAGGCCATTCAAACAATTGGTTTAACCTCTGATATGCCAAATATGGCAGTAGCAATAATCAGCACCGACTCTCAACAGATTAGAACAGTTCTTAACGATTTATCTCGCATTCTGCACGCTGACCCATGCGATGCTGTTTTGGATTTAACAATAAAAAAAACCTGCAAAATTCAAGATACCTTTCAAATAACCCCACAAATGATTGAGGTAGCAACAAAAAACAAAGATACAGATTTAGCTCTTATACATTTAGTAATTGAAAAAATTGCTTTGCTATCTACAAAAATCTAAAGCATTTTTTCTTTCATAACTGATATAATCTCTTTAGGCTTAACTAACGAAATCCCTGTCATGGCGCCCATAATCTCTATGAGTAAAATCTCGTTTGGATTTTCCATGTCTGCTTTATTTTGAATTTCAGCTGCTACTGCAGAAATAATGTCCATGGAATGAAGTGTAGTGTATCTTTTTTCAACAGTAATACGATACGTTTCATCTTTGCCAATGCGTGTTGCAAGTTCCAAAGATACCTGTTTTATGGCCTCCAACTCTGTAGGTACAACACGTTCAATTGGGATAATGCGCAATGCAAAACGAAATTCATAAGGACGCTCACTAAGCAAATTGTGAAACTTTTCAATAACTTCATAAGGATCTAAACTCGTTCTAGCAACAACAATTCCTCGCACTCCCGTTTTAACTGCTGCTGCCTCTTGATCACATAGATGTTCTTTTAGCAAAAATAGCATTTCATTAACCATTGCACGTTCATTGCCACGAATCGTTGTCGCTATCAAGTTGAAATCTTTAAGCATAAACTCACCAATTAAAAATTTAACCTTTTAATGTTTGAAACCCTATTTCTATGTTATGCTCTAAAGACTTTGTTTGATTTTACATACCTATGTGTGTCACAACCAATTTGTGTAAAAATTATGTAGACCAGGCTTGCTAAAATAAATCTTTGAAATTTATATACATTCCAGTTGAACGTTAAAGTTATAAGCCCAATGTCTCTACTGAGTGTTAAACACGAAAAATGGGCGAGTAGCTCAGCACGGATAATCAAACCGTTTTCCATGAATCTTTGCAGTATCGGTTATGGTTTGGTCCGGATAGAGCACCAGCCTCCTAAGTTGGGGGTCGAGGGTTCAAATCCCTCCTCGTCCGCCATTTTATGTTTATTAACTTTTTGCGGTGTGTATGATTTTTGCGTAGAGTTGATTTTGTCTTTGAAAGTTGTTGTTTGGGTGTGATTTATGGAAATACTTTGTGTAAATATGGCGAGATAATATATAGGACAATTTATAGGAAATACTTGCTGTTTTGCGTTTGCTTGACTGCATTATTATGTAAGTGTTAAGGGTTGCGATAGCTGTGGAGAAAGAAAGACAAGGTGACATCAACTGGTACGAATTAGATACCTCATCAGTACTAGAAAAGTTAGATGTAAAACCTGACACCGGCTTATCTCGCGAACAAGTCTACACACGACAACATAGCATAGGAAAAAACATTTTAAACCCGCCAAAAAAAGCAGGACTTTTTCAAAAAATCATCAACCAGCTTAAAGATGTTTCCGTTATGGTTTTACTGGTTGCTGTAGGATTATCTTTTCTACTAGCTTTTCTACACGAAGGTGATGGACTAATTGAATCCTTTGTCATATTAGCTGTAGTAGTTATGAATATCATTTTAGCACTCACTCAGGAGGGTAAGGCTGAGAAAGCTCTTGAAGCGTTGGCTAAACTTAACTCTCCTATGTGTGTTGTCTTGCGTGAAGGTATTAAACAAAACATTGATACCTCAGAAATAGTTCCAGGTGACATAGTTCTTCTGGAAACAGGTAACATTGTTCCTGCCGATGCTCGGTTGCTTGAGTCCACGGGCTTTTTCTCTGATGAGTCTGCCTTGACAGGTGAGAGTGAACCTGCCGAAAAAGATGCATCTGTTATACTTTCTGGAAATATGCCTCTAGGTGATCAAGATAACATGATATTTACCGGGTGTGTTGTTACTGCAGGTCGTGGTATAGCTGTAATTACCTCTACTGGTATGAATACTCAAATGGGTCGAATCGCCAAGTTTTTACGTGGCAGCAAAGATGCCAAAACCCCTCTGCAGTTACGTCTCGACCAAATTGGTAAAACCATTTGTTGCATAGCTATCATTTCTGCTTTCTTAATCATGGTTATGGGACTGTTAAACAAAAATCCCTTTGGTGACATGTTACTAGTTGCTATCTCTTTGGCTGTGGCAGCGGTTCCTGAAACTCTTGCGCTAATTGTTACCTTAACTATGATAAACGGTGTGCAGCGGATGGTAAAAAAACAGGCTCTTGTGCGAAAACTTCCCGCTGTAGAAACTTTGGGCAACACATCTGTGATATGCTCAGACAAAACTGGCACACTTACTCAAAACAGGATGTCTGTTAAGCAACTTTGGATTTGTGGTGAAGAGCCCTTTGCAGATGATGCGACTTTTTCCGAAAAACAAAACCGTTTTCTCCATCTCTTAGCTATGGCCGGTAACGCCGCATTTGAGATTGATGCACACGGAAATAAAGTGTATATGGGTAATGCCACAGAAATTGGTATTCTTAGACTTTTAAATGAAAAAGGGTATTCTGTGGACAAGGCTATACATGAATATCCACGTGTGGCAGAAATTCCGTTTTCCTCTGAACGGAAAAAGATGACTGTCGTTTTAAAGGATCGTGACAGAGGGTATATCGTCTTAACTAAAGGTGCCCTTGATCGTCTAGACATTTCTTCCGAGTTTAACTCTGATTTGAGTGACGCTCAACGTGTGCATGATGCCCTTGCTGAAAAAGCGCTACGAATTATTGCTCTGGCCGGTAAACATCTTGACGAAAAACCTGATCATGACAAGTTAGATGAAGTGGAACGCGATCTTAGACTTTATGGTCTTGTCGGTTTAATTGATCCTCCCCGACCTGAAGTAGCTATTGCTATAGAAAAAGCCAAGAGTGCTGGCATTCGTACTGTAATGATAACAGGTGATCATGCTGCTACTGCTACTGCTATTGCAAAAGAATTGGGTATTTTAGAGGAAGGTCACCAAGTTATGACGGGTATCCATTTATCCAAAGTATCTGAGGAAGAGCTAAATGATACTGTCAGAAACTTTTCTGTTTACGCTAGGGTATCTCCTGAGGATAAGCTTCGCATTGTAAAAGCATGGCAGACCAATGGTGAGGTTGTTGCCATGACAGGTGATGGTGTAAATGATGCTCCCGCTCTAAAAGTAGCAGATATTGGCATTGCTATGGGTAAAACCGGCACTGAAGTAGCCAAAAGTGCATCTGATATGGTTTTGGTCGATGACAATTTTGCAACTATTGTCGAGGCCGTAGGTGAAGGCAGGTGCGTGTATGATAGTATCAAAAAAACCATTGCTTTTCTTACAGTTTGCAATTTTAGTGAAATTATTATAATGTTATATGCTTTCATAGCTGGTTGGGGCATCATATTAACACCTGTTATGCTATTGCTTATCAACTTGTTAGGCGATGGTATTCCAGGTATAAATCTTTCTAGGGAAGAATTTGATCCCACAGTAATGCATAACGCGCCAATAAAGCGTAATGAAAGCTTTTTCAGTGGTTACTTTTTCCGATTAATCGTTCAACAGACCATTTTCTGCTCTATAGTTGTGCTGATAGGTTACTATGTAGGTACTTCTTTTGAAATATCTACAACAATTGCTCCCTCTCATAGTATAGGTCAAACAATGGCTTTTCTAATTACCAGCTGGACCTCAATAATACACGTCTTTAACGTTCGCAGCTCAAGATCTATATTTAAAACACCCATCCGAAATAATAAACCCCTATTTGGCTGTGCTATGCTTATGCTCTTTGTGCTCGCTGCTCTGGTTATCCTACCATTTAACCACGTTTTTGGTCTCACCAATATAGCTGGCATTCATTGGTTAATTGTACTAGTATTATCAATAGTGCCTACAATATTGTGTGAAATTTTTAGGCTCTTTGACAATGTACCATTCATTGTAAAATACCAACAAATAGGCGGAGCATTTATGACAAAAATCTTTAAGCAATTAAAAAACATCTTTACCGCCAAAATTTTCGGCAAAAAACAATCTTGATACAAACAAGCAAGATCAATAAACACAAAAAAATGGCAGAAGAGCTCTAATATTTTTTCTTCTCATACAAACAACAAATTTCATAACCTTTGTTGCCAGTTGGTTGGTTAGGCTTGTTGATTTACTAAATAGTCTAATTGTTTTAACGCTTTGCCTGCCTTTAATGCTTCTTGAGCTTTTTCCATGCCGTCTTTGTAGGAATCACTTATACCTGACACGTATAGCGCTGATGCTGCGTTCATACAAAAAAGATCCGCTAAGGGGTCATTGTAGTCTTTTGAGAGTACTCTTTTAATTGCCATGGCGTTATCGTATGCCTTGTTTAAAGATGCTATGTCAAATGTCGAATGAGTTTTTATGCCAAAATCTTCGGGTTGTACAATATATGTTTGGATTTTTCCGTTTTTTAGTTCTGTTACTCTTGTTGGTCCACAGGGTGAGAACTCATCTATACCTTTACTGTTTTCCACTCCTTTTACCATACCATAAGGTGCTACCGCTCGTTTAATTCCAATTTCCTTTAAAATAGCTACCAGTTGGTCACATACCTCAGGTGCGTAAGCGCCAATTACAATGCAGCATGTATTCTCGCATGGCAACGTTAATGGACCTACAATGTTAAACGTTGATGTAAAACGCATATATTGAATAAGCCGTGCCCAACCTGACTTTAGAAAAGCTTCTCCTGGCATATAGCAAATGTTGTGCTTCTCCAAACTTTGTTTAGCCTTACTCATAGGACTTGACAAGTTTACTCCCAAAATTTCAAAAATCTCTGAAGCTCCTGAAACACCTGTAACTTTTTTTGCTCCCTTCTTGGCAATTACTGCTCCACAGGCTGATGCAATGAGTGCTGCAGGTGATGAGGCATTTACTGTTTTCATAGCATCTGAACCTGTGCCGACAATATCACAAACCGCTTTTCCGTCTCTAATTTTTGCTTTAAATTTTTCTGTATCAAACCTGTCTAGCGCGTCCCAAACACCTGACAACTCTTCAGTGGTAGGTTTGCGTGTAATATGCGCTAACAAAAATGCTCCCTGCTGAAGTTCTGGTTGTTCATTTAAAATAATCTGCTTATAAGCTTCACAGGTCTCCTCACGTGTCATGGTTTTACCTGTTGCTACTTTACATATTAATTGTCCAAAAGTTCTTAGTTTTTCTTCAGTTACCATTTTCCTCACCTTTATGCAAATCTACAACATATTTTAATGCCTGTCCCTGTAAGACTTTTGGTAGTATCAATGGAACACTTTTTAAATCTATTATTTTGTGAATTAGCAATTTAATAGTTTGAACGTTAACTTCTAAAATTTTTAGCGCTATTTCCATTTGACGTTTTGTGCTTCCATAGGCTCCGATAATAGTTAATTGTCTATAATGAACTTCATTTAACAAATCACTTGGGAAATTGATGTTTTTTGTAAATCCGCTAAATAAGCAAAATTTGCCTCCTAAGTTTAACTTTAAAAGCCCCTCAGGCAAAATGTTTAGATCTGGAGCAGCGTTAATTGCCACATCAAATCTATCTAAAGTGTTCGTTGTCTCTGTTAAATGAATGTTTGCGTTTTTACAGAAAAGTTTTATTTTTTCGCGTTTTCCAGAGTTATTTTCAACAATAAAAGGGTCAGTGCCAAAAAATTTACAGGCTAGTCCTAACATTAATCCTGCAGGACCTCCACCAAAGATGAGCATTTTCTGTTTTTTTTGTAATGCAACTTGTTCAATGGCGTTTACTGCTGCTGATAATAACTCTGTCATGCACGCAATTTCAGGTGGAATCGTTTTGGGCACTTCTATTAGGCTCTCTTTGGGCACTTTTATGTACTGTGCTAATCCCCCGTCACGGTGAAACCCTATGACTTCGATATTGTCACAAAGATTCTCTATCCCCGCTTTACAGTTAGGACATTTTTTACATGTATTTGCTGGCCAAACAACATATTGTATATCAGAGTCAAGTTTTTGTCCACAAATTTCGTGCCCTAATACTCTTGGTAGGACTAAATCTCTTTGACCTTGAAACCACATTTTTGCATCAGTTCGACACACTGAACAATATCTTACCTTTAACAGCACTTCTGTTTTATTACAAGTAGGTTTTTCCTTGTCAACTAGGCGAAGGTTTTTTATTTCTTCAAGGACAAGTGCTTTCATAATAATTCTTCTCTGTATGTAACCTTTTTTCTCCCATTTAAAAATATGTTAACTCAACACATATCTAATAAACTTGTTTTTAACATTATGAGTGGTAAAAAAAGAAGTAAACTGAACATACAGTTTACGTAGGTGCGTAAAAATTGAAAAAGTTTGTAGGTGGATATTTATAGTAAATTAGTTGATGCTGCGTTTTTTCTATGTGTTAAATTGTTCCTTGGTCTATCATGGTGTCTGCTACTTTTATAAATCCGCCAATGTTTGCACCTTTGACATAGTTGGTAAAGTCGCCTTCTTTGCCGTGTTTGACACAAGTTTGATGTATGGATTTCATGATTGCTTTTAGACGGGTGTCTACTTCTTCGCGTGACCATGAGAGACGCATGCTGTTTTGGGTCATCTCTAAGCCTGAAGTTGCTACGCCCCCTGCGTTGGCTGCTTTTCCTGGTCCATATAATACTTCATTTTTAAGAAATACCTTTACGCCTTCTGGTACAGTAGGCATGTTAGCTCCTTCGCTTATGCAGTAGCAACCATTTTTAATCAGAGACTTGGCGTCATCTTCGCTGATTTCATTTTGAGTAGCACATGGTAAGGCTACTTCACACTCAACACTCCAAGGTCGTGCGCCCTCAAAATATTCAGCATTTTTGTACTCATTTGCGTATTCTTTTATTCGACCTCTGCGACTATTTTTTAGATCCATTATGTATGCAAGTTTTGAGCCATTAATGCCTTCGCGGTCATAAATGGTTCCATCGCTATCAGACAATGTCACTACTTTGCCACCAAGTTCTGTAACTTTTTGTACTGCATATTGTGCGACATTGCCTGAGCCTGAAATAGCTACGGTTTTACCATTGAGGTCTTTATTGCGTGTTTTGAGCATTTCCTGTGCAAAGTAGGTAACTCCGTACCCTGTTGCTTCAGGACGAATTAAGCTACCTCCCCAGTTGAGGCCTTTTCCTGTAAATACGCCTGTGAACTCGTTTCGGAGTTTTTTGTACATTCCAAACATAAAGCCCACTTCCCTAGTGCCAACTCCGATGTCTCCGGCTGGTACATCAGTGTTTGGTCCAATGTGGCGTGCAAGTTCTAATATGAAATTATGACAAAACCGCATAATTTCTACGTCACTTTTACCTTTAGGATCAAAATCTGCTCCGCCTTTACCGCCACCCATAGGTAAAGTGGTTAAAGAATTTTTAAACACCTGTTCAAAAGCTAAAAACTTTAGAATACTTAGATTAACACTTGGATGAAAACGAATACCGCCTTTATAGGGTCCAATGGCGCTATTCATTTGAATACGATAACCCTTGTTTACCTCAATACCGCCTGTGTCATTAGTCCAAGTAACTCTAAACATTAAAACACGTTCAGGTTCAATCATACGCTCTAAAATGCTAGCGTCTTGATATTTGGGGCTGCTTTCAATTACTGACCAAACAGATGTGACGACCTCATGCACCGCCTGGTGAAACTCTGGTTGATTAGGATTTCTACTTTTTACATACTCCATAAATTCTTCAGGTGTTTTATACATCATATTATCATCCTCATGTTATGTTACTCTGCCGCTGGCATGGTGGAGCAGTCAAATGTAATGTAACTTTTATGCTACTTTTGAATTATTTGTAAACCTGCTCAAATAAGTTTTCTGGTGTGCCAAGCAAAAATCTGCAATTTCTATGTAAGCCTGCACATTGAGCGTAAAGAAGTCTAGTTTGTTTCCAAATTTACGTTCACTTTGATTTGATGCTTCTACCAGTTGCATTTATAACGCCAAATAGGGTGTTTTCAGAAATATATAGACCTATTGGAAACGTCCAATGCTTCCCATAGAGTTATAATAAATTTCTAAATAATTATGTTTCTCAATTTAACGTTAATTGATGATTGCTTGTAACTTAGCACTACAACAAATAAGGTTCGAATGTGATGGTGTTATAAATGGAGTGGGCGTAATTTGAGGGGGTATTGATTAAGAAAGAGTGTTTTTTTCAATGTTTTTGTGACCAAAACAGATTATAATGTATGTAGTTTAAAGTAATGTTCGTTGCAGTGTTAGTATCTTGCGAGTGAAATTCTTTGTAAAACGCTAGACTTTTTGTCTGTTTTGGTTTCGGTTCAGCCGAGTTAGGTTATAGAAAACGCTTTATTTCCTAGAAGTAATGATAATATGTTACTTGAGATGTTTGATATGGATAATAAGCGGCTTATCGTTATCTTTGAGGATAAAGGGTTTATTTTAGACTTTGAGGGGCGCGGCGAGGTGTTGGATAAAGAGTTGCGTCTGTATAAGAGTTTTTTGAAAGAGACATATAAAACACTTTTTTTCTTTGGATTTAAACCCGTAGAAGATCTAACTGATGGGCTACGGTTTTTACATGCAATTTCTGAAAAGATGATAAGTAAAATTTCTCTACAAAGTGACATAGAGTTTACACGGGAAAATACCGATTTTATTTTCAGCACTGATGAGCTTGAGCATTTGCTATTATCAACGCCTTTTGTTACAGGTATTGAACATGTTACTAGTAAATGGTTGGTTGAAATTTTTTCTGAACTTGCAGTAGTATTTAGAGGGTTTATCAAAGGGTATGAAGGTACAGTTCAACGGTTTTTAACTGAACAAAAGTCAAATTTAACCGTCATGGGGCGCGTATTTTTCCATCTAGTTGAGAGTAAACAAGAAGAGATGCCCTTCGCTTTTCTGGCTACATACTCAACAAAATCTGAAACTGGAAAGGTAAATCATGTTCCACTAAAACAGGCGTTGCTTGAGTATAAAGATCAAACAGCTAAACTTTTAGAGTTGCTTTCAACTGTTAGTCAAGCTGTCCAGAGAAGTGTGTTAATTTCTCAGTTAGCTGAGTCAGGTGAATTGTTTAGTCCTCTTAGGTTTTCCTCTGAGGAGGCCTATACGTTTCTAAAAGAGATACCTCTTTATGAAGAATCAGGAATTATTTGCAGAATTCCTGATTGGTGGAAGAAAAAACAAAGTCAAATAGGTGTAAAGGTAACTGTTGGAGAAAAGGGTAAGTCAACCGTGGGTGCAAGGGCTATTTTGAGTTTTAATTCCCAAATCGCTTTAGGTGATGAAACTCTGACTTTGCAGGAAATAAATTTTTTACTTGCTCAAAGTGATGGCTTGATATTTCTTAAAGGCCGATGGGTAGAGGTTGACCATAATAAACTGCAGCGAGCTATAGACATAATTGAAAAAGCCCAAGCCTACGCCGGTGGTGATTCACTTGATATATTTGAAGCTCTGCGTCTTGAAATGCAACCCACAAAATTACTTGGTTTACCTGATGATGGTCTAGTTAGTGTTGAGATTTCAAATGGGCAATGGTTATCTTCTGCGCTGGAAAAAATTAGAAAACCCGAAAAAATTCAAACGGTATCTGCTGGTGACGCGTTTAGAGCTGTTTTGAGGCATTATCAGCAATTAGGTCTAAATTGGTTGTCTTTAATGATAGAGATGGGTTTTGGTGCATGTCTTGCCGATGACATGGGTTTGGGTAAAACTGTTCAAGTAATAGGTTTACTTGAGTATTTGCGTATTTCGCGTGAACAAAAAAAGCCCTCTTTGTTGGTAATTCCTGCTTCGCTTATAGGAAATTGGCAGGCTGAACTTGAAAAGTTTGCGCCTGATCTTAAATACAAGGTTTTGCACGATAAAAAAACGTTAAACGTTGAAATTGACAATAAGCACCAATTATATATAACAACATATACGATGTTAAGTAAACGTGTTGATGTTTTAAACGCTGATTGGACATTATTTATTATAGATGAAGCTCAAGCCATTAAAAATCCTAGTACAAAACAAACAAAAGCTGTTAAACGTATAAAAGCGTTTTCAAAAATAGCTCTAACTGGAACTCCTATTGAAAATAGGCTTACCGATTTGTGGTCACTTTTTGATTTTTTAAACGCTGGTCTTTTGGGAAACATGAGAGAATTCAAAGATTTTGTTAAACGATTAAATGAGCATGAAAATGACTACGGTAAATTGCGTCTAGTTGTTTCGCCGTTCATTTTAAGACGGCTTAAAACTGATAAATCAGTAATCTCTGATTTGCCAAACAAGATCGAAATGAAAAACTATACTCAGCTCAGTAAAAAGCAAATTGTTCTCTACAAAGATTTTGTAGATGCTCTTGAAGAAAAACTCAAAAACGTAGAGACGGACGGTATGGAAAGAAAAGGTTTGATATTGTCCAGTATACTGCGTTTAAAACAAATTTGTAATCATCCTGATCATTATCTGGGTCAAACTGAGTACAACGAGAAATACAGTGGAAAATTTCTCCAGCTTAGAAATATTTGTGAAACCATATATGAAAAACGTGAACGTGTTTTGATATTTACACAATTTAAAGAAATTATAGAGCCTCTTGATGACTTTTTGGAACCTATTTTTGAACGTCGAGGGTTAGTGTTACATGGCGGCACACCAATTAAAAAACGACAAACATTAGTTGAGAAATTCTGTGGCAAAGAATATGTGCCCTACATGATTCTATCCCTTAAAGCAGGAGGAGTGGGATTAAATCTAGCTAAAGCAAATCATGTGATACATTTTGATCGCTGGTGGAATCCCGCAGTTGAAAATCAAGCAACCGATCGCGCGTTTCGTATTGGTCAAGAAAAAAATGTTTTAGTGCATAAATTTATTGCCGCCAACACGATTGAAGAAAAAATTGATCAGATGATTGAGGATAAAACAAAACTCTCCGGCGATATCATTGAGGCCTCAGGAGAAAATTGGATTACTGAACTAAGTAATAACGAGTTGATGAAAATATTTCGTATGACAGGTGAAAACTGATGAGTTACTGGGGTTACTATAGAGAATATGAAACAGTTGGCCAAAAAATTGCAAAAGCAAAAAGGCAATTAGAAAAACTTAGAAAAACCAATCCTGATATTTGTCCAGTTATAATTATGGGCAATACCATTGCAAAGTCTTGGTGGGGTAAAGCTTGGACAAAGAACCTTGAAAGCTATGCAGATTACTCAAACCGTATAGGTCGAGGCCGAAGCTATGTTAGAAACGGTCTAGTAATCGATCTAAAAATAGATGCAGGTCAAGTAACTGCCCTAGTCTGTGGTAGTAGCAATAACCCTTATAAAATAAAAATAGTAATTCAACCCTTGCTAAAAGAAAAAATAGATTATCTGGCAAAACTTTGTAATAATAGAATAAATGGGTTAGAAGAACTAGTTGCGGGACGCTTTCCAAAAGAACTTGAAGATTTGTTTACGCAAAAAAACCAGGGCTTATTCCCTTCAAATAGAGAAATAACCTTTAATTGTTCCTGTCCTGACTCAGCCTATATGTGTAAACATGTAAGTGCAGTTTTATATGCTATTGGCGCAAAATTTGATTCTGATCCAACACTATTTTTTAAGCTTCGAGGAATCGAATTTGAGCTTTTCTTAGCAAAAACTGTAGAAGAAAAAATGCGTTGTATGCTAAAAAATGCTGGAAAAAACAGCAAACGAGTAATAACAGACAAAGAGGCCGCAAACATTTTTGGTATACTCTAAGAACCTGTCCTCAATAAATTTTTAACTAACGGTGTATATAATGTGTTGTGATTAACTTTTTGAGATATGATAGTGATTTAACCCGTAACTCCCGCTGTTTTACGTAATCGAGACACATTTTTACACAATTGATGTTAACATTCACGTTAAACACCACAAATAAAAATAAATAACAGATTACGCAATACGTAATCTA
>Ga0209755_10005919_pt1 | contig 13716 bp, 7 predicted proteins | sample TergutCo191P1_FD_187301 | JGI IMG/M metagenome (GOLD analysis project Ga0209755, IMG submission 187301) | Cornitermes sp. P1 segment gut microbial communities from Petit-Saut dam, French Guiana - Co191P1 (SPAdes) (version 2) | ecosystem: Host-associated > Arthropoda: Insects > Digestive system >... | reverse complement strand
AACCGCCGGATTCAGATTATTGTCGCCTTGTTCAAGCCGGCGCAGAAGCTGATAAAGATATGAGGGAGGGATTTTATCCAAAAGGGCGTTTCGCAAGGCGGCGCTGAGATCCTGGTTTTTTCCAGCCTTGAATTTGTCTTTACCGGAACCGCGGAATAATTGCAGGGCCTTTTTGATGACGTCAAGGTGCTTTTTAATGATTTGGGAACCTGCCGCCATGGACGCGACTTTGTGTTCTTCCCTGGCTTTCCAGGTTATGTATTCCTCAATGTCGGGATGATCGGCGTCCACGGTGACCATTTTGGCTGCCCGCCTGGTAGTCCCTCCGCTCTTAATCGCCGATGCCGAACGATCGCCGATTCTCAGGAACGAAAGCAGTCCGGATGAAATACCGCCGCCAGAGAGTTTTTCTTTTTGGGCCCTGATTCTGGAAAAGTTCGATCCGGTTCCGGAGCCGTATTTGAAGAGCCTGGCTTCCCGGGTAATCAGATCCATGATCCCGCCTTCGTTTACCAGGTCGTCGTCGACAGAAAGGATGAAACAGGCATGCGGCTGCGGGCGCTTGTAAGCGCTGCCGGATTTTTTCACGGCGCCTTCCGCCTGGTCAAAGTAATAATGCCCCTGGGCCGGCCCGTCTATTCCGTATACCGCGTAAAGACCCGTATTGAACCATTGCGGGCTGTTAGGTGCCGCCATCTGATGGGCCAGCATATAACAGGTCTCGTCGTAAAACGCTTTCTCGTCATCAGTACTGTCAAAATATTTGCTTTGCCGGCCCCAGTCCATCCATGTGTAGGCCAGGCGGTGAAAGACCTGACGGGCGTCGTGTTCAGAACCGTCTTCCGGCAAATTTTGCCGTATTTTTTTACCGCCGGTAACCGGAGGCAGCCACTTTTCCCATTCATAGATCTTGTCCGCCGGAATCCCCGCTTTGCGGAAGTATTTCTGCGAGATAATATCCGCCGCGATCTGGCTCCAGAATGACGGCACTATGACACACTCATCGGAAAAAATAGTTTTTCCGCCGGTGTTTCGAATTGCGCTTTTTCGTTTTTCAAATACAATATTTTCGTAAGGCCCTTTTGAAGGATCCGTGAACAGCCGCTGGAATTTCATTTTCTAATCCTTATATGGTAATTTTCCAGTCTACACCAAATAAAGGGTTAACTCAAGTGTGATTTTTTTAACTTTAAGATTGATATGCCTTATTTGACACGGTACTTTCGGGATAATCGGACGAGAAGACAGTGCCGGGAAGCTTCGGTGTCAGTTTTCCGCCCTGGCTGCGGTATTTTCCGGGGCTGGTTCCTGTGTAATGCTTGAAAATCTTCGAAAACCAGCTCTGGTCCTCAAATCCGCAGGAACCGGCAATCACATACAGGGAAAGGTTTGTTTCCAAAAGCATCGCGGCCGCTTTTTCCACCCGCAGCCGGTTGAGGTAGCTTGAAAGGTTTTCACCCATTTCCTCCTTGAAAAGAGTGCTGAAATATGGCGCCGAAAAACCCGATACCCTTGCGGTTTCTTCAAGACTGATCTTCCGCGACAGGTTTTTCAAGATAAAGTCTTCCGCTTTTTTAAGCGCCGAAATATGGTGCGCTCCCCGGAAACTTAAGATTTGTTCCGCGAGATCGTCAAAAATGCGGTATATAGTATCGCTGAGTTCTCTTATGTTGGTTGTTTCCTGAATTAATGTAATATATCGGCTGCTGTTTTCAAGCATGCTCTTCGCGGTGAATCCTGAGCTGACGCCTACCCGCGAAAGAAGAACCGCCAACTCAATTGCCCTGTAGCGAACGTTCTTGAAGCGGTTAGGATCCGCCGAGAATATTCTCGCGAGGATTTCGTTCAATAGATGTCTTCCTGATACTGTGTCGCCCCGGCGGAGGGATTCCAGCAGTTTTCTTTCCTTTTCCAGAGGGTATTCCGGCTTGAGTCCGCCGGGAGCGTATTGATTTTTTATTTCTTCTATCCTTGCGTAAAGCTCCGACTGTTGAATCAAACGGCGCTTAATCGCTTCATGACTGCCCTTGTTTCCTACGGAAACGGATTGGGCGCAGATGAACATGAGCTCGGCCAGGGCTTCTGTTTTCCAGGGTTCCTCCCGAAGCAGGCCGCCGCCGAGGAGAGCGCCGGTAAAACATCCGTTGGAATAAATCGGACTGATCCAAAACGTGAATCCGCGGGGGCAGTCATAAACACGGGAATTACCCAAGCCCTGTGATTCCTTTATCACATCGATGTGCATTTCCTTGCAGGCCTTGGCGGGGAAACACTTCAGGTCTCCATTGTCTGTTTGATCCTGCATCACGCAGCAGGAACAGGTATTATTGCAATGGAGCATAGTGTCAGGAACTTCTGGGATAATGACATAATTATGATCATAAATGTCGATCTTTACGCCTGTGACCTTGGTATACTCCGCAAGCAGCGCAAGGGCGCTGAGCAGTACGGGATTTGTTTTATTCCTGGATAAAATAAGTTCTTTTTTCATTTTTTTCCCTTTTCATGAAGACAATGCGGCCTGTATGTTCTGTTCACGAATTGCCGGCTCCAATAAAAGTATTTCTCTTTTCTTTTTCCTGTTCTCCTGCTTTAAATCTGGAATATACCCTCCGGTTTCCCTGTATTTTCCGGGGCTTATTCCTATAAAACTTTTGAACAGTTTTGAGAACCAGCTTTGATCCTGAAAACCGCAGAGGCCTGAAATCTCAGTCAGCGGTTTTTCGGTTTCGGTGAGAAGAGTTACCGCTTTTTCTACCCTGAGGCGGTTGAGGTAATCCGTGAGATTTTCTCCCATTTCTTCCTTGAAAACAGTACTGAAATACGGAGATGAAAGCCCGGAAGCTTTGGATATTTCCTCAAGGCTTATCTTGCGGTCATAGTTCTCCCATATATAGCGTTGAGCTTTCCGTAAAACCGAAGCGTGGCGTATTCCCTGAAAAGAAAATATCTTTCCTGCCATCCGTTCCGCGGCGTAATGCAGATTCTTCAGCAGATCGCTTTTTGTATTCGATTCCTGTATTTTTTTTATATCCCTGCTATTTGCCTCAAAAAGGGCATCACTGCCTGATGATTCGCGGTTAAGAGCCGCTCTTGACAGAAGAACCACGAGTTCAATTGCCCGGAAACGGGTAAAGGTCAAATCTTGCTCGGGGATATTTTCAATGAGTTCGTTAAGAATCTCTTTCCCGGTTTTTTGATCTCCCCTCTGGAATGCGGCAATGAGCAGTCTTTCTTTTTCCATCGAATTATCCGCTTCTTGATCTTCCGCAAAAAACGTCTTCCCGCCTGTTTTTAACTTTGACTCAGGAAATTTAGGAACATCCTGCTGCAGGGAGATTCGGTGGATCGTTTCGCTGTAGTCCTTGCCTTTCTCGGAAATTTCATTTGCGCAGATTCCCAATAAAAGAGCCATTGCCTGAATCTCAGACTGGTTTTTTTCGGGGATTTCTTCAAGCATTCTGCTTAATTTCTCCGCGGCGTTTTTGTCCTTGCTCAGGGTATAGAATTTTTTTACCGCTTCACTGCTATTGCACAAAAGAACATGGCCGGCCGTCACTGCCCCCGCGTAATGCTCATTTCTGTAGAGAGGACTGGTCCAATATGCAAAACCTAACGGACATGAATAAATATAAGGTGAGTCAATGTTACGGGATTCAGCGAGAGCGTTGATGTGCAGTTTCTCGCACGGACTGTCTTTCCAAACCCCGTCGCAAAAGAGAACAGTTGAGTTTTTTTTGCAATGCTTTCTGCAAAGCTCACAGAAGCGCATCCGTCCTTTTGTTTCATTCGTTTTTACGACCTGGCCTGTGGTGTTCAAAACCACCGCCGAACAGTCTAATGCCCTGCAATAATGCGCAAGCATCTGGCGGGCTTTGGTATGTAAATGCTCTATGCTCATTTTTCCTCCTATTCCCATAATCAGTCTACCTGCCCGTAGAGAACGAAATACACCCAAAATGATGTTTTTTTTTCGTAAAATCACACCATGATTTGTAAATTGTCTGTAAATTGCGGCATTGTTTAATTATTACAATTGCCATAAAATTGCCGCATGGGAAAATCGATACCACCCGGGAAGAAGCATCACGGAGTTGCGGCTTATCAAAAGACAATGGAATCCTCAACAAGCCTTCGAACCGAAGCTTTAGGAGCAGAAGGGTTCCTGAAGACAGGGCAGCCAGGGGAGAAGGCGCAGCCGGAAGATAAAAAGATTAATGAAAAGCCGGGCCCTTCAAAGTTCAAGCGGGCTGCTCAATTCATGCTGCTTATAGGCAGCGATGAGGCGTCCAAGATCCTGTCCAGACTCGATCCCGGCCAGGTTGAGGCAATATCGAAAGAGATTGTTTCGATAAAGAGCATCAGTCCTGAAGACGCCGAGTCGGTAATTCAGGAATTTCGTTCCCTGCTTACTCCGGAATACGGATATTCCGGTTCATCTTCCGGGGGGATTGAAGAAGCCCGGCGTCATCTTTACGCGGCTTTCGGCCCGGAAAAAGGCGAAGCCCTGCTTCTCAAAGCGGTTCCTGAGGCCGCGGAAGCGCCATTCGATTTTCTTAACGATTTTTCCGGGGAACAGCTTGCCCTTCTTTTCAAGGATGAGAGCCCCGCGGCCTGCGCCATGGTGTTTTCCCGGCTGCCTTCGAAATTGTCCGCGGCAGTCCTTGCCAATACAAGTCCGCAGCGAAAACTGGATATAGTAAAGCGCATCGCCCGCCTTAACGAAATTCCTCCTGAAGTAATCGAGAGGACTGCCTCCGCATTGCGGGAGAAAGCCAGATATTTTGGAAGCAGCGACATGCCCAAAAGCGCGGAAATTGACGGGAAAGGCGTGCTCGCGGCTATCCTTAAACATTCGGATATGGCCTTCGGCGGCAGGCTGCTTGAAGAGCTGGAAGAAAACGATCCGTCTCTCAGCAGGGAGATGAAGGATCGCCTGTATACACTGGATGATGTGTGTAATGCGGCTGACAGGCCGATTCAGGAAAAACTCAGAACCTTGAGCGACCGGGATATTGCCCTGCTTCTGAAAGGACGCCCTGAACCCTTTACCCGTAAAATACTGGCGAATGTTTCTTCCGTCAGATCGGAGAGGATCAGGGAAGAATCGGAGATAGCGGGCGCGGTACCGAAGATCGAAACGGAAGCTATAGCCAGGGAATTTCTTTCATGGTTCAGAGAGAGCCGGGAAGAAGGCCGCATTTTAATGCTCTCGGATGAGGATGTATTGGTGTGACAAGTTCAATCAAAAAAGGCCAAATCCTTGAGAGCGGTTTTGAAATACTCGATGTCAGGGAACTTGATGAAATCAAAGCCCTCGGTATCTGGGCAAGGCATCAAAAAAGCGGCGCCGAAGTTTTTCATGTCCTGAATGATGACAGCGAGAATCTCTTTTCATTTGCCTTCGCCACTCCTCCCGGGGATTCCATGGGCGCCGCGCATATCCTTGAACATACGGTTCTCTGCGGCTCCGAATCTTATCCGCTGAAAGACACTTTTCTGGTTCTTGCCCAGGGAAGCCTGCAGACTTTTCTGAATGCCTGGACCTTTCCTGACAAGACTATGTATCCCGCCAGCTCGGTGAATGAGCATGATTACTTTAACCTGATGGCCGTTTACGGAGACGCGGTTTTCAGGCCTCTGCTTTCCGAATGGTCCTTTATGCAGGAAGGCTGTCACTTGTTCTTCGCTTCAGACGGAAAATTCCGCAAGCCGAAGCTTAATGTCAGCGGAGTTGTTTACAACGAGATGAAGGGAGTATACTCGTCTTTGGATGCCTATGCCGGCCTTTGGTCGATTAAAGCTGTGATGCCCGGTACGCCTTACGAGTTTGAGTCCGGCGGCGATCCCGAATTCATACCGGATCTGAGCTGGGAAAAACTAAAAGAATTCCACCGGGCATGGTATTCTCCTGCGAATTGCAGGATCTTCCTGGCGGGTAATATTCCTACAGAAAAACAGCTTTCCTTTCTGAATGATAAATTCTTTTCAAGCCTGCCTCCCGGAAAAAGAAATGAGGGCTTTCCGCGCGCAGTTCGCTGGGATGCTCCAAAGTCGTATACAATACCATGTCCTTCCGGAGCGGAACAGAAAGCCACGGTTTTGCTTTCCTGGCTCTGCGGTGACAAAGGCGACATCAACGAAACACTTGCCCTGGCTGCGTTAACTGAAATCCTTTTGGGCCATGACGGCTCTCCAATTACAAGGACGATTATAGATTCCGGTGTGGGAGAAGATCTCTCTCCTGTGTCCGGTTTTGAAGGCGAACTGCAGGAAGCTTCGCTTTGTATCGGAGTCCGCGGAGCCGGGGAAAACTGTGAGGCAGCGGACTCTTCCGCGAATAGAGTAGAAGCCCTAATAATGGCAGAGCTGGAACGCCTTGAGCGGGATGGCATCCCCAAGGAAGAAATAGAGGCCGCACTTTTGGGAATGGAATTTTCCCATCGTGAGATTCACCGTTCCGGCGGTCCCTTTTCCCTCGTCTGGATGCGCCGATCATTCAAAGCGTGGCTCTATGGGGGAAAGCCCTGGGACAGTCTTCTCTTCGCGCTGCCTTTCGCCGAATTAAAGAAGAGTATTGCGAGCGACGGGCGCTTTTTTGAAAAAATGATCCGCCGCTTTCTTCTCGACAATCCTCACCGGGCCAGAATCATAGTTGAACCAAAAGAAGGTTTTCTGGAAGAAAAAGAAGCCGCCCTTGCCCGGCGTCTTGAGAAAATCGAGGCCTCGCTCGGAAGCGCGGAGAAAAAGGCGTTAAGAAAAAAGGGAAAGGAACTGTTACGCTTTCAGGAAAAAGAAGACGATCCCAAAGCGTTAGCCGCAATCCCCCATCTTTCAAGGAGCGATCTGCCGGCGAAAATAGAACTTATCAAAAGGGAGTGCGGCGACGCGTCCGGCGTGCCCGCTTTGGTTCATCCCATTTTTACAAACGGAATCAGTTATGTTGATCTCGCTTTTCCGGTTGACACATTTTCACCCGATGATTACCTCTGGCTTCCTTTCTTCGCGAGAACCGCGGTTTCTATGGGTATCCCCGGCATGGATTACGGAGAAGTATCCACCTTGCTGGCGCGAACCACCGGTGGTTTTAACGCGATGCTCCACTCGGCTTCTCCCGCGCCGGACGCGGCGCCTCAGGCAGCCGGGGGCCCGGAGATCGTCGGACGGGACTGGATAATCTTCCGCCTGAAAGTCCTTGATGAAAAGCTTGCTCCTTCTCTGGAACTGGTTCATAAAATAATCCGCTCCGCCGATTTTTCGGATTTGAAACGCCTCCGGGATCTGGCGCTGGAAATGCGGAACGATCTTGATTCGAGTCTGACTCCTTCGGGACATCTCTACGCTTCCGGCATTTCGGGCCGCCTTTTTTCCAGATCAAGAATGGTGGATGAAATCTGGAACGGTTTGGATCAGATCATTTTTTCCCACAAGCTCTGTTCGATGGAAGCTTCGGAAATAAGCTCAAAACTTAAAGCCATACAATCCCGCGTTGCCGAAGCCGGGCTTTTGGTGAATTATACCGGGACGGCTGAGACGGAAGCGCTTAAGGAAACGGGAAAACAATTTGGCTCTTTCGGCCGTCCAAGACCGTGGAATCCCGCGTCCCGGGAAGCGCGTAATTTTCTCGCCCTGTCGGATATAAAACCCGCTTCGGGGAAGGGTGAAGTCTTCATCTCTCCTTCCATGCAGATAGGCTTCGCGGCTCTCTCTCTCAATGCGGTTCCCTACGGCTCTCCTCTCCAGGCCGCGGAACTGGTACTTTCCCACCAGCTTTCTACCGGCGCTCTTTGGGAGGCAATCCGGATGAAAGGCGGCGCTTACGGAGCTTTCGCTCAGCCGGATCATCTGGAAGGGCCTTTTATTTTCGCCACTTACAGGGATCCCAATCCCTTGAGATCCATTGAAGCTTTCTCCTCGATTATTTCCGGCATAGCCAAAAATTCCAAACAGGCGAACGAAAGCCGCTTTCGGAGCGAAAGCCTGGACAAAGCTGTGATTGGTACCTATTCGCGGGAAACGCGTCCCCGTTCTCCCGCCGAATCGGGTATGGTTGATTTCTTCCGTTTTCTCTACGGTATTGAGGACAGACACCGTTCAAAACGGCTAAAGGAAATTATTGAAGTGACCGGTGATCAAATCAGAGAAGCCGGAAAACGCCTTGCGGCTGAAATGCGGCGGCCGGGAGAAAACGCTCGGCCCGTAATCATTGCCGGAAAAGCGGATGCCGAAAAAGCGGCTGCGCAGCTTGGCGTTGAGCCGAGGGAGCTTCCGGTATAAAGTTCGAGCGTTAATGTGTTTCAATTACCGGGATTTTTTCCCGCCCTGTTTTCAATCATGTTTTCAGAACGATATTCACCAGCTTGCCGGGAACAACAATCTTTTTTGCGATGGTTTGATCCGCGATCCATTTTTGAAGTTCAGGCAGAGCGAGAGCGGTTTTCTCAAGCTCTTCTTTTGAACTTCCGGTGACCGCGCTGAACTTGCCCCGTATTTTTCCGTTCACCTGCACAACTATGGTACATTCGTCATCAATCGTCAGTTTTTCATCGTATGACGGCCATGCGCTTTTCGATACCGATTCCATGTGGCCTATCTTCTCCCAGAGTTCTTCGCCAAGATGCGGAGCGTAGGCGCTGACTATGATCACAAAAGGTTCCCAAAGTGAAGGCGGAACGGCGTCAAGTTTGACGAGCTCGTTTGAGTAGATCATCATCTGGCTTATCGCGGTGTTATAGTTGAGGGTTTCTGTGTCTTCTGTCACCTTTTTAATAGTCTTGTGCAGCAATCTGGTTAACTGCTCCGAGTCTTCAGGATTGGGGATTTGCTTTTCACATACTTTGTTGCCGATGGCCCAGAGCCTTTCCAAAAATCGCGTTATCCCGATGAGGCCTGATGTGTTCCAGGGCTTGCTTACTTCCAGAGGGCCCATGAACATTTCATAGATCCTGAGTGAATCCGCGCCGAACTCCCGGATTATTTCATCCGGGTTGATAACGTTTTTCAGGCTCTTGCTCATCTTCGCGATTACTTCCGTCACTTCTTCGCCGTTGGCTTTCTCGATAAAACTACCGTCGCTTCTTTTTTCAACCTGATCTACCGGTACAAGGGTTTTGTCCTTTCTCTGATACGCGAAGGAAACGATCATCCCCTGATTAACCAGGCGTATGAAAGGTTCCTTGCTGTTCACGAGACCCGCGTCGTAAAGAACCTTGTGCCAGAACCTGGCGTATAACAGGTGAAGAACCGCGTGTTCCATCCCGCCGACGTAAAAATCCACCGGCGCCCAGTAGTCAATCTTTTCTCTCGCTGCGAATGCGTGTTCATTACTGTGATCGAGGTAGCGGAGATAGTACCAGCAGGAACCTGCCCACTGCGGCATGGTGTTGGTTTCCCGCTTAGCCGGACTGCCGCATTTTGGGCAGACAGTGTTCACCCATTCCGAAATGGCGGCTAACGGAGACTCGCCCGTGCCGGTTGGCGCGTAGGATTGCACGTTGGGGAGTTTCAGGGGGAGATCTTCCTCATGAAGCGGCACTATCGCGGAGCCGTGGTTTTTTTTGCAGTTCTCGCAGTGAACGACGGGAATGGGCTCTCCCCAGTAACGCTGGCGGCTGAATATCCAGTCCCTGAGTTTATAGTTCACCGCCTTTTTTCCCAATCCCTGATTCTCAAGCCATGCGGTTATTTTTTCTTTTGCTTCCGCTGTGGGCAGGCCGTTAATGAGGCCGGAGTTTACGGAGTAGCCGTCCGCCGCGGTACACTCCGCAGGCTCCGCGGAATAGTCCCTGCCTTCGATTGGTTTCTCTTCAGCCACAACCAGTCTGATGGGCAGCTTGAATGCTTTTGCGAATTCCCAGTCACGCTCGTCATGCGCCGGAACCGCCATGATGGCTCCTGTGCCGTAGGAGATGAGAACATAGTCGGCAATCCAGATGGGAATTTTTTCGCCGTTCACGGGATTGATCGCGTAAGCGCCGCAGAAGACACCGGTTTTGGTTTTTGCCAGATCCGTCCGCTCAAGATCGCTCTTGCCCGCGGCTTCCTCGACATACGACGTTACCGCTGCCTGCTGCTCCGGTCTGGTGATTTTTTCTACTAGATAATGTTCCGGAGCAAGTACCATATAAGTCGCGCCGAAGAGTGTGTCCGGTCGTGTTGTATAGATTTCCAGTGTCTCCGGATGCCCGTCAATTTTGAACAATACGTTCGCGCCTTCGGAACGGCCTATCCAGTTGCGCTGCATACGTTTCACCGGTTCGGGCCAGTCAAGCTCGTCCAGGTCTTCAAGGAGTCTTTCCGCGTATGCTGTGATTTTTAGAATCCACTGGCGGATGCGCTTTCTTACCACCTTGGTCTTGCATCTTTCGCATAACCCGTCAACAACCTCTTCGTTCGCGAGGCCGGTCTTGCAGGAAGGACACCAGTTGATGGGGCTTTCCGCTTCGTAGGCCAGTCCTTTTTCAAACAGTTTGAGAAAGATCCATTGGGTCCACTTGTAGTAATCTTCGGCGGAGGTTGTCACTTCCCGATCCCAGTCGTAGGAAAGTCCCAGGGCTTTAATCTGGCTTCTGAAACGCTCGATATTGTTACTTGTGGTTATTGCGGGATGGACGCCTTTTTTTATCGCGTAATTCTCGGCGGGCAGCCCGAAGGAGTCGAACCCCATGGGATGAAGCACATTGTAGCCATTCATTCTGAGGTAACGGCAGTAAATATCCGTTGCGGTATAGCCTTCGGGATGACCCACATGCAGACCTTCAGCCGAAGGGTAGGGGAACATGTCCAGCACATAACGCCTCTTCTCCTTTGGAAAAGCCGGGTCTTCATAAGCTTTGAAGGTCTTGTTTTCGTCCCAATATTTCTGCCACTTGGGCTCGATTGTTTCAAAGGGGTATTTTGCCATGTGATGAGACTCCTCAAAAGGACTTTAGTCGTTGACTCTTTCTACGTACTCGTTGGTTTCGGTATTCACCCTGATTTTTTCACCCTGCTTGATGAAAAGCGGAACCCTTACGGTGAGCCCCGTATCCGTGACTACCGGTTTGGTCGCCCCCGAAACTGTATCACCCCTGACGTAATTCTCGGATTCCACAACCGTGAACACAACTTTGTACGGGATCTTTATATCGATTACCGTGCCTTCCCAGAAGGTTAACTCGTAGGACTCTCCTTCTTTGAGGTAGTATTTGGTATCCTCGTGGCCTTTTGTGGGAATTTCGTATTGCTCGTAGGAATCATTGTCCATGAAATGATAGCTTTCAGTATCCATATACTGGAATTGGCAGGTATGATTTTCCACCTGGGCGTCTTCCACTTCCTGCTGAGTCGGTATTGTCAGGGTTAATACGCTTCCGTCTTTAATACTCTTCATTTTCACCCGGGCAATGGCGGTTCCTTTGCCCGGGGTATGGAATTCCCGCTCAACTACCAGAAATGGCTGTCCGTTTTGAAGCAGACAACTCCCTTTAACTATATCGCCGCCTCGAATCATAATTACCTCTCTTTCACGCAATTGGTGACCGTGGTTGCCAATCGCAACATGCACAATTCAATGAAAGTATGCAAAATTTCTGTCTTTTTGTCCACATAACGGAGCGGTTATACAGAGTAACAGCTAACGCTCTCAGCGGTACGTTTGTCTGAAATACGTGCCACTCTGGCAGACGGTACGCAGGTTAGGTCATTCCGAGTAACGCTCGCCGCACAGGCGGGCATAGGCTGCGTCGGAAACTTTTGAAGAATCCGGTTCCGGAGCCCTCAGATAACTAAAATAAAGTTTTAGTTATCTGTTGCTTTCTTGCACTTTATCGATCTGCCCGCTTTCAGCGTCCAGGCATTTACCCGCTGGTCTCCTACACCGGAGAACTCAAAAAATGTTTCCGTCGCAGCACTTGCCCACCCGTGCGGCGTCCTTGTTCCGGTTAATAACGTGCCAAACGCCTTGTACCGTCGTTTGCAAGCAGACAAAGGCGCAGAGATAGCAGATCCCCCCATGGTTTCGCATAACGTTCTCCCTGCTTTCTTGTATCAGCTGTCTTTCGTGTTTCATTAGCCCCCGCTCCTGGCGTACATGTACCACGCGGCACTATGCGAAAACGGTAGTTGGTACACTTGCGCCTGCCCTGCGTGCCGCCTGCCAGTGCGGCGCGTTATGCAGCTTCCCGGGGATTGTAATCAAGATGGTTTTCAATCCTGTCCTTATGTCTCAATTACCTCCTGGAATATGAAACGGGTACCCGCAGTGCGGACAGGTTGCCGCGTTGTATTCCTTTGTCCATGTATTGCTCCCTCTGAGGCGCGTGTAGGTTCCGGCGCCTCCGGCCTGATACTTGGCGCGCAAATCGCCGGGGAAAGCGTTCGCGTTTTCAATATCAACCCACCCGCCGATGGTGACCCAGGTAAGGTTTGTGCATCCGGCAAACGCGTTTGCTTCGATCCATGTGCCGGGACCAATGCCGATGTGAACGCTTTCCAGGCCTGTGCATCCGCGGAAAGCGTTTGCGCCGATGAGCGATACGGTTTGGGGAATACTGACATCGGTAATACGAGTGATGTTCTGGAACGCATTGCCGGCAATATTGGTCACCGGTCTATTATTGTGATGGGTGGGTATAACCACTTTCTCGCTTATCGAATTGTTTGCCGCTCTGACCTCGCGTCTTTCAATATCACCCGCGTCGAGAGTGGTAAACCTCAGTTTATTCAGTGTCGGCGTTGGGACTTGTGCGAAAACCAATCCCGCTCCGGCAATTGCAAGTAATACTAAACTTAATAATACCTTCAGTTTCATAAAAACCTCTTATCCTAAAGCAGCCCAGGTCGCCGACCCGACGACGCCGTCAACAGTTAGCTTTTTGCTCGCCTGGAATTTTTTCACGGCTTCCAGTGTCGCGGAGCCGAATGAACCGTCGGTAGTAAGCTTTGCGTTAATCAAAGTATTCAGGCGCTGCTGTAAATATTTAACATCATCGCTCTTGGTTCCCTGCCTGACAGTGGGTCTTGTCTTTGGAGCCGGAGCGGGCGCTGGCTTGGGTGCAGGCGCGGGAGCTGGTTTAGGAGCGGGAGGCGGAGGAGTCGGCTTGGGAGCAGGAGGCGGAGGAGTCGGCTTGGGAGCAGGAGGCGGAGGAGTCGGCTTATAGTAAGTTTTTGCCTGCTGTCCGAACGATTTTGCGCTGCTTACATTAATGGCGCTCTCGGTTATAGTCCTAAAGGCCGGGCTCGTTTCCGTAAGGGCCTTTGGCGTTTTTGATGTGATCTTTTTTAACACTTTTTCCGGCAGCTTAGCTAAAACTTTTCCGCTAATCCTCCTGAATGCATCTGATTGCACCCATTCCCTTTTTACTCTATCTCCTGTCTTTAACGCGGCGACTTCCCCAACTTCCTTAAGGATTTCTTTTATATATGTTTCCCCCGCGAAAATTAAATGCAGATCGTTATTAAAATCAGCGTCGCTTGGCGGAGACCCGTAAACACACGCTACGGCATAAGCAACCTCCGCGTTCATCAGCCATTGCGCTGATATGCGGGCAAATTCCACCGGCATCAAAACCGGGCCGCTTGATCCTGTAGCAAGCGGCGCCGCGGATTTTGTGTTTATAACATGATCAGCGAGTTTATCGTTATCAGATACTGATCTTCTCCAATCAGCGACATCCGATTGTATCTTCTGCTTGTTGATGCGGGAAAAAATTGCCATTAAGTCTTCAATTCTGGACG
>Ga0209755_10005918_pt1 | contig 13716 bp, 12 predicted proteins | sample TergutCo191P1_FD_187301 | JGI IMG/M metagenome (GOLD analysis project Ga0209755, IMG submission 187301) | Cornitermes sp. P1 segment gut microbial communities from Petit-Saut dam, French Guiana - Co191P1 (SPAdes) (version 2) | ecosystem: Host-associated > Arthropoda: Insects > Digestive system... | reverse complement strand
GTACTTTCACTTGATTTTGCAGAAATATTTCCGCCGGCAAAAACTCACGCCCCTGCCGGCTTCCTGAGGTCTTTCGAGTTGACGTATGCCAAATATACAGACTTTGCCATTAATTGTCAAGCAAATTCAGGGCTTTTTTATTGATAGAACCATTTATTTCTATTAGAATAAATTTATGGCGGACAAAATTTTAACCGTTCTTGACCTCATCGACATAGATTTAAAGGAACATAATTCCCTTAATCTACGCTGCATTGGCGGCAGAATGGGCCTGAGCCGGGAGATAATTCTTCCCGACCTAAACAGGCCAATGGGCGCCATTATGGGTTTTTACGAAGACTTTGCTTTTAATCGAATACAGCTTTTTGGCAGGGGCGAAGTCTCCTATCTGCGAAGACTCGAAGAAAAAAATGAAAACGGGGTCATCCAAAAATTTTTTGAGCACTCTATCCCCTGCTGCATATTTACCCATGATTTGAATCCCCATAAGGAATTTTTTGAGATAGCCGAGGCTGCCCAATGCCCCATATTGCAGACGGATCTGAGGACAGCGGATTTTTCAGCCCGCTTAATGCGTATTCTTTCGGAAATTTTCGCGCCCAGGCAGAGCATCCATGGAGTATTGGTAGAAGTCTACGGTTTAGGTATTCTGATAATTGGGGATTCCGGGGTGGGGAAAAGTGAAACCGCGCTGGAATTAATTAAGCACGGTCACCGGCTTGTAGCGGATGATGTTGTGAATATTCACTGCGTTAGCGGAAATATTTTAATGGGCGCGGGGGCAAACAAAATCATCGGCCACCACATGGAAATTCGCGGGCTGGGCATTATCAACATAACGCACCTGTTCGGGGTCGGCGCGATCAGGGACAGGAAGGAAATTCAATTGGTTGCCGTGCTGGAGGAATGGGATTCGGAAAAATCCTATGACCGCCTGGGGACAGAAGAAAAGACTGTAGAAATTTTGGGAGTGAGCATACCCAAGCTGGAGATACCCGTAAAGCCAGGGCGGAACATTCCCATTATTATAGAAACCGCTGCCATGAATGAACGCCTGAAATCCATGGGGTACAATGCCGCCATGGAGTTTAACAGAAATATTCTCAAATGGATTGAAAGCGATACTGCACGTTCAGTATACTTCGGCCATGATGATATTATTTGAGGAAACTATATGAAAACCCAGACTATTGTTATTCAAAACCGCGCAGGTATTCATGCACGTCCCGCAGCAATGCTGGTACAGGAAACCAAAAACTTTATATCAAATATTTATTTTGAAAAAGGGAATGATAGTATTAACGCAAAATCCATCATGGGTATTATTACTTTAGGGGCTGCGTACGGAACAGAAATTAAAATAATAGCAGAAGGTGAAGATGAGGAGGCTGCGGTAGCCGCACTGGTTCATTTATTTGAATCAAAGTTCGAGGAAGAGTGAAAACAGTCAAGACACATCCAAAAAAATCCATCATCAGCGTTAGGGGTCTTTTATTTATTTACCTGCTGCTCTGTGTTCTGATGGTTCTTTTTTCCCGCGCATTTTTCACAGAAACATTCAGGGACGGGCAGGCACCCGGATGGCTAACAATGATCGTCTTTCTGACGATTCCCGTAGTCCTGCTGATTTTTTTTATTTTTTCGGCATTGGATCTTTTTGGCGACCTTATATCCCGCAGAACAGGCGGAAAATTCAAGGCAAGGCTGCTGGGCTACTTTGTTCTTATTGTGGTTTTTTCCGCAGTGCCTGGGGTAATTGTTACGGGGTTTTCGGTGAATGAAATAATCCGGTACTGGAAAGCCCTGGATACTGCCAAAGCCCTTGCCGCAAGCCGGAGTTTCGCGGTAGACACCTATTCCAATTACATGGAAAGATTTGAAGCCATAATTGATAAAACAAATTTTGAAACATTGCTTTCAGAACACGGCGCAGCGCTCCCCCCGGAAATATCGGCAGTGCAGGAATTTGAAGCTGACGAAAACGAAATCTGGAAGGAAACCTCTTTTATTGGCAGCGAAGATCACCGTTTTACTGAACCACCTTCCATACAGCAGGGTTACGCGACACGGGATTTATCAAGGGATGCGGGCGTAATCCGGTACATTGCGCGTCCGTCGAGAAATACCCTGCGTGTGTTCAGCTACAGTCTTGACAAAGATTTTGATTCCAATACAGCGAGTATTGAGGTTCTGGGAGCAAGATTTGAAACCATTGATTCCATAATGGGCAACATAAAACCCCTGCTTTTGTTTTTTTACGGAGTATTCTTCATCCCCACGCTCCTTATGACCCTGATAATCGCCATATCATTTACCAGGCGGGTGACATATCCCATAACGGAGCTTACCGAAGCGACCCGCCGTGTAGCAGAGGGCGATTTTTCCATCCAGATACTGGCGCACCGGGGAGATGAACTGGGATTATTAATCCGCTCATTTAACGCGATGGTTCAGGATTTGGAAAAATCACGCGCTGCCCTGCTGAAAGCGGAAAAAATTTCGATCTGGCAGAACATGGCCCAGCAGCTCGCCCATGAAATAAAAAATCCCCTAACACCCATAAAGCTTTCCGCCGAGCGTATACTGCGGCGCTGGCAAAACGAGCCTGAAAGAATCGGCGAAATAATTGAGGATTCCATTCTGGCAATAATTCAGGAAACAGAAGGACTATCTACGCTGCTCAACGAATTTAAAACCCTGTCGAGGCCGCGGGAACCATCGAAGTCCTGCACTAATCTGCACGAAACAACCGAGGAAATTTTAAATACCTACCGCAATTCATATCCATCGATACATTTTATGTCAGAGAATATCTCCGTGGACATTACCGTGAAGATAGACAAAAACCGGCTTACGCAGGTGCTGACCAACCTGATAATCAATGCCATTGACGCAGTAGGCAGAATAGGCAGCATAGAAATACGGGCGGATATTGTCAAAAAAAGGGAGATAAAATATTGCAGGCTGAGTATAAAAGACACGGGGAAGGGCATCAACAAACAGGACAGCGCAATGGTTTTTACCCCCTATTTTACCACAAAAGAATCGGGCACTGGCCTGGGCCTGCCAATTGTCGAGCGGATCATAAATGACCACGGCGGAAGCATTTGGTTCAACACAGAAGAAAATATGGGGTCTACTTTTTTTGTTGATCTGCCCCTTTATAACCAGGATGGAATTATCAATCCGTATTCACCGGACAGTGCACCCGATGGTTCCGCAGAGACGGGAAATCCATAATGGCCGCGATTTTAATTATTGACGATGAGCCGGGAATCAGGCAGACGCTTGCATCCATCCTAAAGGATGAAAAATACAGTGTCTTTACGGCAGCCGACGCTTTGGCAGGCATGAAAATAATCCAAACAGAAAAAATCGATCTGGTTTTCCTTGATGTTTTGCTGCCCATAATGGGTGGCATTGACGCGCTGGAAAAAATCTGCACGGGATGGCCCGAAACAGTCATAATAATGATTTCTGGCCATGCGAATATAGATATGACAGTGCGGGCAATCAAGCTTGGGGCTTTTGATTTTCTGGAAAAACCGCTTTCATTGGATAAGGTTCTTACTGTGTGCCGCAACGCGCTGGACATCAAAAAACTCCGTGAAGAAAATAAAAAACTGAAAAAAGCCGCGCAACTGCCGCAGGTGGAAATAATCGGGACCAGCGAAGCCATGAACACGGTGCGGAAACTCGTAAAGCAGGCGGCTTCCTGTGACGCGAGGATTCTTATAACCGGGGAAAGCGGCTCAGGGAAGGAAGTGATTGCCCGGACGATTCATTACGATTCACCAAGGGCGAAACATTCCTTTTTGGAGATTAACTGCGCCGCCATACCGGACACCCTTATTGAAAGCGAATTATTCGGGCATGAAAAAGGCGCGTTTACCGATGCGATTGATAACCGCAAGGGGCGCTTTGAATTGGCTGACGGCGGCACGCTGTTTCTTGATGAAATCGGGGATATGAGCCTTCAGGCACAGGCAAAGGTGCTGAGGGTAATTCAGGAACAAAAAATTGAAAGGCTGGGGAGCGAAAAAATCATTGAAACCAATGTCCGCATCATTGCCGCGACAAACCAGGATTTGGAGGCAGCCTGCGCCCAGGGGCTTTTCAGGCAGGACCTGTATTTCCGGCTCAATGTAATTCCGATAAATGTGCCGCCCCTGCGCAGCCGCCCCGAAGACATCCCCCTGCTGCTGGCCCACTTTTTGGAAACCCTCGGCGATACACCATACGAGCTGGACAAAGAGGCTTATGACTTAATGTATTCCTATGAATGGCCGGGAAATGTCCGGGAACTGAGAAATCTCGCCGAGCGGATTGTGGTTATGCATCCGGAAAGCTTCATTGGAAGGGCTGCCATTGAGGAATTGATCCAGAGAAATCCGGGGAGGGGTGATCAGGCAAAAGGCGAAAAAGACAGCCAGAACCTTGCCATGCTGCCAGACGGCATATTCGACATGGATATGAACCGGGCAAAAGAATGTTTTGAAAAATACTTTTTGGAGTTCCAACTATCAAAAAATAATGGTATAATCCAGAAGACAGCGAACGCTATCGGGATGAATCCGGGCAGCTTGTACGCAAAATTACGAAAATACGGACTGAACTATACCAGTAAGGATGAGCAATGAAAGAGCTAACCCAGCGACAAAAGGAAATTCTTACTTTTGTCAAAAAATATATTTCCGGCCACTCCTATCCGCCGACGATTCGGGAAATTGCCGATCATTTTTCCATTTCAATAAAAGGTGCGCATGATCACATAACGGCACTCAGAAAGAAAGGCGTTCTGAAACAGACCGGAAAATGCTCCCGCACCATGGAATTGGTTAAAGGCCCCGGTGAGCAAATATCGGAATCATGCCAGGAGATACCGATTCTGGGGACTGTCGCAGCGGGCCAGCCGATTCTTTCCGAGGAAAACTGGGATGGATCCATTGTCGTGCACAACTCAATGCTCAGAAAAAATAAAAAGTATTTCGCCCTGAAAGTCAGGGGGGATTCAATGAACGGCATCGGCATTATTGACGGCGACACCGCTGTTATCGAAAAGCAAAATGTCGTAAAAAACGGGGAAATTGCCGTAGCGGTTGTTGACGAGGCTGTTACCCTGAAACGTTTCTTCCAGGACAAAAACACGCGCATTCGGCTTCAGGCAGAGAACCCTGCGTTTAAACCCATCTATTGCCAAAACGTCCGGGTTTTGGGCCGGCTGGTACAAATAATCCGCTCGTATTAAAATGGCTTCCCGTACCTCGCCTGCTGCCTGCGCCAATGCGTATATTTTTCTGGGGTCCGAACTCGGAAAAAAGCAAAGCGCTGTCAATGAAATCAGAAAAAAATTATTCAGCGCTCCGGGCTGTGAGGAAACTGTTTTTTACGCGGGTGAAACCACGGTAAACCAGATTGTTTTTGAGATACAGAACCAAAACCTTTTTACGCAATCACGGCTCTTTCTGATAAAGGATGCCCATGAGATCACCAAGAAAAATGAAATAGAAACGCTTGCGTCCTGTATGCGCGAACTTGAACCGGGAACTGTCCTTGTTCTAATTTCCGAAGAAAACAGGCTTGCAGCGGGTTTTGATGATCTTGTCCCCAAAGACAACCGGCGCATTTTTTACGAACTCTTTGAAAACGAAAAAAACGAATGGGTGCAAAATTATTTCAGGCAGAACGGTTTTAAAATTGATGCCGATGGCATTGACACTGTTCTGGAACTCGTGGAAAACAATACCGAAGCCCTGGGCAGGGAATGTTCCCGGCTGATGCTCTTTCTGCGTGACCCGCAAAAACAGGGACAGATGCAGACAATACACGCAGCGGATGTGGAGCAGTGGCTTTCCCACAACCGCGAGGAATCCGCTTTTACCCTGTTTTCCCGCATTGCCGCAGGGGATTTCCCCAGGGCGCTGGAATCCCTCAAGGCAATACTCGCGGAGAAAAAATTCCAGGACAGGACTCCCCAAATTACGCTTGCAGGCATTGCCTCGTGTTTCAGAAAATTGAAAAACTACATTGCCCTTGTGGAATCCGGCCAGGCGGGAAATTTTGAACTAAAAAAAATCGGCATTTACACTCCCAAAAACCGTGACGACTACGCAGCCGCCGCCCGAAGATACAACGCCGACTCAGCGGACGCATGCCTTGCTATTACCGCAGAATACGATCTGTTGCTCCGCTCAATGGGAACTGCCCTTGAACCAATTCTGATGGACAGGTATCTTGTGAAGATTTGTGATTTAGCAGCCTGATGTGTTATATGCCAGATATTTAAATTGTTTCATAGAATTAAACTTGCACATAACGTTCTTGTAACTAACATTTTTTTATGCCCGATTAGGAAAATACGAAGCATTTTACGGGCACAAAAAAATGTGGTGTAGTGAGACGTAGGAATGGCAAAGCCATGACCTAGCCGAACGAAACCCAAAATGGCCAAACAGGGCATTATGCAGTAACCGTTTGTTATGTGCCGTTACACTTTACCAATTAAAAGAACATATAATTACAATTAGAGCTTGAATTTATCATAGAACTAAGATATTGTTATGTTAGTAATAGATTTCTCTCGGAAACTGCAAGAGGGTATTTTGGAAAGCGTTCAATTGCTCCAATTTGGTGCACAGAATACAAATTATAATAGACTCGCAAAAAATGCTAGGAATAGTACTTATCGAAAACGTACTTTCACTTCAATTGAGTTGTTTGCAGGCGCAGGAGGATTAGCACTTGGCCTTGAAAAAGCGGGTTTTAGAAGCATTGGATTGGTTGAATTTGATAAAGCCGCCGCAAACACCCTAAAGACAAATCGCCCCGAGTGGAAAGTACTTAACGATGACATAGCAAATATTTCCCTTTTAGATTTGGAAAGAAACTTCAATATCACGAAAAGAAAATTGGATTTGCTCTCTGGCGGCGCACCATGCCAATCGTTTTCTTATGCTGGAAAAAGGCTTGGACTGGAAGACGCAAGGGGAACTTTATTTTATCATTACGCTGTTTTCCTGCAAAAATTGCAACCCAAGGCTTTTCTATTCGAAAACGTTAGAGGGCTTATTTCCCATGATCATGGGCGTACTTATGAAACTATTCATGCTATTTTCAAGGCAGAAGGCTACGACACTAAAACAAAGATCTTAAATGCGTGGGATTATGGTGTCCCTCAAAAAAGGGAACGCCTCATTATGCTAGGTGTGCGAAGTGACCTTGTTGGGAAGTTAAACATAGATTTTCCAGATCCCCACGAATACAAGCCTGTACTACGTGATATTTTGGCAAATGTGCCTTCCAGTGCTGGTGTCCAGTACTCAAAATATAAGCGAAAAATATTTGAATTAGTACCTCCAGGTGGTTATTGGCGTCATATTCCGGAAAACATAGCGAGAGAGTACATGAAAAGCTGCTGGTATATGGGAGGTGGGCGTACGGGAATTTTACGCCGACTCAGCATGGACGAACCTTCTTTGACGGTTTTGACCTCTCCATCTCAAAAACAGACAGATCGCTGTCATCCGCTGGAAGCAAGGCCACTTACTGTCAGAGAGAACGCTCGTTGCCAGTGTTTTCCCGATGAATGGGAATTTTGTGGAAGTGTGGGGCAGCAATACCGACAAGTGGGTAACGCTGTGCCAGTTCAGTTTGCTTATGAAATTGCGAAAAAAATTTATGAAGGGCTGGAGGCTACAATATAATGTGGCCATTATCTTTTATTTCTGAAAACGATTTTTACACGCACGTTGAAAATACAATCCATAACTATGGAGAAAAGTTAAAGCCCTTCAATATGGAAAAATTCAACACCAATATTATTGACCCAATAAAATTGATTTTTGACAAAACAGTTTATGGATTCACATGGGAAGAAATAATAAAAAATGAAATATTCCGTCAAAGAGACAAGTCCAACAACAATGACATTGGTTATTTTCACCAGCGGATTTTCAAGTACATACAGGACTGTGATGTACCACAAAGCGGTTGGGATGTTGTATTTACAAAGGATAGTATCGATGTTGCCGATGGTGATACCGTAAGCCGCATATTTGTCGAAATGAAAAACAAGCACAACACTATGAATTCATCAGCTTCTGGTAAAATATATATCAAAATGCAGGCACAACTCCTTGCAGATGATGACTGCTCTTGTCTGCTTGTGGAAGCCATCGCGAAAAAGTCTCAAAACATCACCTGGGCAGTTACAGTAGATGGACAACAAAAAAAGCATCGCCGTATACGACGTGTTAGTATGGATAAATTCTATGAGCTTGTAACGGGAGAGAAAGATGCCTTTTATAAAATGTGTATGCAATTGCCTAAATCTATCGAAAAAGTTATTTCTGAAACAGCAGCCAATACCATACCATGCGATAGTGTTTTAGAGGAACTGAAAGCTATGGCAAAATTAAAAAACGGTTCTTTTGCACTGGCTTTATACCTATTAGGTTTTGGAGATTATATAGGGTTCAAATGACTCACCTAAGAAGTAATTTTTTTCAATACTTTATGTAATGGCACATATCACAATATGTATGAAGAATTTAAGTGCTGGGAGGCTCTAAATGCGGATTCCCGCGACATATTTTGGCAAGCCGCCTTCTCTTGCTTTACAGATTTCATTTAATAACAGACACCCCTGACAGTTTTCACAACCCCGCCTGCGCCTCCCTAAAAACAATGGCTACCGTTTTTTGAAAATCCGTGCTAAAATACCCAAAAGTATAATAAAAGGTGTTGATATGAAAGCAATTGGCATGGCGCTTTGCGTACTGCTCCTGGCGGCATTGTGCGGATGTGAAAAAAAGGAAAACAGGGCAGGTTCCGGAAAGGCAGCGGCTATTACAGTGCAGGTATTTGACCGGGGCACAGACGGCGGCAAAACCAATCCGACCAACAATGCATGGACAGACTGGATCAAGAACAAGGTTCGGGAAGACGAAAACATTGCGGTTACGTTTATTCCGGTTCCCCGCTTCGAGGACATTCAGTCCCTGAACAACATGATGGCAGCGGGCAATGCGCCGGATATCTGCTACACATACGCAGGCGATTTAATCACCCACTACGGCGAGCTTGGCGGGCTTGTGGATTTAGCGCCATACATTGACACGCTGCTGAAAGAATACAGGGACTTCCTGGGGTTCGACCCCGGTTTGCCCGGCGAATACCTGATCAACCGCTTCCGTGACGCGCATACAGGGCAAATTTACATGATACCCGGAAAGTATATGTACACCGCATCGCAGAATCTGTTCATCCGCAAGGACTGGCTGGACAAACTCGGCTTGCCCCTGCCCTCTACAAAGGAAGAGTATTTCAACGCGCTAATGGCATTTAAGGAAAACGACCCCGGCGGCGTTGGCAAGAACCGCGTTGTTCCCTTTACCATGACAATTGACGTGCGCTGGACTGCCGGGATAATCGTAGACCCATTTATTGATCCGGGCTTGAGTTTAAAGGAGCGGTGGATCAACACGGTGATTGACCGCAATATTCTTCTTCCCGGCTACAAGGAAGGTTTCCGCTTTCTCAATAAAATGTACAATAACGGACTTATTGACCGGGACTTCCCCCTGTATAACCCGCCTGAAATAATGGACACCCTGGTAAAAAGCGGGATAGTCGGCTCAATGGCGGGTAACTGGGATCACATATACCGGGAAAACACGAAGATACTCGAAGATTTAAAAAAGAATGTTCCCGGCGCGGAGCTTGTACCCATTGACGCAATACAGGGCAGTGACGGCATTACCCACAAACGCGGCTCGCCGCCGACATCACTGTTATGGTTTGTTCCCAAAAGCTCAAAAAACCCCGATGCGGCGGTCCGTTACGTGAACTGGCTTGCGCGTTTCGAGAATTACAATTTTCTGCAGATTGGGCATGAGGGTATCAATCACGAAATTGTCGAGGGCACCAGCCCCGGAATCCCCAGGATACTGCCAGTAAGCGGCCAGTGGATTCAAAACTCGGCGGGCAACGGCGATTACGCGTTCAACCTGAACGGCTATGACCTGGGCGATACTGAACTCAACACTCAAGTGCTGGCATACAGTTACAATTTCCCCCCGGAAGTGATAACTGAGGCGTACCGCATCTCATCGACAAACGCAAACCCCGGCCCGCACATTTCAGTGAAGTTGACCGCCGCCACACAGTATCAACAAACCCTGACAGACAAGGCAACTGTCTTGTATTCCTCTGCGGTGAGAGCCTCACCCGGCAATTTTGACCGCGTGTGGGATGAGGGGGTAAGGGATTGGCTGAATTCCGGCGCAAAAGCAATTGTTGACGAACGCCGCGAAAAATACAAGGATTAACCATGAAAGACAATACTGCAATACTTTTTAACGACAACTGGAAATTTCTATTGGGCGATGCAAAGAATGCCCGGCAGATGGATTATCCGGATCAAAGCTGGAAGCGCGTTGACCTGCCCCATGACTGGGTTATCAGCCAGCCATACCAGCGCGGCACTGGCGGCTACACGCCGCAGAACATGCAGGGCTTTTTCGCGTGGGAAGGCATCGCATGGTACCGCAAGGAATTTTCCCTGCCTGCGTTAAATGGAAAAAACGTGAGCGTCTATTTCGGCGGCGCGTACCGCAACAGCACAGTGTACGTCAATGGGCAGGAGGCGGGAGGCCGCGCATACGGCTATTCGAGCTTTGAACTCGACATCAGCGCATTGGCAAGGGAAGGCAGGAATGTAATTGCCGTGCGCCTGGACAACGGCTGCGAAGCCCCGGATCGCTGGTACTCCGGCTCCGGCCTGTTCAGGGATGTGTATGTGAAAATCATGCCGGAAAACCACATCAAAACATGGGGCGTCTGCGTCAAGCCGGAACTCAAGCCCAATAAAAAACTGGCTGTTGTTTCTGTTGATGCGGCAATAGTCGGCAATTCAGCGCCCGCGTCCGGCAAATTGAAAATAACCATTATTGCATCGGACAACGAAACAATCGCTGAAAAAACAGTCCCTGTAAAAATCAAAAAACAGGGCGAAATCACAATATCCCAAAAATTGCGCATCACAGAACCCATGCTGTGGTCAGCGGAAACGCCGAACCTGTACCGGGCGCTGCTGTGCCTTGAGCCGGGAAAAAAGCGGGCGCATAATGCGACGCATCAGGTGGAAATCCCCTTTGGAATCCGCACGGTAAAGATTCAGTATAAAAAGGGAATGACCGTAAATGGGGAAGCTGCCAAGCTCAAGGGCGTGTGCCTGCACCACGATGCGGGCATTTGCGGCTCCGCGTATTACGGCGCGGTTTGGCGGCGCAGGCTGAAAACCCTGAAATATATCGGGTGCAATGCGATCAGAACCAGCCACAACCCCCCGGCGGAAGAATTTCTCGATCTCTGCGATGAGCTGGGCTTTTACGTCATAGACGAATGTTTTGACAAATGGAAGAGTGGCTATTACGCGAAACATTTTGACGCAGATGCGCGGCGCGATTTGGAGGACTTTATTCTCCGGGACAGGAATCACCCATCGGTGTTTATGTGGAGCATCGGGAACGAAGTTGAAAATCAGGGGGAGCCTTCCATGCTTGCGCTCCAGAAAAGCCTTGTGTCCATAGTCCGCGCACTTGATGAGCGGCCTGTTACCTGTGGGCTTGAGCCTCATGTGCATCCCAAAAACCTCATTGGCGCTCCGGTGAATGAACTCGTAAAAAGAACAAAAAAGCTCGCCCATGATGTCGATGTTTTGGGCTTTAACTACCATGAACCTTTGTATGCGGACTACACTGCGGCAATTGAAAAGCCCATAGTCGGCACCGAATGTTATGAGTTTTATTCAAGTAACGCGCTGAATTACGAGGAAATGAACGGGAAGAACCCCTGGGACTTTGTTCAGGAGAACAGCAATGTAATCGGGCAGTTTATCTGGGCGGGAATTGATTATCTGGGGGAATGTACATGGCCGGCAAAAGGATGGACGGGTGCGTTTCTGGACATTTGCGGCTTCATGAAACCAAACGCATGGTTCCGAAAAAGCATCTGGTCATCAGAGCCGATTGTGTACATCGGGTTCTCCGATCAGGGCGTTAAACCAAATTATGCGAGGGGGCGCTGGTCATTTCCGCCAATCGCCTCCCACCTGAATTTGGATTCATTCCAGGGACGCACAGTCACCGCTGTTATATTCACGAATTGCGATGAAGTCGAGTTACTCGTCAATGGAAAAAAAATGGGGAAAAGGCAGCCCGGTGATTTTCCGGGCGGCATAATCGAAATGTGCCTGGAATATTTCAAGGGTGAGGTGAAAGCCATCGGCTATTGTGACGGCAGTGAAGTCTGCTCCCATACGCTGAAAACAGCAGGCCCGGCGCGTAAAATCACCCTTATCCCCGATAAAAAAAACCTGTTGCCGGGCTGCGCGGATATTGCCCATGTGGAGATAAACATTACAGACTCGCAGGGCATCCCCTGCCCGCATGAGGATGTCCTGCTTGGCTTCAGCCTCACGGGTGACGGGGAGATCCTCGGCGCGTGTTCCCCTGACCTGAACTCCCACCTGGGCTTTACGCAGCCGCGTGTAATCACCTCGGACGGAAAGGCCCTGCTGCTGATTAAAGCGGGCGCGAGCCCCGGCACGCTGAAGCTCACTGCCTATGCAGAAAATCTCGAAACAGGGACAGCGTCATTCAAGGTGAAACAGGATGGATAAATTTAAAAAATGCCCCAAGGGGCACGTACACGATTCTGAACTGGAAGAATGTCCGTTCTGCAACGGCAAGGAAATTGACGATGAACTCAAAAAACTGCCCAAAAAACCGCCCGGAAGATTGAAAGATATAAAAGACCTTGCTATGTGTTATTTAAGGGGCCCAAAAATATAAGGAGGGGTTTATGAGCGAATTTAAAAAATGCCCGGAGGGGCATGTATACGATTCTGGTCAAAATGAATGTCCCTATTGCAATGGGCGGAAAATAGAAGACGACCTTGAAGATTTACCGGAAACCAAAGTTGGTCTGCCCGACAATATAGCGATGTGCTATGACATGGGGCCAAGGGACATTGACTGGGATTCACCGGATGATAATGACAAGTGGTAAAAATGAGAAAGATTGCAACCCTGCCCAATGAGGCGGAATTGTCCGGCATTCCCCCGCTTCCCCAAACAGCAGTCCTCGAACTAACGTACAGGTGCAATCAAAAGTGCCTGTATTGCTCCTGCCCCTGGGAAAATGACGCACACCCAAAATATAAAAAGGGCGCTGAACTTGGTTTGCCCGAATGGAAGCAGGCATTGGACATACTGGAAAAGAACGGCGTAAAAAATGTTTCTTTATCCGGCGGCGAGACCCTGCTTAAAAGCGAACTCCCGGAAATTATCGCATATATCCGCGAAAAAAATGTTTTTAACACGGGCAAGTCCCTTGTGGTTATTTCCAACGGCCTTGCCATGAACGAAGAACTCCTCTGCCTTTTTAAAAAATACACGGTTCATCTTTCGCTTTCGCTTCCGGGAATCAACACCTTTGAGCGGCATACAGGCATTGATAATTCACTGGGCGTGCTTCACTGGCTGCGCCGCGCCTCGCAGGAAGACGTAAAGACAACAGTAAACATAACTGTAACAAAAATTAATTATGGTGAACTATACGAAACAATTGCCTACGCGCTCATTGCGGGCGCGGACACTGCGCTGCTCAACCGTTTTTTGATAGGCGGGCGCGGCATCCGCTGCCAGGATGATC
>Ga0209755_10005917_pt1 | contig 13721 bp, 11 predicted proteins | sample TergutCo191P1_FD_187301 | JGI IMG/M metagenome (GOLD analysis project Ga0209755, IMG submission 187301) | Cornitermes sp. P1 segment gut microbial communities from Petit-Saut dam, French Guiana - Co191P1 (SPAdes) (version 2) | ecosystem: Host-associated > Arthropoda: Insects > Digestive system... | reverse complement strand
GATGTCGTAGTTCTGCTTGGCGGACGTACTGGGCGTGACGGCATTGGTGGTGCCACCGGTTCGTCCAAAACCCATAACGCAGGTACCGTAACCGAATGCGCGTCGGAAGTGCAGAAAGGCAATGCGCCGGAAGAACGCAAACTGCAACGGTTATTCCGTAACCCTAACGTCACCAAGCTGATAAAACGTTGTAATGACTTTGGCGCAGGCGGTGTAGCTGTGGCCGTAGGCGAATTGGCAGATGGCCTTGAAATAAACTTAGACGCCGTACTAACTAAATATGACGGCTTAAACGGCACAGAACTTGCGATATCCGAATCTCAAGAGCGCATGGCAATCGTCATTGTAGAAAGCGATGTAAATGAACTCTTAAAATGCGCAGAATTGGAGAATATTGAAGCGACCGTCATTGCACGTGTTACCGACAACAAACGCCTTGTAATGACATGGCGCGGGCAAAAAATCGTGGATATTAGCAGAGATTTCTTAGATACTAATGGTGCTGTACGATATGCGAATGTTCATGTGTCTTTACCAATACAAAATAATGCTCCATTGAAGAATACAAGCCTTGCAGAAAAACTGTCGCATCTTTGCAATGACCTAAATTTCTGTTCGCAAAAGGGGCTTGTGGAACGGTTTGATAGTTCGATTGGTGCGTCAAGTGTTTTTATGCCGTTTGGCGGTAAGTATGCCCTCTCAGAAACCCAAGTCATGGCAGCACTACTCCCTGCTGTCGGCACACGCACTGCATCTGTCATGGCATACGGGTTTGACCCGTTTTTTACAGAGGCAGACCCTTTTGGCGGTTCAGCTTTTGCGGTGGTCACATCGGTAGCAAAACTAATAGCATCCGGTGTTGCCCTTGACACGATACACTTATCCCTTCAAGAGTACTTCCCACGCCTAAATTATGACGCAACAAGGTGGGGGCAACCATTTGCTGCAATGCTTGGGGCATTTTCTGCGCAAATGGGTTTGAGTCTAGCAGCCATAGGCGGCAAAGATTCCATGTCCGGCAGTTTTGGAGATTTGTTGGATGTACCGCCAACGCTTATATCCTTTGCGGTTGGTGTCAGTGACGCGTCCCGGTTAATAAGCCCGGAATTGAAGACAGCAGGGCATCCTGTGTATCTGTTAGAAACGCCAATGGCTGTTAACGGGCTTCCCGACTATGAATCGCTAAAAGCCGCTTGGAAGCAATATACGGAGCTGTGCCATTCGGGCAAAGTACTGTCTGCATGGGCGTGCGAAACCGGAAGTGTCTGTGGCGGCATTATAAAAATGTCACTCGGCAATATGATTGGCTTTTCCGGTGATTTAGACGATGATTTATTTGATCGTAAATGGGGGTCAATCATATTTGAATCTACCTGTGAACTTGAAGGCTTCAGATTGTTGGGACATACGAAAATTATGCCCACACTAGCTTTTGGCCCTGTAAGCGTCCCGCTTAACAAATTGCGCACGGAATGGGAATCTACGTTAGCGGGCGTCTTTCCGATAAACGTAGTCCAAACGGGTGATGCGCCAATGATTACAAGCAAAAAGCAGCCTGTAATACATCGCGTAAACTCTATCGCCCGCCCTAAGGCAATTATCCCCGTTTTCCCGGGTACTAACTGTGAATATGACACCGCTATGGCTATCGAACGGGCAGGTGGTATATGCGAAACGGTGCTTATACGCAATCTGACACCGGAACTGTTGCATGAGTCTATTATCGCACTTGAAAAAGCCATTTCGTCTGCCCAAATGATTGTATTCCCCGGCGGGTTTTCCGGCGGAGACGAGCCGGACGGTTCCGGAAAATTTATCGTATCGTTGTTCCGCAACCCACGGCTTACAAACGCCGTGCATGAGTTAATAGGTAACAGGGATGGCTTGATTTTGGGCATATGTAACGGGTTTCAGGCGTTGATAAAGTTGGGGTTACTTCCTTACGGGCAAATATCGCAAATGACAGCAGAATGCCCTACACTTACATTTAACAACATAGGCAGGCATCAGTCACGCTATGTGTCAACCCGCGTTGCCTCTGCCGTTTCTCCTTGGCTTTCTAAGTGCCTTCCCGGTGAAATATACACCCAACCAATTTCCCATGGTGAGGGGAGGTTTACGGCATCTGCAGAAATGCTGAAAACACTGGAAACAAATGGACAAATTGCTTTTCAATATGTAGATTTTGAGGGCAATCCATCTATGGAAATCGCATATAACCCCAACGGTTCGGCATGGGCTATAGAAGGGATATGCAGCCCGGACGGTCGTGTGCTTGGCAAAATGGCACATTCGGAGCGTTATGGAGCCTATGTGGCAAAAAATATACCGGGCAATCAATGGCTTCCGCTTTTTGAGGGTGGGGTTGGTTATTTCATGTAGCCGAGGCTGGCGAAAGTGGCTTTTTTGAGCAACAAAGAACTACAGGGGAATGGCAAAGGACTACAGGGGAATGGCTAGGAACAATTGCTACAAAATATTACTAATCACACTTATTGCATACAGCGGTACATTTGTTGAAACGCAGTATGGGAATTAATAAACTTAAGTGAAGCTAAACAACTCATCTTAATAAAAAAAACAGACTCTCTGATTTCTCAAAAAGCCTGTAAAGACTATTGCCCGAGAAGGGACTTGAACCCCCACGATATTGCTATCAGTGGATTTTGAGTCCACCGCGTCTGCCATTCCGCCACTCGGGCATTTGGAACGCGAAATGAATTATATAATTAAAAAGTGCATTTGTCAAACAAAAAGAAGCTGTCCAGTTTGAACAGCCTCTGTACATTTTTAGTAACTAGCGTTTTTCTACTGTAAATTTGATAGATGTTTTTTCTTGACCATCTACTTCAAGTTGCGAAAACGCTGGGATACATACTAAGTCGATGCCATTGGGCGCAACATAGCCCCTGGCAACGGCAATACTTTTTACCACTTGATTTACTGCTGCAGCACCAATAGCGTTAATTTCTACTGGTTTGTCTGTGCGCAAGATAGCTGCGATAGCACCTGCAACAGATTTTGGTTCAGATTTAGAAGATACCCTCAAGATTTCCATAACAATTCGCCTCCTATTATGATAAATGCGGTGTGTGTTTCTGTAGTATTATGACACATACTAGTCTAATTAGTAAATTGCAAATTTTAGGAAATAAATTTGCGCATGTTTTTTAACGCATTTTTTTCTAGGCGGGAAACTTGAGCCTGACTAATTCCTATTTGCTGTAGCGAAATGAAGTTCCCGTTTTTGTAGTCGGCAGAGTAGGTACTGCCCAAACTTAAGTGGATTTCTAGGCGTAGGTGGGTTTTGCTGTTTTCGACTTTGTATATGATTATTTTGTCAAGCAAGGTGTTGTTTAACTCTGCGTTAAAATTGTCGTTGTTGGCAAATTCTTGGTGAAGTAGCTTTTTTAGTGTTGACAGGTCTGTTGCATTTTTTGATTGCATGGTTAATTCCGTTTGAATGCCTTCCATTTCATGTTCCAGTTTGGCCAATTCGGCCGTCAATTGGTCGTTGCGCTGTTTGAATTCATGCTTGGTAATGAAATCGTCCATATGCAATTCCAGCAGTTTATCTTTTTTCTTGCGAATTTTCGCGGTTTCGTTATTGTTGCGGTTTATGTCTGCCAAATAGTCGTCTTGCTTGGCGGTGTTGGCATAAATGTTTAGCAGGCCGTTTATTACTTTGTCCCTGCCGTCGTAAATTTGCCGGTAAATTTCATTTAATACATGCTGAAGCTCGGCGGTGTAAATTGTTGGGCTATTGCAGCCCTCGGCTTTGCCTTTTAGCCGATAAAGCTTGCAATTCCAAACTTCTTGCTCGCCACGCTTTTTGCTTTTGTAAATATGTCGGTGGTAGCTTGTGTTGTGGTCGCCGCAAATTAGTTTGCCGCTAAATGGGTATCGCTGGATATATCTTTCTGCATGCTCCTTATATTTTTGGCCACGTTCTCTATAGAGTTTATTTGCGGTGTCCCATATTTCTTCTGTTACTATTGGGGGGATGTTTTCATCTTTACGAACTGTCCATTCATTATCGCTTAGGCGTATACGCCTGTTTTGCCTGTAGTCTATGGACATGGTTTTGCCGCTGCAATAATAGCCCTTGTATTTTGGGTTTAGTATAATATTTTTTATGGTGTCGGAACCAAATATTTTGCCTGTGTTTGGGCTTACGATGCCGTCCTTTTCTAACTCGCGGGCTATCCGGCGGACGCCAAGCTTGCCCTCTATATATATACCAAAAATTTTGCGAATGACTTCGGCCTCTTCTTCTATGATTGTTAACTTTCCGTCTTCTTTGTGGTAGCCGAAAAGGTTGTTTTGGCCAAGTACGCGCCCTTTTTCGATAGAACGTTTGTAGCCGAAGCGCAGGCGTTCGGATAGTTTGCGTACCTCCTCCTGGGCTATGCTTGCCATTATTGTAAGGCGCAGCTCGCTGTCCGGCTCAAGTGTGTTGATATTATCGGACTGGAATAGCACGCCCACGCCGTAGCGCAAGAGTTCTTGCGTATATTTGATACTATCGAGTGTGCTTCGCGAAAAGCGGCTTATCTCCTTTGTGATAATTAAATCGAATATCCCGGCCTTAGCGTCCTTGATCATTTTTAAAAATTGGGGACGTTTTTCCGCGTTTTTTCCGCTTATGCCTTCATCTATATATCCGCCCGAAGATGTCCAGTGTTTGTTTTTTTCGATAAATTCTTCGAAATATGATATTTGGTTGCCCAGCGAGTTTATCTGCTCGTCCTTATCTGTAGATACGCGGGCATAGAAGCATACGCGCAGTGGTATTTCAAATATATTTTTGCCGGACTCCAATTGTTTTTTGATATTTAGCAAGCTGGTTTCAGTTGTTTGCATTTTTGTTTGCATTCCTTTCACACTTCAAGTTTTCGTCATGTCACATCGCTATGACTAATCATATCTTGCCCGGTAAGGTTTGTCAAATAGGCAAGTAAAATGTTGTGTGCTGTAAAGTGCGTTTGTTTTGTGATGTGGCCGTATTCAAGCATTTTATTATTTAATGCAATTTGTTGGGCTAATATTGCCCGTTGGACTGTTTTGTTTATGGCTAACACCCTTTGCGGTTAAAATGAATTGGCTAGATTATTGTCAGGTTTTGAATAAAAAATTCAGCTGATGATACGATATCACCAGCTGAACTTTTTATTTTATTCCAATTCTTTTAGCCACAATTCTGCAGATGTATCGCTGGGCATTTGAAGGTCTGTACGCGGTGAAAATGACAGCGGCACAACTTGTGGTGGGTCCGGCAGGCAGTTCCTTTTAAATTGCTGAGAGAAAAAACGTCTGTAAAATGTCAGCAGCCAATGAAGTATCTGCTGGCTTGGGTATTTGCCGGCAAATGCGGTTTTTGCCAGTGTAAGAATTTCTTTTGGTTCACGCAGTTTAACCAATGCGTGGTAAATGAAAAAATCGTGCAGTACATATAAGGCGGTTTTGGCGGCGTTTATTAGTGTGATCTGCAGGAATAAATCCCCGCTGTGGCACCTGTAATACATAGCTCGGGCAGGCATAATAACTGTACTTGCCTAGCATTGGCCGTTCTATAACCTCTATAATTTTCTGTGTGTTGTGATGGCAGTTTGTTACTTCAATTTTTGGCGTTGCCGTAGCTATGCGAATTGTTTTGTCCAACTTAGCGGTCATCAAAAAACCTCTAGAAATATGGTTACCCTAACTGTTTGTAATAATCACCGTCTTTATATTGCTCAAAACCATTGGCCAATAACATCTTCACCGAAGGAATATTTTTATTATCGGCATCTGCCAACAGCATTTCTACTCCGTAACATTCATATGCTTCCTGCCAACAGACAACACTACAAGTCCAATAATAAACACAGCCACAATCGACAATATTGATAGGCTGGCGCGGCCTGTTAGCGAGAATGTCAGCGCGTAAAAACCGGGGCCGATTATGGCCGAAAAGCGGCCAAAAATTTCGAAAAACCCAAAATACTCGCCAGAGTTTTCTGGCGGTACAAGGCGTCCAAATGTAGAGCGTGAAATTGCTTGTATGCCACCTTGCACAGTACCAACCAAAAATGCTAAAACCCAAAACAGGATTATTGCAAAATTTGTGTCAAACCAGTTCTCTTCCAAGCCAAAGCCCATTACAAAGCCCACAATGCAAATGACTAAATATATGCAAATGGCAACGGTAATGGTATTTAGCGGGTTGTATTTTTTTGAAAGTTTACCAAATAAAATTGAGAAGGGGAATGCTACCAATTGCATAAGCAGTAGCGCGCCAATCATGCCAGTATCGCCAAGTTCAAGTTCTGTACCGTATGCCGTTGCTAAGCGGATAATGGACCCAACACCGTCGATGTAAAAAAAGTAAGCAATAATGAACATAAAAATGCCTTTTTGCTTAACAATTTTTTTGCCGGTTGCAATAGCATTTTTAAATGTTTTTGCAATAACGCCTTTATCCGGCGCGGTGACCCCATGCTTATGATGCACGTTGCGGATAATTGGTATAGAAAACACGCCCCACCAAACCGCTGTTAACACAATGGAAATGCGAACTGCCATAATCATATCTATACCAACATGGTGACCAAACAGAATAAGTGCAATACTAATAATAAACGGAATTGTACTGCCGCCTATATAACCAATGCCATAACCCCACGCACTAATCTTGTCCATGCGGTCTTTTGTGGTGACGTCGGGAAGGTACGCGTCGTAAATTACTACAGTAAGCCCCCAAAATATTGTGGATAGGACATAGCCGACAAGTAGTATTTGCCATGCAGATTGAAATGCAAGAATCAATAGTGTTAGTATCCCTAAAACCAAGAATATTACGAATAATCGTTTCTTAAAACCTCTGAAGTCGATGATTGCACCAAGTATTGGTGCGCTAAATCCCAAAACTAGTTGTGTTACTACCATGCCGCGTGCCAGCCACATACTGCCGGGGATGCCTGCGTCGTTGGCTATACCGCCAAAAAAAATTGGGAAAATAGCCGCCATCATTATTGTGGCAACTACGGAATCTGCCCAGTCGTACATAATCCACGAGCGTTCTTCTTTCGAAAAGCGTTTCATGCTTCCCTCCATCCAATGGGGTTCTGCCCCTCTTTCGCTCCGCTTCCGCTTCTTTCGGATAGCGCGACGGCGCGCTTATTCCCTTATTATACTTACATCACGAAGTTCAATATCCTGGTAGAACGGGTTAATTGTGTCGTTAACAAGCGCTACTATGCCTCGCGCGTCAAGAATTTCGTACCACATGGGTTCGCCGCTGGTGCCAAGCATTGGGGTTGTATGGGTAGAAAGCGCGTCTGTCCCACGGATTCTGTTAAACTCGCGGGCAAACCAAAGCATATTACCGTGAGTCAGGTCGGTATAAACATATTCGTTAAAAATATCCACGAACTCTGGTATTTGCAGAATGCTTTGCGGACGCAGAAGCTGGCGAATTACCGCGTTAATTACCGTTTGCTGGTTTTCTATACGCTGGTAGTCACTAATGCCTTGAAAGCCGCGGTCGGCACGCCTAAAGCGCGCAAAGTGCAGCGCGGTTTCGCCATCCATATGCTGCATGCCGGCCGGGATATTAATAACTAGGTCTTGGAATGGGTCTGTATAGCGCATATGGAAGGGTACGTATATTTCGACACCGCCAACTACGTCAATTATGGCATGGAAGGCCGTGTAATCTATAAGAATGTAAAAATCCGGCTCGAAGCCAATGACAGTGCGTACGTCGCGCATAAGTGTGCGTATGCCGCCATCCCTGCCGCGTCCTGCTCCTGAGCCTGCAAGATATGACGAACTAAGCTTCCTGCCCGTTCGGTTTACGTTAATTAGGCTGTCGCGGGGGATGCTTATTAAATGTCCTTCACGGGCGGTGGCATCGTAAGACGCAACCATTACAGTATTTGCATTCCTGCCCTCGTTTAGCCCTATAATTAGGAATGTAAAAAAATTATTGCGTCTGTCATCATCGGTAAAGCGTTCGGGTGCGACAAGATTATCGTCGAATTCGGGTTCTTCTTCGTGCAGGGTGTTTTCAATATTGTCGGGCGTTGGCGATTCTGCTGCGGCGGGTAGGGGATTCATGACCGGACGGGGGTCCCTTTGTGTTAAAGATGATATTTCTGGTGGAGTAACGGCTCGATGAATAGTGTATACTGAAAACGAAAGCACTAAAATAAGTGCGACCAATACAATAAGCATCAACGACTTTAGAAAAGATCGCAAACGAGATTTAGGTTTTTTACCTTTCATTAAAAAAGCTCCTTATATATTTACCGCTTCCTTAGTCAGTTTTGTAATTGCTGCAAAGTCATTGGCGTCTATTAAATTGTCTTTTACCATCCAACTGCCGCCGCAAGCAAATACGCTTTTGACAGACAGATAATCTTTTAAGTTGTTTTGCGTAATGCCGCCGGTTGGCATAAATTTAACGTCGCCATATGGCCCAGCCAAAGCCTTTAACATGTTAACACCACCCGCTGCCTCTGCCGGGAAAAATTTTAGCGCAGAAAGCCCAAGTGCAAGCCCTTGTTCTACTTCGCTTGGTGTACATACGCCCGGTAATACCGGTACGTTTTTTGACTGGCAATAACGTACAACATCTGGGTTAAGGCCGGGTGCTACAATATATTTTGCACCGGCATCAAGAGCCTTGTCCACTTGCGCAGGGGTTAAAACTGTACCTGCCCCAAGTAGCATATCTGGCATTGCATCTGCAATTGCGCGTATGGCATCTGCCGCTTGCGGTGTGCGTAAAGTAACTTCGGCGCATGGAAGGCCGCCGTCATATAAGGCTTTTGCCAAGGATACTGCTTTGGATGCATCTTTTATTACAATTACGGGAACCAAACGTACTGCCGCTAGTTGTTCAAACATTGTGTGCATAAGAACTCTCTCCATTTCTAATGGGGCGCTGCCCTCTCGCAAGCATTGCTTGCTGGCCGGGTGGCCCGTGCTTGTCTCTTTGATTCTACCATATGTCGACGAATTTTTCTATGGCGAAATTTATTTTGCCTTTACTTGCGGTTTTGTGTGAAACAAGGCATAATGGATTTAGTTAAAGGAGAGTGGGTATGAGTGAATATTAACTATTTAACATCGCGAGAATGTAAGGCTTATTTGCAAAACGGCGGAGACCTAGCGTTTGTTGGGCTTGGTCGTATCGAACGACTTGGCCCGCATATGCCGCTTGGCGCAAGAAACATTGAGGTGTCTGCTATTGCGCAGCTTATGGCAGAAAAAAATGGTGGGATAATGCTGCCGCTTATCCCATACAGTACCGTTTACGATGCTTTTGACCAGCGTGGCAGCATAGATATAACGCCCAATTTTATGCATGAATACTGTGTCAACCTTTGTGATGAACTTGTTGGAAACGGGTTTAACCGCATAGTTTTTGTCAGCTTTCAGGAAGAATTGTATTACTTAAGCCACGATTATTTTCAAGAGCGGAACAAAGCCATAGTTTTCTTGAATCCTAACTCGTTTATTGATATGACATACGGTACGCCGGTGTCTGCCGCCGCGTTGTCTATGGATGTTCATGGGCGGGAATTGTGGCTGTTGGCGGCATGTTTGCACGCAACTCAAAACACAGAAATGTTGCAAGCTGTTTTTGCAAAAATAGAAGAATATTTTGATATCCCACCGGTTGTTAACTTGGGCAAGCAGAGTTTAGATGTTGTTGGTAAGTCTGGCTATGGGATGCTGGATGGGCAGTGGCAGGTCTACCCAGTAAATCTAGGGTGTAGTTTAAAAGATTCGGAGCGGTTTGAGCCGCCGTCCGATGCTATGCTGGATAAGGCAAAACACGAGCTGCTGAGATGGCTGGACAGTTTAGTTCCGGCTGTTGCAGATATTTCGATATATCAAAAATATTTAGATACGCAAGTGCTGAGACGGAGGCAGTAGTATGTATATGGATAATCTATTTCCCGATGAACTTGATCGTTACATCGAGGGCAGCCAGCAAAAAACAGCCGTAATTCCAATAGGTTCGGTAGAGCAGCATGGCCCGCATTTGCTGCTGGGCACCGATGGCTTTATATCCTATGCGCTGGCCAAACTTACGGCAGAAAAACTGGGCGGTGTGCTAATGCCAATGCTGCCATTTTCGTGGATTGGCGGGCTGCGCCCATTTGCAGGCACAATTGACATGCGTCCGTTTATCACTGCGGAATACATGGAGCAAGTTTCTGTTGGCGTTTTGAATCAAGGTTTTAACAAATTAGTGCTTGTAAACTGCCACGGCGGCGGGCGCGAGATGGTATATTCTGTGGCAAGGTGCGTTTTTAAAAAGACTGGAAAACCCGTGATAACCGAGTACCCGTCCCGGTTTTATGATACATGGCCAGAAATTATGGATATTTGGGCACAGCATGGTATTGGCCGTGATTGGGCATGTTTTGAAACGTCAAAACTGCTTGGTGCATTGGAGTATATGGGTGAGCATGAGGCCGCACAAAAAGTATGCCAAAATACTGTAGATGCAGTAGCAGAGTTTGGCGAGTGCGAAAAAATGCCAGACATCCCCGGCCTTAGGTCTGTACAACACAGCTTGGGCGAAACGGGGCATGACTACAACCACGAGTGTATGCACGTAAGACCGTGGCCAAAGTTTAGCGCGGAAGCGGGCATTAACTCGTTAGATTTTATGGCAGAAAAATTTGCAGAGGTGATAAGTAATGCATGAGGATATTTTAACACTGGCAAACTTGCCAAAGGAAGTTTCCCCAAAAATAACTCATATGGAGACACTTATAAAAACTCTGCAAGCAGCCCCTGCGGCCGCACAGCGCATGAGGGACCACGGCATACCGGAAAAAATAATTTATGATACCTTTGCCGACATTGGCCTTTGGGCCGCACGTTGCAAGCGCCAGCTTGGGCATTGGGGTCTTGCTGACCCGTCGCCCACATGGCTGCCGATACATTTGGATTGCAACATTTTCCGTGTTGGGCGGTTTCAGTGCATCCCAAAATTGTTTCCGGCAGAGCGCAATACGCGGTTTTTCCGAAATAACAAAACCGGAAAAGTGCTTGCACTTACCGCCGGGGACATCGAATTCTGCGCGGATGGCCAAGTTAGCGGCACAGCCGAAATTTATGCTGACGAAAACGGTTTCCGCGGTTTTTTCCGCGAAGAAAACAATACTGTAAGCGGCACCGTGATCGACCCGGCAGGGTTTGCCCGCAATGAAGCTATAACGCTATGTTTAGACGAATGGGCAGAAGTTCTAAAAGAAGGTATGCCAATTCTTGAACTGCATATCCCTGTAGATGGTGATTTTGATCTGGAAACTTGCCGCGCCACATTAACAGCCATGGCAGAGTTTGCAAAAACTCATGAAAAGGCCATAGGTGAGCTTACCGGTGTAAAAGGGCCGTATGTGGCATTCACATTATCAAGTTGGCTGCTTAATTCCCAACTTGATGGCATAATGCCACCAACCTCCAAGTTGGTACAGCATTTGCGTCAATATTATTTATTGCCGGTTTTTGTGAAAGACTATAATTCTACGTTTTGGATATTTGATGGCCAGGAAGTAGACATACACAGCATCCCACCAGAAGAAATCGAAACCAGTTTGCAGCGCAACATGATAGATTTTATGCGTAAAGGCGGACGCACACGCCATAATACAGGCATTATTATGCTTGACGATGTTCACAAATTTGGAACAGAAATGTATAGATAGCGCGTCGTCGCGCTTCCCACAGGCGTAGCCGAGGAAGCGGAAGCGGGATTCACTCCCGCTGTAGCGGCGGGGATTGGGGCAGCGCCCCATTATAGTAGGAGGCAAGTATGAAAAAGCTAAGAACTGTAGTATCCGGTTTGGGCAGAATAGGCTGGCAGTTTCACATCCCGTCAATTAATTCTAACGCAGGTTTCGAGCTTGTTGGCGTAAGTGACCCGATAGAAGAAAGATTGCAAGAGGCAAAAGAGGCATTTGGCGTAAACTGCTATGCCGACTATTTTGAAATGGTGGATGCCGAAAAGCCAGATTTGGTTGTAATATGTTCACCAACGCATGTTCATGCAGCGCAAGCCATTTACGCAATGGAAAACGGCTTTGATGTTTTCCTTGACAAGCCAATGGCACGCGACCTGGATGAGGCAAAAAGAATTGCCGATGTTTGTGAACGCACCGGCAAAAAATTAATGGTGTATCAGCCAAGCAGGGCCACTGCTGTTGCTCAATCATTAAAGACGCTAATGGATAGTGGCATAATCGGTGATATCTTCTTGATAAAAGTAGCAAGCATCAGTTATGTTTTCAGAAATGACTGGCAGGCATTCAAAAAATACGGCGGCGGAATGCTTAGCAACTATGGTGCGCATGAAATTGACCGCATTTTATATTTGGCTGGTGCAGGTGCTAAAAAAGTTAGTGCCGCGATGGCACGTATTGCGAGCTTGGGCGATGCCGACGATTTTGTAAAAATACTTATGGAAATGGAAAATGGTATAAATGTAGATATCGAAGTTAACATGGCCGCGTCAATAGACTTCCCGCAGTTGTTGGTGTATGGTACAAACGGTGCTGTTTCATTCCACTGGGGCGATGAAGGCCCGTATTTTAATGTGCGGCATTTTGACCCAAAAGACAGGGAGACGATTCCACTTAACGATTCGCTGGCCGCGCCCGGGCGTAAATATATGGGCGAAGGCATGAGCCCTAAATCTTGGAAAGAAGACATGCAACATATTTCTGACGATAAAGCCGTAAACTTTTACGATAAATGCTACGATTTTTATGTGCTTGGGAAAGAAGCGTTTGTGCCGCTAAGCGACACACTTGAAGTTATGCGAATCATGAACGAATGCAGGAAATACTCCGGTTGGAGTCAGGAATAGAGGGCGGGTCTCACCAAAGGAATTTACCATTCACTCCGAATCGCTAATCCTCGCAGGAGAGACATCTGCGAGGATGATTGATAGTCGTTTGGGCTAAAATTCCCTTGTCGAGCCCCGCTCAATAAGAGGAGGAATCATTATGCCAAAAAGTGGAATGAACTATGCCCCAAAGGGCAAGCCAAGCCCGGTTGTTAAACCCGGAGAATTTATTTTTGCTGCAATAGGCCTAGATCATGGTCATATAGGCGGCATGTGCAACGGCCTAGTTGAAGCAGGCGCAAATCTAAAATGGGTGTATGACCCGGACACTGACAAAGCGGAAAAACTTGCCGCCAATTTCCCCGGGGCAAAAGTGGCGCGTTCGGAAGAGGAAGTGTTTCAAGACAAAGAAATTGCGCTGGTCGCAAGCGCAGCAATACCCTGCGACCGCGCCCCGCTTGGCGCGCGCGCAATGAACGCAGGCAAAGACTATTTTGTAGATAAGGCACCAATTACAACGCTTATCCAGTTGGAAGAAGCCCGTGCCACCGTGACAAAAACGGGACGCAAATTTGCTGTTTATTATTCCGAGAGGCTTCATACAGAAACCGGCGTATTTGCAGGCCAGCTTATTGTTGACGGTGCTATTGGCAAAGTTGTTCAAACAATAGGAATGGGGCCGCACCGCGCAAATATGGGCAACCGTCCGCCATGGTTTTTGCGGCGCGAACAAAATGGCGGCATATTGTGCGACATAGGCAGCCACCAATGCGAGCAATTTTTGTACTATACAGGCGCAAAAGATGCGCAAGTTTTGTCGGCGCAAATTGCCAATTACAATTTCCCGGAACACCCCGGCATAGACGAT
>Ga0209755_10005916_pt1 | contig 13721 bp, 12 predicted proteins | sample TergutCo191P1_FD_187301 | JGI IMG/M metagenome (GOLD analysis project Ga0209755, IMG submission 187301) | Cornitermes sp. P1 segment gut microbial communities from Petit-Saut dam, French Guiana - Co191P1 (SPAdes) (version 2) | ecosystem: Host-associated > Arthropoda: Insects > Digestive system... | reverse complement strand
GCAAAATCGCTTTCAGGGTCATGCTGAGCGCAAGCGGCAAACGCCATCGCCACCATTACGGTAAGCGCTAAAACCAGTTTCTTGTTCATCTTTGTCTCCTCTTTTTGCCTTTGGCAATAAAATTATTCGAAGGCGCATGCCTCCGTTAATGCACTTTTTTAAGCCGCTAGTAGTTTTTGAGTTACAGGGGTAGCCGCCCACTCTATGCTGTCTTGTGCATTTTCTGCCCTTACAACACAATTCCTTACCAAAAATGGAGCGCCACCCTCTGTCGAAAGATTTAAAACTTCTGTACCTGCAGTGTACCATTGTCTTCTCTTTGTTTTAACGGCAATAAGTTTACCGCCTGTCCCAACCAGATAATCGCCGATATTTACTTCAAACGCCACTTTCCATTTTGGCAGAAGTGCGCCATACTCAGTCTCTTCTACAATCATAAGAGGGTGAGATGCTGAAACTTGCATAGTGTTATTAAAACACATTATGTCATTAACCATGTAAGCATGAATTCCTGTTATGGCCGTGTATTGCTTTTTTTTCTTTTCCAAGTCCCAAGAACCAATCTTGTCCCCAATTTTCAGTAACCTGATAGGAACATATTTATCAGGACACGTATTTACAAGTTCTGATAAAGGAAAACAACCTGTTAAATATATGCCTGTCCCTTGTGAACTCACATACACATGCCGTGCAGTTCCTACCTGATTACTCACATACACATGCTGTGCAGTCCCTATCTGATTACTCACATACACATGCGGCGCAGTTCCTATTGAATTACTCATGTATACATGCTGTGCAGTTCCGATAGACATAAATCTTTCTCCTTTCACGCAATATTGCGTGAATATGCATAGCGCTCCACGAAGTTAAAATACGTGGATACAAATCTTCCATAAATCCCATAGATTCCGTGTTCACCCAAAACCTGTTTTCACTTAGGCACGCCAATGCGCCCTTTAAGAAACATGGCTATTTCCACCAGCAGCATTCCCGCAATGGCGAACATCGTAATCCAATAGCCGGCGCCAAGTTCGACATAAATAAATTCTGAGATATTTATGAGCGCGGCAAAATCACCAAAAAAATATTCCAGAGCGCTATACAGAATGTCAAACACTATTTCCTGAGCGGCAAAAGTGACACTGCCGACTATTGCAAACAAAGCAAGGGATGCGGCAATTGCAGCAAGTTTTGCCCGCTTAAACTTGCCCCAAAAATTGAAGGCGAGAATAACCAACAGCAGTACCAATACCACTACGTACAAAGCTATGGGCAATATTATCCGCCCCCTGACATACTCAAAATGTTCCACCATATCGACTTCGGCTAACAGTTCCGATAATTCCGATTCATCAAGGCCAAGCATATCAAGGGGATCTTCAGAATCTGCGAAAACCGTTGCCATGCCGAAACTGGAGCTATATGTCATATCAAGAAACGACAAGTGCACATTGACGGCAGGTTGCGTATAGCCGATTAAGGCTAGAACACATAGGGCTATGGAAAGAAATCCATATTTATCGAATTTTATCTTTGGCAGCTTGTCTAGCATTCCTCGCCTCCTTAAAACCATTCGCCCGTTTACGGATGTATCTGCACGTCGGCATTGTTCATGATGACGGCATTGTTTCCCGCCCTCCATCCGGTGCCCCAGCCCCCTTGTGCAGCAGGCGCGTTTGCCGCCGCCAGGGTAGCAAACGGGATGTAAATTGTTTGCTCGGCAGTCCAGCCAAAGAAGGCGCCGTTGCCTATGGAAGTAACGCTTTCTGGGATTGTTATGCTTTCAATATCCGTGTTCCCCTGAAAAGCGCCATAACCAGTCCATACTTGACCTCCCTGCCATGCCGGTCGTGTATCCCATGTTCTGCCGCCTATGGTTAGAAGCTGGCTGTCAGCAGCAAACGTTACTGTTTCCAGATATGGATTATCACTAAACGCGCCGCCCCTGATAGTTGTAACGCTGTCTGGAATGCTTACACTGGTCAATTGGTTTCCTGAAAATGCCCATCCGTCGATGTAAGTAACGCTGTCCGGAATGATTATGCTTGTCAGTTGGTTATGCGCAAATGCGCTATTCCCGATTTCAGTAACGCTGTTGGGGATAGTTATAGCAGTTAGCTGATTGTTCATAAACGCGCCATTCCCAATTTCAGTAACGCTGTTGCCAATGGTTACACTAGTCAGTTGGTTGCCCAGAAACGCATTAGCCCCGATTTCACTAACGCTGTTGGGGATAGTTATAGCAGTTAGTTGATTGTTCGCAAACGCGCTATTACCGATAGTTGTAACATTGCTGCCAATGGTTACTCTGGTCAGTTGGTTGTCCAGAAATGCATTAGCCCCGATTTCTGTAACGCTGTTACCAATGGTTACGCTTGTCAGTTGGTTGCGCGCAAACGCGCCATTTCCGATTTCAGTAACTCTGTTGCCAATGGTTACCCTGGTCAGTTGGTTGTCCAGAAATGCATTTGCCCCGATTTCACTAACTCTGTTACCAATGGTAGCCCTGGTCAGTTGATTATCACGAAATGCATTTGCTCCTATCTCGGTAACATTATTTGGAATGGTTACCCTGGTCAGCAGATTGTTCCTGAATGCATCACCTCTGATAAGAGTAGCTCTATTTGGGATGCTGGCTCTGGTAAGCTGGTTATTTGCAAACGCACCTGCGCCAATGTAAGTAACCCTGTTAGGTATATTAACACTGACGAGATTTCTCTCCCTAAATGCCCCTTCCCCTATGTGGGTGACCGGCAAATTGCGTATTCGGTTCGGTATTCTAACCGCCCATACAGGTCCCGTATGCCCGGTAACCTGCGCAGATACGCCGTCCACAGGAACCGCCCTGAAATGCCTTTCGGGGTCGCCCCCGGCGCAAGCGGAAAACGCCATTACTGCAATTACGGCGATCCCAAAAACCAGTTTCTTGTTCATGATCTTACCTCCAAAAAATCTTTTCAAAAAAATGCTTTCACAAGCATACGCCTGTGTTTATATGGACACATTACTCTCTGTGTCTATTAACTTCACGTAACTTCACGGGTGGAAAACAAAAACACCGCCGGGTATACCATTCCTCCATGCGCCGCCTCCCCAAGTTGCATCGGCCGCCGCCAAAGTAGCAAACGGAATGGTAACGCTGGTTAGTTGGTTGAACTGAAATGCCGCGTCGCCTATGTGTGTAACGCTTGAGGGTATGGTAACGCTGGTCAGTTGATTTCCCTCAAATGCCGCCCACCCGATGGAAGTAACGCTATTGGGGATGGTCACAGAGATGAGGTTTCTCTCCCTAAAGGCACCTTCTCCAATATGTGTAACGGGCAAGTTGCGTATCCGGGGAGGAATCCTGACCGTCCGGTTGTTCCCCAGATATTCAACAATCGCTACCGATCTGCCGCCATCAATGGGGATTGCCTCAAAATACCTTTCATGGTCATGCTGAGCGCAAGCGGCAAACGCCACCGCCACCATTACGGTGAGCGCTAAAACCAGTTTCTTGTTCATCTTTAGTCTCCTCTTTTTGCCTTTGGCAATAAAACTATTCGAAGGCGTGTGCCTCCGTAAATGCACTATACTTTCGCAGGCAGCATTTACCATGAGTAGACTGCCTGTTTACCAACCTTGCCACTGTAGTCGTCATGGTTTGTTGCTATTTAAAGCAATAGCAAAAGCGCAACTCCTACAGCATTTTCAGTATCCACGCTCAATTACACAGAACCAGTTTGGTCATAGCCATCACGATGATACCAAAAGTCAGTTTTTTTTCACGTTCCCTCATTTACGGCGTTTGTCGCCGCCGATATAATTTAGACGCAAGCGAACATACCATCTTATGCGTCAACCTCGCTTACCGTTTGTTAAACGACGGTTTGTGTTTTTTGCAACAATTTTTTTACTAAATTAACATTTTTTATTTTTCAGTCATTAAGCCAGAAGCCAAAACTATCGGAACTGATTGACTGTCCAGCACTTATATTCCTCCATTGAGGACCAGTTTGCCAATACAATGCAATACCACGACCAGCGGCAGTGTTTCTGTCTGTATCTGCTCCATCGCTACCAGAAATAGTCCCACCAGTTTTTGTTAAAATTGCACGATCAGCGATAAAAACCCCACCACCATTATTTCCAGAATTATTTCCCGATATGGTTCCACCTTGCATGGTGAATCTTTCAGTGGTAAATACTCCACCACCATCATTTACAGCAGTATTATCAGATATTATGCCACCATTCATACTGATGGAACCAGACGCACCGCCACCGTTATTGCTGGCATTATTGTTTGATATTGTGCCACCATTCATACTGAGGGAACCAGAGACACCGCCACCGTTATTGCTAGCATTATTGTTTGATATTATGCCACCATTCATACTGATGGAACCAGAGACACCACCACCATTACCTCTGACGCGGGTTCCGCTTCCAATGGCCGCATTATCAGATATTGTACCACTGTTCATAGTAAAAGATCCTGATACCCCTCCGCCGACAGCACCGACAAAATGTGTTCCAGTCGTACTAGCACTAACTGTATTTCCAGATATTATACCGCCATTCATAGTGAAGTTCACGTCTCTGCCTCTGTGACTAATATGCACTCCTCCACCACTAGCAGAAAACGCAGCTGTTCCGTTGGCATTAACAATATTTCCAGATATTGTACCACCTTCCATGATAAAAGTTCCTGAAGCTCTTTGCCAGACATTATCTGTTATAAAAACACCGCCACCAGAGGCAGTAGCAGTACCCCAACCACGTCTGAGGTTGACAGTATTCTCTTGCACTGAGGCGTTATCTCTCATGGTGAATGTACCGCCGTGGAGAAACACACCACCGCCAGATGCATCACCATTGGCACGACCATTGACAGTATTCCCTCTTATAGAAGCGTTATCCTGCATAAAAAAAGTACCGCCACCGATAAACACTCCGCCACCATAGGCACTATGACCAGTTGAGCTATTCCCTTGTACTGATGTGTCATCCTTCATGATAAAAGTGCCTCCTCCTTGAAATACTCCGCCAACAGAAACACCACGACCAGTATTGTTCGACACTGATGCATTATCTTGCATAATGAAGGTTCCTTGTCCGACATGTACTCCTCCAGTGTTATTTTCTTTCACCGTTGCGTTACCTTCCATGCGAAACGTCCCCCCTCTCGCAATACTAACCAGATAGTTATTATTAGTGGCGCGTCCTAGCAGTGTAAGATCTCTTATAATGATCACTTGCTCATTACCTATTTGAAGAAGATTACCATTACTGGGAGAAGAGATTACACCATTACCTTGTATATTCACTGTTATGCCAGTAACAGAACCAAATGTAATCTCAGAACTAATGGGTATGGAAACATTACCATTCACGAGAATTGTATGCGTCCTGTTATTGCCACCCCCTCTAATTCCATTTACTGCTTCTATATAAGAAGCAGTATTGTATACATCCCAAGTAATATCTTGGGAAAAACCTAATACCATTACGCACGTCAACATAACAAAAAAACCAATCGTTCTTTTCATCTTTAGTCTCCTTTCTTTGCCTTTGGCAATAAAATTATTCGAAGGCGTATGCCTCCGTAAATGCACTATACTTTCACGGGCATACGCCAGTGTTTAAAAGAACAGTTCTCCCGTCGTGTTTTGCAGTGGCACTCCTGCGCCACCGCGCTGCATTAGCGTGGTATGATGTTCGATATTAAGAATCCGACAGGCGCAGCAGCTACAAGTAATACACCGAGTGTCGTCCGGCGTGTTTGCCTCCTCCTATGAGCTTGCTGGTCAGCTTGGCTAGGTCCTACCCAGTGTGTACCACCCGCCAAGCGTGCACCACCCATGAAATACACACCTGCCATCTCGTTATTCCGTTGATAAGCATCCTGAAAACTTCTACAAAATGCATCCTCACTCATAACCACATATGATCCAATCGTTATCCTGTCTGTGGTCGCTGTAAGATACGTAAAAGGTCTCCCATCGCTAGTCCAACCCGTAACCCTGTTTACAAACGCTTCCGAACCGACATGCCTAACACTGTCCGGGATAGTTACTGAACTGAAACTAACATCTCTAAATGCCCTTTCCCCGATGGAAATAACCGGGTCACCCCAGATGCTGTCGGGTATCGCAAGGTGTTGTCCACTCTGTTGCCGCTGGGCAAACCCTTGTATCTCGCCCCTTGCAAATCTAAACTGGTTACTCGCTTGGCTGTTTGCATTAAAGTCGTCTCTGGTGATGGCCCGTATTTGCAAAACCCCGTCTCTTGCCGCAATTGCGGCATCCATTCCGTTTACGGTGGCAACCCGTATCGTCATTCTGTCGGTTATAGCGTGGGCGTTGACATTGTTAAAAGTAAGAGTTTGCCGGGAAGATGCGTTAACATTTATGGTGGGACGGGGTGCCGCATGAGTCCCAAATCTTAAATCCCAAGAACCCCCTGCCTGTAAAGTCTGTCTGCCTATCACGGTATTATGCTCATTCAGCAGCTCGAAAACTACGGAAAAATTGTTACGCTGTCCTACAAAAGCATTATGCCCGGTTACACCCTGCCGGGGCCAATTAGCCAGCCCCCAAACTTGCGCTCTCCCGGTAGCCCGTAAGCCGTCATACACTGACTGTAACGCTCGTTCTACAGAAAGTGCCCAGATATCACTGCCATACAAATGCGTATAGATGCTTAAATTTACCGTTCCGGTCTGCCAATTGATGGTTCCCTGCCTGATTTCGTCCGAAACAAAAAACAGGGTATAAGGCACGGGTGCCGCCCGGCGGATGCTGTCAAAAAACTGTTCTGTTTCCGTAAGCTGATCCACCCATGCGCTGCGCCATGCTATTTCGTTAAGGACATCAGCCCCGATATTTCCGCTTGAAATATTGGCGTGCAGTATGGAAGAACGGTTCACCGCTTCCAGCAAAGAGGGATCAAGGGCAACAGCATGAAAATAGTAGCTCAGCGCCATAATTTCTGTTCCGCCCCGTTGGGCAGTAATGCCTCTGGCAAGGGCAACTTCCCCGCTTACACGATTTGCCGCAGCCGCACCGGAAAGCTCCTGTCTGGCGCTGGGCGTCAGGCTCACGCCCAGCTGGGTTAAGAGGTCCATTGATGCTCTGCGTATACCGGTGAAGTCGTCCATTTCGGCAACGGTGGGAGTACCTGAAAAAGAAGCCCTAGTTATGCCCATGTTAGCTCTGCCTGTTCCCACCACCTGAACCACCAAGGCGTGTCCGGTGCCGGTTCTGGTTATGCTTCCTGTAAGAACATAATCCACATTGGCAATTTCCCCCAGTTGACCAAAGTCTTCCGGGCTCTGGTAAATGCCGCTTTCGGTTTCCGCCAGAACGCTTTCAAGGCTCACCCTGTCCAGCACAGACATGGCAGAAAATCTGGACAAATCACCGACCAACACGCTCTGCACCAAAGTGGGCAGGTAGTTCTGTTCGGCCGGGAGTCCCACCGCGTCCGGCAGCAATACGGCGATGCGCGTTCCCCTGCCGCCGTCCCCGGTAAAGGCTGGCAGTTGACCTGCACCTGCTTGACCGGGCGTAGCCCCGCCTATGGTCGCACACGCGGTGAAAATAATCAGGGAAAATGCCGCCAATACTTTCAAAAAACCTCTCTTTCTCATTTTTCTGCTCCTTACGTTTTTCTTCACTTAACTAATCTTGCGATCCCAAGGGCATATACGGACATGGTTCTTGGGTCAATCCAAAATTCGACAACCCTGAACCGCTCCATGGTTCCGTAGCTCCTGCTGGTTATATAAGTGAGGGTTCCTGTCCCCGCTATATCAACGGTGACTGTCTCTATAGTCGTATTCATCCCTTTTATGAGCCTCGCCGCAGCCGCTTCAGTCGCCCTCATCATGGTGTCCCTAAACCAGACCTGATTCCGCGAAAACCCCACTGCCGTGGCGTAACCGGCAAGGTGCAAATTGGGATTATCAACCCAGCCGGGGCGGCTGCCCGCAGCGGCGGCGCGGGCAAAGTCAATCGTGGACACGCTTGCTGTGTATCTGAAACGTATGAGCGTTCCGCCTGTGAACACTACGGCATCGTGCTCCGGATCGAAGGTCAGCCGCCGGATAAACTGCGTGTGGTCAGTCACCGCACTTTGAATGCTGATAAGGGATTCCGCTATAAAGTCAAAAAAGCCGGCGCCTTGCCTGTGGAATGACTCGACTGTTCCGCCTATGCTGTGGAACATTGCTACCTTTCTGGCGGCGTTATCTTTTGCAAGCTCCACTTCGTAGGGAGACAGTTCGTTCCCCCGCCTTTGCGCCTGACGGCTGGACACCCCGATTACGGTCAACACTCCGTCCGGGGAATCCGCGACAATGTGCCCCGCGTCCCACTGTTCGCTTATCGACAACCCTATAGAAACTGCTTCCGCAAAGTTTCCGGGGAAACCTATGGAAACGCAGGATGACAGAAAAACCAATATAAAAACAGCACTGAATGGAAAAAGGGATGGGGTTTTCATGGGCACCTCTTTTTTTCAAAGGAAGCGGACTTTAAACTAACGCCCAAAGGCCGCTTTCCCAAAATAATTGCTGTCGCGGCAGCCTTCCTTATCTCCGTACTAAGGAGTTACCGGAGTTGCCGGGGGCGAAATCGGCCCCAGAACATTGCTGAAAATAGTGTCTCCGTTTTCAAGACGGCGGGATGCTCTCACCCACCTGCCAACCGGACCTGTCCCAAGCTCAATGTTTTGAGAGGTAGCTCCATGAATTCTATTGCCGGTACCAGCCCACCCCCACCATGTTTGCCAATTGTGCGGACCGTTTGTTGAAGAAAACTCCCATGTAAAGTTACCTTGCCATGGACCTCCACCATCCACTGCTGCGGTAAGTTGATGTCCTGCTGTGGGGACTCCGTGTATAGAAATACTGGGGTCTTCCGCGCAAGAAGCAAGGAGCCAGACCACTGCGACCATAGCGACAAGTCCAAATATTTTGATTGTAATTTTCATAAAAAGCACTCCATAAATTGCAGTTATCCGTTCTTGTGAACGGATAACTGCTCTGAATTGTTTGCCCTCCGGGCATTTACCAACAACGTTAGTATTTTTGTTAGTCGTAGTTCCTGAGTACAGGGTCAAGGGCATTCTGCTGCGTCAAAGCCTGATCCATGCGCTCCAGCGCCCAAAGCCCCGCGCCCATGTGTGGGGCAAGTGCGGCGGCAGACTGGCTGGCGTTCATCAGCCCGTTCCTAAAAGCGTCCCCGGTGAACATAACTATTGTTATTTGCTCGCCGTTGAAAAATATCTCGTCGCGGATGATCGCTCCCTGCTGAGCGTGCTGCGAAAGCGCCTGCGTCACGGTCTCGGAGAACTGAAGCATCGCCTGGGGTTCGGCCTCGGAACCTACGATGTAGTCGTTGGTCATGTTCCTGACCATGACGTCCACCTGTCGGGCAATTTCCGCTCTTGCTCTGACTTCAGCGGTGGTTCTTGCCAAGGTTCTGTTCGAGTGGGTTGACGTACCAATGCCCAGCAGTGCGTTTTCAGGGGCGGTTCTTCTGACCTCCCTGATAAACTCACTGACGGGGTCAGTGGGAGCGATGGGTTGGCTTGCGCAGGAAGCGGCGATAAGTACCACTGCTGCGACCAAGGCAACTGTAACAAATGTTCTTTTCATTTTCTCTCCAAAATTAAAGTAAGTAATTTTTTTAACGGGCAACGCCCGTTGTTAAACCAAAAAACTTATGCCGAAAGGCATCCCAACGGCATCAAAAACTTGTCGCAAGTGTGAAGTTGTCTGTTATCCTTTCTGCCAATGCCGTGTATGCCCGCCGTCTTGCAACGTCCGGCGTTACCGCTGCCGCTTGTCCGCCTTCCGCACTAAACGTAAACAGCGTGCCGGCAGGGCTGGATATTACAGCGCGAACTTGCGGGAAATAGAAGATTCCAAGCTGCCTTTCCTGTCTGCCTTCTTCCACCGTTACATGGCTAACTGCGGCGGCGGCGTTTCTGTCGTTGGTCACAGGGAAGCCAAGCGCGGCAAACCTTCGGGAAAATGCCCCCTGCACCAGTGATTCGAAGTCCAGAGGTATGTCGATGAACACCGGGGCGTTCATGCGGGCATTGCCGGCCCTTTGCGGAAGAACCGCCAGCATTTCGCGCGCCTGTGCAAATTCCGCATCCATCGCGGTTGGGTGCAGAAGCTGCCCCATGCTCTGCGCGGCCTGAAAGTCAGGAGATCGGGCGAAGTCCTGTGCGGCTGTGTAGCGCAGAGCACGACGAAACGGATCGCTTTCGGTTTCTGCGGCGTCAAACAGCATGATAAAACTTTCTGCCTGCTGCCTTATACGGGGCGCATATATCTGCCAAGCCTCGGCACGGTTGATGTAGGCTACGGTGTTCCATTCGCGGTGGGTTCTGTCAAACCATGCATCGGGAACGTGGCGCACCCCGAAAAGTTGCATCTCTGCTTGCACGAATATTTCCGCTTCTATTTCGGTTCTCGCCCCGGCTTCCCCGTTCTGCTCCCAACCCTGTTCAAGCACGGCAATGCGGGATACTACCTCGCTGTTAAGAAAGCGGGCAATGGCGGCGGTTGCGTCAGCTTCTGCCGCAGCCCTTGTCGCACCTCTGCCGCGTTGGGCAATGAACTCACTTTCGGGGAACGTCTGTTGCATTGCGCCGGTGGCAGCGTCCCAAGGTGGAGGGGCGGGTGCACCGGCGCAGGCGATAAAAAGGACGAATGCGAAAAAAGGCAAGTGTGATTTTGAAAATGTGGGCATTATTTTCCTCCTGTTATTTACATGGAGCTATTGGGGCTGTCCCAAAAGTAACAGGGCAGCCCCACAAAACCTACTGCACGAATTGCCAAGGGTTACCAGCAAGGCCACCTAGCATAAACATGTCACCCACAATGCGACCTACCTGTCTCCCAGTTTGGAACCTGTAGGTTCCCCCTCCGTGTGTTGCATATGCTTGCCGGAACGTCTCAGCAAGAGTAAAGAGGTCATAAATCATAGTGCCACCGTCCGTACGACTCCCAATCCTGGTAATTTGGAGATTTAGGTTTGCCGGAACGGTGATGCTGGTAATCCGGCTCAAACCATGGTTATCACCAACATGCAGTGTGGTTACGCTGTCGGGAATGTTTATCCTTCTTACGTTGGGAAACGATGCCCCAAGATATGAAATATCCACGACCTGAACACCTTCAGGCAGCATAATTGCGGTTACGTTTCGCGCAGTTGCATATCCGGTAAAATGCCCACCTATTCTAACTTCGCGCACACCAAAGGGTACAATCAAGGTCGAAGAAGGAGCGCTTATTCTTCCGTCAATACTAACGGCCGCAGGAATGCCTCCCCACCTTTGTATGTTTGCAACATCAACCCCGTTTGCCCACATGCGAGGAATACGGTCATGTTCTGCTACGGTCAAAACAGAAAGCCGCCTTTCTGCGGTGACGTCCTCGGCCGGAATGCCCCCAACGCTGTTAACCCTCATGACCATTGCCTCGGTTATATGGTGGGCATTCACCCCTCTGAAGTCGATGTTTCCCTGCTCTAACGCGTTAACCGGCGCAAAACGCCCATTGCTGAGTTCCCAGCCAAACCTAAGGTTCACAGTTTGCCTGCCAAGGCTTTGCCCTTCTGAATTAAGAAGTTCCAACTCCACCGCAGAAGTTCTTGCCCAGTTGGCGGTCGGCACTGCCACACTTTGGCTTGGCCATTGGTGCAGACCCCAAACCTGCGCCCTGCCCGTGGCAAGCAAGCCGTCCCGCACGGTACGCATTACACTGTCTATCGCCGCAAAGTATCTGGGATCGGCGGCAATAGCCCTTACCGGTCCGGTTCTGAGATCCGCGGTCTGGCGAGCAAAGTCCGTTGAGATATGGTCAATGTTGGTTGAGTATACGATGTGAAAAGGCGGCAAACTCGCAGCAAAGAATTGCTCCGTTTCTCTAAGACGATCCACCCATTCACTGCGCCACGCTATGTCGCTTACGATATTGGCACCCATGTCCCCGCTTGATATGTCCGCAGCCAGAATGTTCTGGCGGTGCATAGCCTCAGTCAAGGCGCGGTCTGAATTGGCAGCCATGGCAAAGTGGAACAGGGCCATAATCTCATCGCCGCCCCTTTGGGCTGCAACGCCTTGCGCCAGCGAGGTTTGCGCCTCTATGTTGTCTGTAGTCGCAGCACTGGAAAGCTCTCGCCTTGCATCTGCCGTCAAATTCACGCCCATCTGCGTCAAAAGCTCCATCGAGGCTTGGCGCGGGCCGGTAAAGTTCCCCATTTGCTCGACCGTAGGGGTGCCCATAAAACTGGCTCTTGTTATGCCTATGTTGCCCCTGCCCGTTCCGACTATCTGCACCTGTAAAACATGCCCGGTGCCTGTTCTCGTTATGCTCCCGGTCATAACATAGTCCACGTTGGCGATTTCTCCTAACTGGCCAAAGTCCTCTTCCGTTTGGTAGATGCCGCTTTCAGTTTCCGCAAGGACAGTTTCAAGAGTCACCCTGTCCAGAACAGAAATAGCGGAGAATCTTGAAAAATTATCCACCATTACGCTCTGCACCAGGCCGGGCAGGTAACCCTCATCCGCACCCAAGCCAATAGCATCAGGCACCAGCACCGCCATACGTGTGCCCCTGCCGCCATCCCCGGTGAAAGCGGGCGCCTGGGGAGCATCAAACCCATAAGCTTGACCCGGCATAGTGCCACAAGATACCAGCGCAATAGCTCCTGCGACAAACAAATACAGTGGACAAAGCCACAACCGTGTTTTTTTCATCTTAAATACCTCCATAAAAAATATGACTTTTTATATAGATTGCCTCCTCGCTGCCAAGCGCAAGGGGCAACTACTACTTGTTTAAACCGGTTATTCCCCTGTCTATTGACCGGCCATTGTTTCGGCGACGGTCAATAGCTCCCTTGCCTGACCATTGTTCGGGTCAATAACCAAAATTGCGCTAAAATCGGCGATTGCCATATCCCAGTTCGCCATTGCAGAGTGAGCCATACCACGACTGGTCAAAGCTGAGACGGAATTCGGAAGCGTTGACAGCCCGCGGGTATACTCGGTTATGGCTCTATGAAAGTCGCCCCGGGCAGTATACACGCGGGCACGGCTGAACGATGCTTCCGCCTCACGTATGGCACCCCCGGTTAACCGCCTATACGGTTGATCCGGGTGGGTGATGCAGGACCCCAATGCCGCAAGCAAAATTACAGAAAACACCGCAAAACTTAGCTTTTTAGTCATAATACCTCCATGACATAATTCAAAAATATCTTCACTCCCATACAGGAGCATGTTAAACACTCTATGTAAAAGGGTCTGTGGATTGATGTTAAAAAGCAGGTGACTGACGTTTTTGATAGGCTGATTTTCTTACTAAACACAACCAAATGTTATGTTCACTGCCGAGTGTGACAGCATAAAAAATGCGTTTTTTTGTCTCCTTTGCACATAATTTCAAAACTAAAACCAATAGTTATATAAATTTCCACTATTGTCAAGTGGCAATCTATAACCAATGCCTTATTCTGGTATAAGGGATGGTTAGTGACTGAATCAAAGGCACACGTTAAAGAGTTATTGGCTTTGAATATCAAGGCATTAAGAAAAAAATGTCATTTTTCACAAGAAAAACTTGCTGAGGCTGCCAGTCTTTCCGCTCAGTCAATCAGCGATATTGAAGGCTGCCGCACATGGGTAAGCGATAAAACATTGGAAAACCTTGCCAA
>Ga0209755_10005915_pt1 | contig 13721 bp, 15 predicted proteins | sample TergutCo191P1_FD_187301 | JGI IMG/M metagenome (GOLD analysis project Ga0209755, IMG submission 187301) | Cornitermes sp. P1 segment gut microbial communities from Petit-Saut dam, French Guiana - Co191P1 (SPAdes) (version 2) | ecosystem: Host-associated > Arthropoda: Insects > Digestive system... | reverse complement strand
TTATAGCCCAAAGCACCCAAATATTTATTCAAAGTTCGTATATCAGTAGCAGTGCCTATACTTTTTTCTATTTGATTAACCGTTTTAGTATCAAGCCCTGCTAATTCTCCTAATTGTTTTGTTGTAAGCCCTGCTTTATTTCGCGCAAGTATAAGCTTTTTACGCATTGCAAGTTCTGGTTTGTTGTAAAATTTCATAAAAAAATCCTCCTCTGGCTTATTTTTGTGCTTGACAAATAGGCCTAAGTGAGGTAAGATTGTCACTAGGCCTTTTTGGCTTTTAGGCACGCTGGGCGGCGGGTCTCGAAACCTTTGGTGCTGCCCAGCGTGTTCTTTTTATGCCAAACTCACAATTTCTGCGAGATAGTCTAATTATAACCTTGCGCTTTCTTTTTGTCAACCTTTTTTATGAAAAAAATGGGAGAGCAGATTCGGCGGGGGGTTGTTGATGGGGGATTTGGTGGAATAGGGGTTTGTCTGTGGTAGGTTCGACGCCTAAATTTTTTAAGGCAAAGGCTTTAGGAAGGCGGAAGCTACAAACGCTATTTGTGTGCCACCCCACAACCACCGTCACCCCGGGTCAAGCCCGGGGTGACGCGTCCTATCGCAGTATTTCACGGCTCTGCCTGTGGTTTTCTCGGAGGGCTACATAGTCATAAGCCCAGCAATATCCGCCACTTTACTGCATAGCAAAGAATTGAAAAACTGCAAATGCTGAGGCTCTTTAAGTGAGGGATAAATTCCGGAAATCTCCCTTAAAAGCCTAGCCTCCTCCATAAGTGCAAACCGCACTCCTGCGCGAAAATCAGGGACATCCGGGGTTTCCACCTTGGTGGGCAAAAATTCACCAGACGCCATATGTTTATGAAGTCCTGAAAGCTTCTCAAATCCAGCCTTTTTGCCCTCTAAAAGCCCTTCAATATGGCTTTTTTCATATTCAGTTACACCATTAGCTTTTGCCAGCTTCTCATAAAAGGACAGACTATTGCTTTCTCCCTGCATATAAGTCGTAAGCTCAGGGGGCACGCGAGAAGCACTCTGAGACGGCATCTGAGACGGCATCTGAGACGATATTTGAGGAGGCATCTGAGTCGGCATTTGCGCAGGGGCTTGTGGTGTGTGCTTAGGCGGCGTGACGCCTTCAGGTATAGGCTCAAAACGCACACTAGGGTCATGGTAGCCCTGCTGCCTTTGGGGCGTTGCAGCTTGAGGGGGATGAGGGCGAGGAGGATGGTGCTGCGGTTGTTGTAGTTGCTGCGGCTGTCTTTGGTGCATTCTCCTCATTTGAAAATTTCTTGGATTGTCCAACTGACAATTAGGGCCTGTTCATTGCTGTCTTTGAGCCTGGCCTTGATTTCTATAATTACGTCCTCTAAAAAACGACATAGAGCACCCACCTATCTTTTCAAAATATACTTATACTATGCCGTGTTACCAAATTATGACTTTCGTGTCATCGTCAATATTTTCATAAATCCAGCGCATATCCTCCACCATAAGCCGCACGCAGCCGTTTGAACGCCGCACCCCTACAACATCCTCGTCTTCAAGCTTATTGCCATCCTCGTCCATGGGCACAGTATGAAAAAGATAATGCCCATTAAACCTAATCCAATATTTAGCTCCGCTTTGCAGCCTGTAGGAATAAAACCAATCTCCGCGGTCTTTTAGGGTGAATTCGCCGCGGGTGGTGGGTGAAATGTTCATTCCTGTGGAGCAGTCAAAAGACTGCGACAGCTGCCATGCGCCTGCCTGTCCCTCAAAAACATGCACTTTTTGACGCCCAATGTCCACTAAAATCAAATGCTCAGTCAGGCTTTCAAAGTTTTTGGTATTTACAAAATTTTCAAGGCTGCCCGCAGGTAGCACGCTCATGTCCGTGGGCGGGTCATGGGGAATTTTAAGCATACCTGCGGACACCCAGCCAGTCAGCCCAGATGTGGTCATTACCCTATATACGTCGCTTGAATAATCCTCCAGCACCTCAACCGTATAGCCCTTCTCAACCCTTCCCACCCGAAATTTCAACATGACATCCCGAAACAAATCACCGCTCTCTACCACCTCGGCAAAAACAGCACTGGGGGCTACAACATCAAAAGGGGGCATAAATGCCAAAAGTCCAGCCAAAATCAAAGCTTTAAGCATAATCAATCACATCCTTTATGCTATTTTTTGCAAGCCCTCAAAATTTTATTGCCGTTTTCAAAATTTTGTTGTTGAAAAATCTACCAAGACAGGGTATAATTAAAAATAGTATGTAATTTTGGAGGGAGAACATAAGATGTTTAATAAAGACTTGGGGATAGATTTGGGGACGGCAAACACATTGGTGTTTGTAAAGGGCAGGGGTATTGTGATGAATGAGCCCTCTGTTGTGGCTGTGAACACGGAGAATCAAGAGGTTTTGGCAGTTGGGGCAGAGGCTAAGCAGATGATTGGGCGCACCCCAGGAAACATTGTGGCTATACGCCCTATGAAAGATGGGGTAATTGCAGATTATGAAACCACTCAGGCAATGCTGAAATATTTCATTAAAAAGGCAATATCCAAAGGTGTATTTACGTCAAAGCCTAGGGTTGTTGTTTGTATACCCTCTGGGGTTACGGAGGTTGAAAAGCGTGCGGTAATGGAAGCTACCATAACAGCAGGTGCTAAGCCAAATGGGGCATTTTTGATTGAGGAGCCCATGGCGGCTGCCATTGGGGCGGGGCTGCCTGTTGAGGAGCCTACAGGCTCTATGGTTGTGGACATTGGCGGTGGCACAAGTGAGGTTGCTGTGATTTCTTTGGGCGGCATTGTGGCGGCAAAATCCCTTAGAGTGGCTGGGGATGAGCTTGACGAGTATATTATCAACTATATTAAGCGGGAATATTCTTTGGCAATTGGTGAGCGCACTGCCGAGGAAATTAAAGTTAGGATAGGCTGGGTATTTAATCCTGACCCTAATCTGAAAATGGATGTTAGAGGACGTGACCTTATCACGGGACTTCCAAAAACCATTACCATCTCTAGTGACGAGGTAGGGCATGCGGTTTATGAGCCTGTGAATAATATTTTGGATGCTATAAAAGTGACTTTGGAAAAAACCCCGCCAGAGCTTGCCTCAGACATTATGGAGTCGGGCATAATGCTGACAGGGGGCGGCGCGCTGATTGGCGGACTGGACAAGCTAATCTCTGTTGAGACAGGCATGCCTGTAAACATAGCTGAAGCCCCGCTGGATTGCGTGGCAAACGGCACAGGGATTGTCCTTGACCATATTAACCATTTGAAAAATAATGTGCTTATAAGCTCTAAAAAGCTAAGAATGTAAGAGGGTGTGAGATATGCTTAAAGCAGGTGAAAAAGCCCCGAATTTTGAGCTTTATGACCAAAATGGAAAGCTGGTTAAGCTCTCGGACTTTGCAGGGCAAAGGGTGGTAGTTTATTTTTACCCAAAAGATAATACCCCGGGCTGAAACCGCCAGGCAAGCGGCTTTCGGGATGCCCACCCACAGTTTGTGGACCTAAACATACCAGTAATAGGCATAAGTGCAGATAGTGAGGAGTCTCATAAAAAATTTGCAGCTAAATTTAACCTGCCCTTCACACTCCTTTGTGACCCTCAGATGCAGGCAATAAAGGCTTTTGGTGTGGAAAAGCAATATAATTTGTTGATTAAAAAAGTCAAGATGGCTGATAGAGTGACCTTTATAATAAATGAAGAAGGCATAATTGAAAAAGTATTTGAAGCTGCTAATTTTAATACAAATGCGGCTGATGTTTTGACATATTTGAAGGGGTAGTGTATGGAATTTTTGCGCAAACATAAACGCTGGTTTATATTGGGGCTTGTTTTGTTGTCTTTAAGTATGATGGCGTTTACAGGGCGGCAGGGTTATGAGCAGGGGGTTATACGCTCAAGTGCTGGCTTTGTGGTTACTTCGGCTCAAGCTTTGTTTTCAAATATAGGTGACTGGTTTGGTGCGCGATTGGACTGGTTTCGGGGTATGGATGCTTTGATTGCTGAAAACCGCGCTTTGCAGGCGGAAATTTACCGTCTAGAGGTCGAAGTTAACCGTTTTTTGCAGCTGGAGGAAGAAATTGCCATGATGGCAGAGATGATGGAGCTTCACCGTCATTATGCTGATTATGCCAAAATAGGCGCGAATATTATATCTAGAGACCCAAGTAATTGGGCGACAAGCTTTATTGTGGACCGTGGCAGCCGTGACGGCATTGAGGCTGACATGGCGGTGCTTGCCCCAGGCGGGCTTGCGGGGCGCGTCTCTCGGGTGGGCTTTAATTATGCGGTTATAACCCCTTTGATTGAAGACGGCACAGCAGTGACTGCTGTGGGGCTTAGAACAGGGGAAATGGGCGTGGTTTCAGGTGATGTAAGCCTGGCTTCTAGAGGGCTTTTGCGTATGAATCATATTGACTTTGCCGCAGATATAAGCCCTGGGGACACGGTAATTACCAGTACCGGCTCTGTAAGGTTTCCGCCGGGCCTGCATATTGGGGTTATCACAGAGATGGGTCAGACCGTGGGAGGGCTTAGATACGCAATTGTTGACCCTGCTGTGGATTTTGCCCGCATTGCCGCAGTTTATATTATTACGGACTCATTTGAATTTGAAATGGAATAACTTAACCTATGCGTATATCAATTTTTGCAGTAATAATATTCCTTAATTTCATAATCTCCACCACATGGCTTCAGGCTATTGCTGTAGGTGGAATCCTGCCCAATACTACTTTGATTATTGTGGTAAGCTACGCCCTTTTGCGCGATGATGTAGAGGGTGCCATTGTGGGCTTTGGCGCGGGGCTTTTGCATGATGTTTTTTTTAGCAGCACTTTAGGGCTTACTGCTATGCTTATGATGTTTATAGGCTTTTTAGCTGGCAAGCCTTTTCGGCACTTTTTTAAGGAGAACTATTTAGCCCCCATTGTGCTGGTGGCTGCTGCATCATTAGTCTATGAATTTGCCTTTTATATCTTAAACTTTCTGTTGGTGGGGCGCACGGACTTTTTGCGCTATTTGGGAACGGTCATCCTGCCCACTGCTGCATATAATCTAATACTCTGCATATTTATTTATCGCTTTATATACGGCATAAACCGCCGCATAACAAAGCATGAGGACAGGAAACGAGGTTTTATGAAAAAATAGGAGGTGGCACAGATGGATACAGAAAACACCAGAAAACGGGGGAAAATCCTAAAATTCCCAAGTTATACCAGAAGTGAAGAAATTATGAATATGACTACCCATATAATAGGTGCCGGGCTTGGGGTGCTGGCTTTGGTTGCCTGTGTGCTGGTGGCTGCCATTACAGGGACAGCGTGGGGTGTTGTGACCGCCTCAATTTATGGCTTTTTTGTTATACTTTTGTTTACTATGTCAAGTATTTATCATGGGCTGCAAGTAGGTGTGCCTAAAAAAGTGTTCCAAACCCTTGACCACTGCACAATATTTGTGCTGATAGCAGGGACATATACTCCCATACTTTTGAATGACTTTAGAGCAGCCTACCCTGTGGAAGCATGGGTGCTTTTTGGGGTAATTTGGGGTGTTGCTGCTCTTGGCATTGTGATGAAAGCAATAGATGTAAACCGTTTTATGGTGCTGTCGGTGGTTTTGTACTTGTTGCTGGGCTGGGCAGTGATGTTTCGTATACGCATAATGCTGGAAGTGTTGGGCGCGCCGTTTTTCATCCTGCTTTTGGCGGGGGGCGCGCTATATACCTTGGGTGTGGTTTTTTATGCTATAGGCTCAAAGAAAAAATATATGCACTCGGTATTTCATATATTTGTGGTGACGGCTAGTGTGCTGCACTCAATAGCTATAGCTGTTTTCATAGTATAAAGAGGACAAAACCATGAAAATTCTCATCATCCTAATTCCGCTGCTGCTAACCCTAACCTCCTGCGTTCAAAGTGATGCCCCAATCCAAAGAGTGCCCATTGCAACAGGAACAATGGGCAGCCCAACCTCCTTTGCAATTGACGCAAACAACACCCTCTGGGCATGGGGCGCAAACTCCCACGGTCAGCTTGGCATTGGCTCAGCCGAAAACGCCCACTCCCCCACATGGGTTATGGATGGCGTGGTTGCTGTAGCCGCATGCTTTTGGCTTGGCATGGCAATAAAAACCGATGGCTCACTATGGGTCTGGGGTCAGGGCGGCGAGGCGGCAGGTGGCATAGAAAGCTTGGTTCCTGTCTGGCTCATGGATGATGTAATATATGTTTCAGTGGGTCGGTGGCATACAATGGTAATTCGCTCCGACTACTCCCTATGGGGCTTTGGCGCAAACCGCGTGGGACAGCTTGGAATCGGCTGCACCCGCACTCAAGTCCGCCTTGAGCCTACATGGATTATGGATGATGTAAAAGCGGTTTCTGCAGGCTGGAACCGTACATTTGCAATAACAAAAGACAAAACGCTTTACGGCTGGGGCGGCAACCGCGACGGCAATCTAGGCATTGGCGAAACAGGGCACAGATTCTCACCGGTATGGGTTATGGATAATGTAACCTCAGTCACAACCCACGGCTCCCGCACATTCGCAGTAACAAATGCCGGCTCGCTGTACGCATGGGGCGGCAACGCCCACGGGCTTCTAGGTGACGGCACAACCACGACCCGCGACCGACCGGTGCATATTCTTGAGGACGTAATATCAATTCATGGAAACGGAAACCAAACAATGGCTATAAAAAACGACAACTCGCTGTGGGGATGGGGCAGTAATCAATTTGGACAGCTAAACGACGGCACAACTATTCACCGTGATTATCCCGTGTGGATTATGGATGATGTAAAATACGTATCGACAGGCGGCTTTCACACATTAGTTGTTAAACTGGACGGCTCGCTATGGGTCTGGGGCTCAAATGCACAAGGTCAACTGGGCATAGGTCACACTAGGCCTCGAAGCGGACTTGTCCACATAATGAATATAAAACAGCCTTAGTGTAACATACTCAAATGAATGACTTTAGAGCGAAGACACATTCGGCTAAACCGAGGGGTGACGGGATGGGTCAGGGGCAAAGTTCGTGATTATTTATAATAACGCAAAATATGACAGTAAAGGAGAAGTCTGATGAGTGAAGTGAAGGAAAAATTGGCGGAGATACTGAAGTTTTTTACGAATAGGCTGTTTATACTGACGTTGGTTGCTTTTGTGGGCTTTGCCTTTTTGGTGGCGTCTTTATTTGATGTGCAGATTGTGCGGGGGCGGATATTTGAGCCTGTGGTGCGCACATATACCCGGACAAATCCCATAAATGCTCCGCGGGGCAATATTTATGATGTGAATGGGCGTCCTTTGGCTATGAGCTTGCCTGTTTTTATTGTTACCATGGACCCTTCTTCCATTTTTGAGGTAATGGGTGAGGGATTTGACCTTAATACTGCTTTTTTGCTGTTTATGGACATCATGCAGCAAGGCAAAGAGGAGATTGTGGTGGATGACGAGTTTTGGCTGTCTGCCACCACTCCGCGGACGTGGACAATAGAAAATCCCAATGTGAGACAGCGTTGGCTGGAGGATTTGGGGCTTGACACCGGTCTTTATAGTTCGGCACTTGCGGCTTATTCAGCTTTGCTTTATGCCTTTGACATTCCAAGTGATTTAAGCCGTGATGACCAGCATACTTTGCTTTTGATGCGCTCAGCTTTTTGGCGTCAGCGTTTTAATGCCTCTACAGTCACTTTGGGGGTGGACATTGACCGCGCCACCGTGGCGACCTTGGCGGAGTTTGGGCACTCTTTGCCTGGTATTCGTATTGCTCATGACTATTTGCGGTATTATCCTGAGGGACGCTATTTAACCAATATAATAGGCTATATTTTGCGAATAAATGACCATGATTATGCCGCTAACCGTGACCTAGGCTATACAAACACCGATATGTTTGGTGCAACAGGCATAGAGCGCAGTTTTGAGCATCAGCTTCGGGGCACTCCCGGTCAGGAGATTTTTGAGGTTGATAATAACCACAGGCGGGTGTCCACAACTGAAATTATTCCGCCCATTCCCGGAGATGCGGTGTTTTTGACAATTGATTCGGTTTTGCAACGAAGGATTTACTATTTATTGGAAAATACTTTAGCTACTGTGCATCTAAACCGCCTTAACCGTAACCAGCACACCTTCCCTCGGGAAATATTGGCATCCACGCTCCGCGCAAACAACATAAACTCTTTGTTGATTATGGATGCTGAGTCTGAGGATTCCCCGGCATCTTATGCTGTGCAAAATTTTGTGTGGCTTCACAGCGGCATTGAGCCTGAAGAAATAGCCACCGCAGCGGCTTTTAGGCGGGAGCTTAATGAGTTTATAGGCGACAATATTCTAAATGGCAGAATAACTCCTGTAATGATGTTTGAAGTTATGGCAGAGCAGGGGATAATAACTTTTGCTCCTTATGAGCTTGCCCGGTTGCGGACAGGGCAGCTCTCCCCCGCCGCCTTTTTAACTGGGCTGATTCAGGCGCGGTATTTGACCCCGCAAATGATGAATATAGACCCTGCTACAGCTTCTGCTGTAATATCTTGTATCCATACAGGCGGTATAATTGCCGCGGTTAATTATCCTACATTTGATGGCAACAACTTTTTGCCACATCGAAGGGATAATGCCTATATCCACCGTTTGATAGATGACCCTTCGAGACCCCAGTTTAGCCGTGTTTTTATGGAAGCTCAATCCCCAGGCTCCACTTTCAAGATGATAACAGCCTTAGCGGGTTTAAGTCAAGGGGTTATAACTCCGACAACTTTAATTCATGATGGTGTGGTGTTTCGTGATGCGGGCTATCCGTACACCCGCTGCCACAGCTCACACGGCTCAATTAATGTGGTGGATGCTATAGCTGCCAGCTGTAATTATTTTTTTAACAGAGTGGCATTTAACCTAGGCAACCAGCGCACAGGGCGCACTCAATACGGCATAGCTACTTTTAACTATTATATGTATGCTTTAGGGCTGGGCAGCCCCACAGGCGTGCAGGTTGCCGAAGGGGGCATTGCCCTTGCGTCTCCGCAGCTTAGACAAGACCAAGGGCGTGCAGGTCCGTGGACAGACGGCTACACCATCCATGCCTCCATAGGTCAAGGTTTGGTGGCACATTCGGTTGTTTCTATGGCAAAAGTAATGGCGACCCTTGCCACAGGCGGCACGCGCATGGAAATGACCTTAGTGGACCGCACCGTGGCGGCAGACGGCACAATTAACCAATTTGAACCTGTAATCGAATATTATTTGCCTATAGCCCCAGCCCATCTAGATGCTATCCACCGGGGTATGCGTGATGTGACGACAGGGAACAGAGGGACAGGGCGCGGTATTTTTGCGGGCTTTCCCATGACGGTGGCTGTAAAATCCGGCACGGCAGAGGTTACAGGACGTCCAAGCCACTCGTCATATGGCGGTTTTGCGCCTTTTGTTGACCCACAAATTGCAGTTTATGTGATAATTCCTCATTCCCACTCGCCTTATCTGTCTGCCCCTGCAGGTCATGCTATGCGGGCAATTCTTACTGAATTTTTTAATCTAGCCCCATCTGGTCCTACCCAAAACGGCATTATAAACTAGGGCACGTACTGTGCGCCCATAGATTGTAGGCAAAGTGCTCAGAATGAAAGAACCTCCAAACTGTCATCCCGCACTTGTTGCGGGACCCCCTCGATTTAGGGATTCTTGTGAACTTGAGGGGACCCCGCAACAAGTGCGGGGTGACAGGTGGGGGTTTGTCTATATCTATCTCAAATTTTTCTCTTGACATTTTTAGCTTATCCATTTATAATAGAAGGAGATTCTAAATAACTACATATGGAGGGATTTTTGTGGGTAAACATGGGTTCTTCATTCTCGTAGCCTTAGCTGTGATATGGCTCATTCTTGCAGAAACCGTCAGCTGGATGTCGCTTGCCATGGGGCTTTTGATTGCGGCTTTTGTTGTCTTTTTTTCAGACAAGTTTTTGCCGCGGGTTACAAAGGCTACTACAGTCAGGTTTTCCAAGCTAATTTTCTATCCGTTTTATTTGCTCGGGCAGGTTTATCTGGCCGGTTTTTCTATGTTAAAATTTGTTATTACAGGTGCTAAGGTTGACCTTGTACCTGTTAAAACAACCTTAAAGTCTGAGCCGTTAAAGGTGCTCCTTATGGACTCCATGACATTTGTTCCAGGCTCGATTTCTTTGGACATAGAAGACGACACCATTACCATGCTATGGTTTTATGACAAGAAAATTGACAAGGACAAGCTTAGTAATGATGAAATTGGCAGGCTTTTGAAAACAGGGCTTGAGAAGCGTCTGCTAAAAGCCGAGATTCCTGAAGACGAGATAATCGTCCTTAATGTGCGCGAAGGCGAAGAATAGAAAGGGTGTGAGCGAATATGGAATATTTCATGGAAAACTTTTTGACTTATGTGTTATGGGTCAAACTTGCTGTAATGGTTATTTACGTGTTCCATGCCCTGCGCGGTCCGTCTATTTGGGATAGGCTGATGGGGATGAATTTGGTTGCCACCAAGGTAATTATGGCGGTGGTGGTCTTTTCTTCGGTAAACGACACAGCATACATGCTTGATGTAGCCATATTGTTTGCGCTATTTGGCTTTATCGGCACAATCTTTCTAGCCTTATTTATCTCCAAAAACAGACTTGGAAAAATAAGGCAAAGTAAAGGAGGTAAGGCTTAATGGACATTCAAATACTTATTAGCAATATTGTTGTTGCCATAGGGCTTATTTTCATTATTTTTGGGGCTATTGGGCTGTTTAGGTTTAAGGACTTTTATCCGCGCATTCTGATGAGCACAAAAATTGATACTGTGGGTATGATAACGCTTTTGGTGGGCGTTGGCATACGCCACGGATTTAGCTTTTTTACAGCAAAGCTTGCTTTAATCTTTTTGATTATTTTAATCCTAAACCCGCTGGTGGCGCATGTCATGGCGCGGGCGGCATTTGCCTCAGGATATAAGATAAAAGGTGAGCTTCGCGAGGTTTCTGACGGGGAAAGAGACTCTGTGGGCGATTTTAATAAACCAATAGAAATGAAAACAGAAATGGAGGGTGAAGTTTAATGTATGACTGGATTTATCTTTTAGTAGTGCTTTTGTTTGGCTCTTTTGCCCTCATTATTGCTGAAAAGCGTGTATACCGCCTTGTTATTTACACAGGTATATTTTCTATTTTTGTTTCAGCAATCTATCTGTTTTTAGGGAGCCCTGACGTTGCCATGGCAGAAATTGCCATTGGAGCTTATGCTGTAATCTTTTTCATTGTGGCAGCTGAAAAATACTACGGCAAAGCTGCCAGAAATGCAAGAATTACCAATCCCATAAAAGAAAACAAAGGAAAAGAAGCTGCAAAAGCAGTAGGCTCTATAGTGCTGATAGGCGTTGTGGGCGTGCTTTTTTTACAATTTTTGCCTAGTAGTGAGTCTAATTTTTATCTTCGTGACCAATTCCTGCTAAATGCAGGCGACGACGTGGGCGGATATAATGTAATTGGCGCAATACTCATGGGTTATAGACTTTATGATACGCTCTTTGAGGCACTGCTGCTTGTTATTGCTATTATGGCTGTTGGGCATTTGTCGTGGTTTGAGGGTGACTATGTTAAAAAGGGCAAGCGCAGTGAAATTTTGCAGGATAAAGTCGCATTTTACTCCATTCGCCTTATAACCCCTCTTATCTTGATTTTTGGTATTTATCTGGTTGCCAACGGGCACATTTCCGCTGGCGGCGGCTTCCAAGGCGGCGTTGCTATAGCATGCTTTTTTGTATGCCGTTATATGATACACAATATTTATGACATGCCTGTCAAAAAGGTTTTGAAACTTGAGGAGATTGTGTTTGTGGCACTTACTGTTGTTGCCATATTCACTGTGTTTGTTGACACATCTTCACTTGTAGACTACGAGTACCGCACTTTGTTCCAAACTATTCATCTTATGAGTGCTAATGCTTTGGTAGGTCTCAAGGTTTCCTGCGGCTTTTTTATCCTGTTTTACAGGTATATTACTATTGAGCGAATGTAGAGGAGGAGTAAAGATATGGAACTATTCGGATTAAATATTTTAGAGCTTTTTCCCGTCCTGCTTTTCTTCATATCCATTTTCGGGCTTATGACTGCAAACAATGTGGTTAAGTCCGTTATATATATGATAACTCTAAATGCTGGTGTGATTACCTTTTGGATTGTGATTGGGGCTAGGGCGGGCACCGTGCCCCCAATCCTTGAAACGCCCTATACTTTGGAGACTTATTTTTACCATTTCTCTGACCCGGTACCTCAGGCATTGATGATAACGACCATTATCATAGGTTTTTGTATAACCGCCATAAACATCATAATGCTAAATACCATCTTTAGACGCTATAAAAGCACAGACTGGCGTTTGCTGCGTGGGGCAGCTCTTGAGGAGACCGCTGCTCTGGGCTATGACGGCACTCTTAGTGACATGGTGTATGAGCACAACTATGAAAAAGACATGGCTCAAGAAAATGAGGAAGGGGCGAATTAACATATGTTGACATATTTTGTGATAATACCAGTATTAATTGCCGTTTTCTTGTTTTTGTTTGCATCTAGCAAAGCTGCTAGGGTCATTGCCATTATTTTCCAAGCAATTTTTACAGGCTTTTGTCTGTATTTGGTGGCACTTACAAGGGACACGAGCATAACTACCTATGTAGGCGGGTATGACGGCATTTTGGGCATCTTGCTTTATGCTTATGATGCTTCTGCAATATTTGTGCTGCTCACTGCTGCTTTGTTTTTGGTGGTGTCTATTTATAGCTTTAATGAAAGCAACCAAAGGCTGTTTTGGTGCTTATTGTTCTTGCTAGAGGGTGCCTTGGTTGGACTGTTCCTCACCCGCGACTTGTTTAACATGTTTGTTATGGTTGAGGTTTCGACTGTAGTTGTGGTAATTTTATTGATGTATCACCGTTCTAGACGGAATATGTATATGGGCATGATATATCTAATGGGCTCGGTTATTGCCATGCAGCTTTATCTGTTTGGGCTTGCATACCTTTACATGCTGACAGGCGGCTTTGACCTTTATCATATTGCCGCAGTAATTGAGGCCATTCCAAGAGAGGAGCTTGTTTTGCCTTACTCTCTTATAATAACAGGGCTTGCATTTAAGGCGGGCTTTATTCCCATAATTGCGGCAATACCTAAGGTTAAGCTCTATCCAGGTGCCCCTTCGGGGTTTGTGGCTATACTTTCAGGTGTTCATGCCAAGGTCAGCTTGTTCTTATTTATGCGGATTCAGGAGATGTTTGGCGCGGTGGCGCACCACGACCTATTCCTAGTTTTGGGCATAATAGGTGCTATAACAGGGGCTATAATGGCAATGTCTGCAAATGATGGTAAGATTGTACTTGCATGGCATACGGTGTCTCAGTGCGGGCTGATTTTGGTGGGCATTTCCCTTGGCATGGCTACAGGTAATAATTATGTTATGCACGGGGCACTGTATCACATTGTTGCCCATGGTATATTTAAGTCTGCTTTGTTTTTAACTGCTGGCATAATCCTTAAATCTTATGGCACAATGAATGTGTATAAGGTGCGGGGGGTGCTCAAGCGCATGCCTGTGGTGGGGGTTGCTACGGCAGTTGCCATTCTTGGCATTATGGGCGCACCGCTGTTTATTGGCTCAATTTCTAAATATTACTTAGGTTATGGCGTTAGCGACAC